>Ga0265316_10003839_pt1 | contig 15071 bp, 14 predicted proteins | sample 4522metaG_FD_202092 | JGI IMG/M metagenome (GOLD analysis project Ga0265316, IMG submission 202092) | Rhizosphere microbial communities from Carex aquatilis grown in University of Washington, Seatle, WA, United States - 4-5-22 metaG | ecosystem: Host-associated > Plants > Roots > Rhizosphere >...
TTGCAGACGCCAAATGGAACTCCTCGGATGCGTCATTAACGGCGTTGTTTATGGCGACACCAGTATGTTAGTAGGGATAGAAATGGTTTCAACCGAAATACCGGTTGATTATGCGTTATCTCAAAATTATCCCAACCCGTTTAACCCAAGTACGGTGATCAGATTTCAGGTTGCAAGTAACAAGTTTGTGAAGCTGGAAATTTATGATGTTCTCGGCAGGGAAGTTGCAACGCTGGTAGATCAGCAAATGCAGCCGGGAAGTTATTCTGTAGATTGGGACGCGTCAAGTTATCCCAGCGGAGTTTATTTTTATAAGTTAGAAATAAATCCGTCTGACCGCTTGGAGCGGTCTGACGGTTATACGCAAACAAAGAAAATGCTGTTGATAAAATGACGATAGTCGTTTTATCAGTATTCCAGCTAAAAGCGGGAGTTTTAATTAAATAATTATATTTTTATTCAAATTAAAAACTTAATAAAATGAAAATGCGGAATATTTTAATTTTAATTTCATTTATTTCTGTTATTACAATTTCAGGTTTTCAGAATCAATTAAATGTTAAGTATGAAAATATGGGCGGAAACGGTATGGCTTATGTATGTCACATTAACCAGGACTTCGTTACGGTTTTCGATACAAAGAATAATGAACCCGTGGGAAAAATAGATTGCGGCAAAGGTTCAAGTACCATTTGTTTTTCGCCGGACGGCAAATTCGGTTATATAGCTAATTTTATGTCAAATGATGTAACTGTGTTCGATAAAAGAAATAACAGCATTATCGCTACTGTTACCGCAGGCGAACATCCTCAAACTGTAATACCTGTGCAAAATGGTAAATATGTTTTTATCTCGCATGAATCAAACGATGGCGACTGGGTGTTAAATACATCCGATAATACTATATTTAAAAAGCTGGATGAAGGAACAGGGAGGCTTTATCTGGTGGATAATCAATCGAAAATCTATCAGCCGCAGATATTTACGCCGTTTTTATTTGTTATCGATCCGAATACGTTCGCAATAACAAAAAGAGTAAATACTGGCGGGCGTCCTTTGGATATGGCGTTCATAAATGATAAGTACGGATACATAGCAAATTATGATTTGAATGAATTAACGAAAATTGATATTAAAGCAGATTCGGTTGTTGGCCATGTTAAGAACACAAATCATGCCCGCGGAATTGCCGCCACATCTGACGGAAAGCTTATATTTGTAACTGATGTTAATGATAACAAAGTTAATGTAGTAAGCGCGGAGACAGACGAAGTGATAAGTTCTATTGATGGATTTAAGATGCCGGTAGCTATAACAATTACATCAGATAATAAATTTGCATACGTGGTTAACCAGGGCTCCGCGAGCATTTCCGTTGTAGATACAGATTCAAAACAGATAATCAAAACAATAAGCGTGGCTAATAACCCAATTTCAATTTATATAGACTATTAACTATGTCATGAAGGGTAAACTTATAGCAGCTTTGATTTTAATTCTTCTTCCAGGCTGCATTACTTATTATATAAATGGCTTATACATAAAGGGTCAATGGACCGACTTTGTCAGGCCTAAGCGTCCTGTGGGTTATTTTGGCATGAATTCTATAACAATACGGTTTACTTCTGATTCATTTTTCTACTATAATAACAGGTGGAGCGATGTTATTAGTAATGAGCCTTGTCCTTATTATTCCGGAGAAGAATATGCTTGCGGTAAATATGCGATTAATGACGGATTGCTCAATTTAGTGGGGAATTGGACCGATAAATCTTACAAAAATATAAAAACTTCCGGTTGCTACAATGATGGCATATTTGAAATCACTTATCGCTGCGAAATATTGGAAAAGAAGAAATTTCAGTTATCTTTGTTAGATTCGGCATCCAAATATAGGACCGGCGTAAAGAAGAATCTAATATTGTACAAAGAGTGAAAATAAAATTATTCCAATACTTAAGTTTCCTTTCGATTTTTATATTTAGTGTTTTTTTGTTTTCCTGTTCTTCCCCTTCATTTAAAGTACTTGATGCGGATGTGCAAAACGGGGTAGTGATGGAAGCCAAATACTGGCGCGGGTTTTTTGAATCTAAAGGTAATGGATTTGGATTAAGACTTACAAATAATTCAGGCGCTCCTATTAAGAACGGTGTAATAATTCTTGATGATAAATATAAACATACTGTTCAGGGATTATATTCGGTTGAGAAAGGGCTGATCAAGGATAGCATTATCAGTAGGGACGAACAAATTACGTTTCGTTTTGACGAGGATATAAATAATCTGGATTATTTCGATGTGAAAGAGCAGAATTACTTCCCCAAAACTGTGAAACTTGAGTATAATTCCGTTTCAGTGACCTGGAAATTCTAAAGAAAAAGGTAAAAAAAAAGTCCGGCTAAAACCGGACTTTTTATATTCTGAATATAGATCCCCGCTTTCGCGGGGATTGCAACAAATCACTTCGCAAAGGCAAAATAAACCGTATCGGTCTGGCCGCATTCAACTTTTGTTTTTGTTACAGAAATAAATGATTTTGGGTCGATAAAATTCGGATCCTGGTAATCGCATCTTACCTTAACTCTTTTTGGCGTATCAGATATGAGCTCGTAAGTAAATGTCTTTGTTTTACCAACTAATACATTTCCAACGCCAACGTTATCAATATACACATTTATCTCAAATAAAGAATTATTAGCAACATACATATATGCATCGCATCCGGCTTTGCCCACGGCTTTCGAATCGGTAAAACTTAATAAATAACTTGATACGGTAACTAGGAGCGCTAATGAAACAAGTCGAACGGTTGTTTTCATGTTTTTGGTTAGTTTGTTATAACAAAAATAGCAACACTTATCCAAGAAGTCAACTTACTCCAATTAGCCGTAACCCGTTATATGTAATTAACGAAAGCACATACGCCATAGTAGTATAAACGACTATTTGCAGTAATGGTATTCTCCAGGAACCCGTTTCTTTTCTTGCAACGGCAACAGTAGAAAGGCATTGCATCGCGAACACAAAATAAATTATTAGCGCTAATGTAGATGCAATGGTGAACAGAGGTTTATCAGTTCCAAATTGCTTTGCTTCCCTCATCGATGTCAGCATCGATTTCTGCAGGTTTTCATCATTATCATCTGCATCAGTAATACTGAAAGTGATAGCCATAGAGCTAACAAAGACTTCTCTTGCTGCAAAAGCGGATATTAATGAAACGCCAATGCGCCAGTCCCAGCCAAGCGGCTTTAAGACCGGCTCAAATATCCCGCCTAACTTAGCTGCATATGAGTGGTTCAGCCTGTCTGACTCGGTAAGCCTTTCAATTTGCTGTTCGTTCAGTCCGTTTGTTCTATCTTTGCTTATATCAGGATGAATGTCCGGAAAATATGTGAGAGCCCAGAGAATTAAAGATATAAATACTATGATCGGACCTGCTTGTTTTACGTATACGCTTGATTTATGATATGCATTCTTGAGTATGTGTCTAAGAACCGGTTTTCTATATGCAGGCAGTTCCAGCATGAAAGTGGATTTCTCATCGCTCTTCTTAAACTTGCTTATAACGGCTGCAACTAACGAGCCTGAAATAAGACTGAACAAATACAGCGCGCCTAAACCTAAACCTGCAAGCCAGGGTTTATCAGGCGGAACAAGAAACGCCAGCAAAAGCGCATAAACAGGCACTCTAGCGCTGCAGCTCATAAGCGGGATTATCATTATAGTCAGGTATCTTTCGCGCCTGTTAGGGATGGTTCTTGCAGCCATAATAGCCGGAATCGCGCACGCATAACCTGAGATCATCGGCACAAAAGACCTGCCATTCAACCCGAATTTTGAAAGCGGCTTATCAATAAGCATCGCGGCTCTGGATAGGTAACCGCTATCTTCAAGAAGTCCTAGATATATGAATAGGATAACTATTTGCGGAAGGAATGTCATTACGGAACCGAATCCTTTAATGATGCCTTTTGTTATCAGATCATTATACCACGTATGCTGTGGGAGTATTAATGATACTGCCTCGGATAGGTTGCTGAACCCTGAATCGATCAGATCCATAATGGGACGCGCCAGCCAGAATATCGAAGTAAAGATAAGTCCCATTGCAATTACAAAAATTACCATGCCCCAAACGGGGTGCAGAAAAAACTTGTCCAGCTTCAATGAGTTCGCATCAGGCTTGCGGTTTATGTTCTTAAAGATCTTTTCGTTAATAGCCTGAATATCAATTTCTTTCGACTTAGATCTTATTACAGCGCGTTCAGTTTCTTCAGTGAAATCATACAGTTTCGCTATAGAATTTTCATCAGGATGCTTCGGCCTGCTCACTTTAGCCTGAAAATTTGTCAGCAAAGAATCTTCAAACATTTTCTTTGCTTCAAGGCCAAGCTCAACAATGCCAACGCTTTTTCTGCTGTTTACTTTAATTACGGGGCATCCAAGTAATCCGCTAAGTTTCTCTGAATCAAGTTCTAATCCTTTATTCTCCAGCAAGTCGTTCATCGTAACGGCTACAATTACATTCAGTCCTGCATCGATTAGCTGTTTCACTAAAAATAACTGGCGTGAAAGCTGGGTGCAGTCAGCAGTAGAAATAATTATGTCTGGAATACCGTATTTATAGTGATTAAATAAGCCATTGATAGTAACTTCTTCATCCGGAGAGCTTGCGTTTAAGCTGACTATACCGGGCGTGTCGATTACGTAAGACTTAAACCCTATTTTGCTAATTAAATTGCCTGCAGAATATTCTACAGTAGCTCCCGGATAATTTGATGTTTTGAAATTTGAACCTGTGAGGGAATTAAATAAAGTAGTTTTACCGGAGTTAGGAACGCCAACTAAGGCGATTACCGGATTGTGCTCTTCTAAAGCAACTGATTGTTCGCCGTGGCAGGATGCGGAATTTTTTTCGGTCTGGTCGCTCAAATCTTAATGCACTCGGCTTCGTTTCGTCTTAACGCAATAACAGTTCCGCGAACCGAAACGGCAAGCGGATCTTTAAAAGGTGATTTAGCCACAAGTGTAACTTCCTGGCCCGGCGTAAAACCAAGTTCCATAAGCCTTAAACAATGACAGTGAATATCAATACAGTCATCGCCAACCGTGGTTATTACGGCCGACTCTCCAATCTTCATGTCTGCTACTGTCTTTATTGCGGCTAAACTATCCATTTACAAATAATAATTCTTCATATCCGACCAAATATGTCTGATTTTGATTTAATTAACAATGAAAAACGCATTGCGGAATTTTACCGGAAACGGCATATGGTTCCAATATTCAAATAAAACAGACTAAAAAACCCGTCTTATTTTACGAAGACGGGCTTTTAAAACACTGATCTATTTTATCAATACTAATTTCTTAGATGCGCTGAATTTACCTGCGTCGATTCTATATAAATAAATTCCGCTGGGCAGGTCTGAAGCGTAAAACTCTATCTTATAACTGCCTTCGGTTTTTATTTCGTTATTCAAAAGAGTCGATACCAACCTGCCTGTCACATCGTAAATCTTAAGTGTGACAGCGGATTTTTCAGGAATCGAATAACCAATGAAAGTAGACGGATTAAACGGGTTTGGATAGTTCTGGTCAAGCGCAAATATTATTGGAGCGCTATTTTGATTCCCGCTGATCCCATTGACATTTGTTATGGTGAAATTAGTATTTGAAATATCAAAGAAAATATTTCCGACTGATTGAACCTTAATCCTGGCGCCCGTATTGTTGATAGCCGGAAGGGTGACCTGCTGTGAGCCATCGTTCGGAGTATTTGCAGCCAGTACTGTAGGATAAGTTTTACCGCTATCGATAGAAAGCAGAATGTCTACGTTAGAGCAGCTAACCGGAGCCGCTGTTGTATTGGCAACATCCCAGGTGACCGTCTGGCTTCCATAAAGAGTGACGTTTGTGTTCGGGAAAGTGACAAGAAAAGGGCCTGAATTAACGTCAACGGAAAATAAAATAGAATTTGAAAGAACACCGCCCCCTCCGGGCCTGTTATCTCTTGCCGTCAACTTAAATGAGAGGTTCCTTGCGTAAGTAGGCAGAATTTCTCCAACGGTTGTAGTGTTATTTAACAAGTCGCTTAATTTTGGAAACGTTCTGAATCCGGTGGTAATGGGATTAAATGAACGGAAAATGGGAGCATTGCCTGATGGATTGTTCCATGTGCCTGCCGGGCCCAGATCGCTTTCTTCCCAGCAATAGTATAGTGTGTCATTATTGGGATCTGTTGCCGAGCCGGTCAACGAAAAAGGCGTTGACTTTGGAATTGTAAATCCGCCCGGAGGAACTGTCACTGAATTCGGGTCGTTGTTCCCCGTGCTTGTAATAACAGCGCAGCCGTTGCCTTGTCCAACAGAAATATAATTTCTGATCTCCTGTATGCTGTAATAGTGAAAATAAGGATCGCTGTGCGGCTGCAGGTCGTCGCCGCCGCAAATTCCGGCATATCCCATTATAGTTGAGGCGCTTCCCGGCTCGTATGCCGCCGATGCGGCCCTGTTTCCGCCGCCGCAGCTTCCGCTTACGCTGTTAAACGTGTGGTTGCCCCCGAATTGGTGCCCCATTTCGTGCGCAACATAATCTATGTAAAATGGGTCGCCGATCGGGCTGGGCAAACCTGTAACTCCGTAAGCCTTTTGCCCGGCCCTGCATATAACGCCCAGCCCGGCAATGCCTCCTCCTCCGGTGCTGAAGACGTGTCCTATATCATAATTGGAAGGGCCAATAACATTATCGCATGTAATCTGGTTTTGGCCCAGCATTGTTGAGCCGTTGTTGTTAGTATATGGATCTGTATTAGGGTCAAGATAAATCAATAGATTATTATTTGCTATAATAACCATTCTGGCGGCAACGTCTTTTTCATAAACGCCGTTTACGCGGTTCATGCAAGTCGTCATTTCAGAAAGCACGCCGGGCACTGTTGATCCAAAAACCGCGGCATACTCGCCCGTGCAAGCCAGCGCCAGTCTGTATGTGCGCAGCTGCTCACCCTGCAAAAAATAGTTATTGCCATGATTATTATTGTTATCAAAGGCATGTTCATCATTAACAAAACCGCATGTAAAGCCGCCGGTATTTGTTGGGTAATCTTTCCTGTAATAAACCGAATAATAAGTAGTTGTACCTGTAGTATACGGGTCTATCATAGCTAAACCATTCGGCGTAAACATCATTGCATGAAATCCGGCATAAGTAACGTCAAAACGTATCGAAATGCTTCTGTTATCGACGCCTATTCCGTAATACGTTTTTAATACCGGGTATTTTCCTGACAGGCCTTCTTCCATCATTGCATATTCTACGATCCTGAATCTTTGTATTGAGCCGTCAGGCATAGGCGCTGCAAGCTCAAAAGTTGAATTCTGAACTTTCGTATATTTTTCTTTAGGAGCATACTGAAGATCGCTTGTAACAGATGCAAGGTTCAGTTCAAATGTTCTGTAAATATTGGGGATTATTCTTCTTTCGCCGGGTGAATTTATCTGACTGCCTGTTACGTCTGTCCAGTAATTTTCGAAAGCAAAGAGCGTTGAAGAAGTTATTATTAGCAAAAAAACTATTGATATGAATTTTTTCATCGTTGATTATTGATTGAATTTTCAAATGAATTAATTTTATCCGGAGTCAACATAAACAAAAAACAGCAGAAAAAACCTGATTATCCCGGGAGCGTTCTAATTTGAATTTCCTTCTTGCCAGAGATGCGAAGAATACTCATCCTCCAATTAAACGCCGGAAACCGAAATAATTTTAAATATATTATTTGCTATATATTATCTATATTTATAATATGAAAATACACAATTCTGTTGAAATTATAAAGAAAAAACGCGATGGTGTAAATCTCACGGAAGAAGAGGTCAATTATTTTATTTCTTCTTATCTTGAAGGTTCGGCTGCCGATTACCATGCGGCGGCATTATTGATGGCTATTTATTTTCAGGGGCTGAATGAGGAAGAAACTCTATATTTTACAAAAGCATACATTAATTCAGGGGAATCTGTCGACCTTTCATTTATCAACAAACCAAAAGTAGATAAACACTCAACGGGCGGCGTAGGCGATAAAACCTCAATAATTCTCGCCCCTCTTATTGCAAGCTTTGATGTAGTTGTGCCAATGATGTCAGGGAGGGGACTTGGGCATACCGGCGGCACTTTAGATAAGCTCGAATCAATTCCGGGTTTCAGGATCAATCTTTCTGTAAGAGAATTTAAAGAAATACTTGGTAAAGTTAACGCGTGCATGATAGGGCAGACCGAGTCGTTAACTCCTGCTGATAAAAAAATTTATGCTTTGCGGGATGTCACAGCGACAGTCGAAAACATTGGCTTAATAACGGCAAGCATAACCAGCAAGAAAATTGCCGAAGGTTCTGAGGGTATCGTTTATGATGTTAAAGCAGGCTCCGGTTCCACGCTTCCTACAATTGAAAAATCAAGGGAGCTGGCGTCTCATCTATTGAACACTTCCAGGAAGTTCGGGCAAAAGGCAATGGCAGTATTGACCGAAATGAACTCACCGCTGGGCTATTCAATTGGCAACTGGCTTGAAATAAAAGAATGCATTATGCTGATGAATCCGGCTATTGATGACCCTATTCAATCAAAAGATTTGACGGAAGTTACCTTGTATCTTGCAGGGGCCATGCTTAAGCTTGCAGGAAAATGTAATTCAGTTGAAGAGGGGATTCAGCTGGCTGAAGAAAAAATCACAAACGGCAAATGTTTTGAGAAGTTTATTGAGATGGTTGAAGCTCAGGGCGGGGATACATCCATAATAAAAGATATCGGCAAATATCCTGCTGCAAAATTCAGCGCTGATTTTTGCGCTGAGCGTTCAGGTTATATAAAAACCCAAAATGCGCATAAGTTTGGCTCAGCTGCAGTAAATCTTGGCTGCGGTCGGAAAGCCGTGCATCATAAAATTGACTATTCATCAGGAATAACGTTGGAAAAGAAAGTCGGCGATAAAGTTAACAAAGGCGATGTTATCTGTAAAATTTACGGAGAAAGTGAAGCAAAAGTTCAGCACGCCTTATCAAATATAGAGAAAGCAGTTGTGATATCAGATGTTCCTGTTGAAACAAATTCAAAGATAATAGAAGTAATTGATTAAGTGGACTCTAAAAGCTGTTGTAACAATCGCCGTTCTGGCGCTTGTGGTGTACTTCGTCTGGAACTACGCTATACCAAAGCTATCGGAGCATGAACAGCGCCAGAAAGAAACATCAAAAGCGCTATACACAGTAAAAAGAGTAATTGACGGCGATACTTTTGAGATGGATGCAAAAGATGAAAACGGCAAATACCTAAGAGTGAGGCTTTTGGGGATAGATACGCCGGAGAAATTTGAATCTTCTAAGCTTGATAAGGATGTGGAGAGAACAGGAAAGGATAAGAAAGTAATTCAAAGACTCGGAGAAATGGCGAGCGATTATGTGAAGAAGCTTGCCGAGGGGAAAAAAGTGATACTTGAACCAGAGCCAAATTATGAGGATAAAGACGTTTACGGCAGGCTGCTCAGATACATCTATTTGGAAGACGGCACGTTCATAAATAAGAAAATTGTTGAAGACGGTTATGGAAACGCTTTCCGCAAGTACCCTGTTTCGAAGCTTAACGAGATAATTAAGGCTGAAAACGAAGCGCGGCAAAATAACCGCGGTTTATGGGGCGACGTGGAAGGGCTTAAACAGCTTGAAGGAACCGGGAAAAAATAATGTGTATTGTTTATTTTATATTTGAGATTAATTAGTTATTTTGAGCCATTAATTCATATTTAAAGGAGAAAACATGAACAGGGTAAAATTTATTACAGCTTTTGCAGTACTGTTTCTGGCCGTTGTATCGTGCTCAATGCTTAAAAACTTGGCGGGAGGCGATAAACTTTATTTCTGCGAAAAGTATACAACCAAAGAAGTAGGCGAAGGATCCAAGTTTACAACCGGTAAGCTAACGGTTATGCTGAAGCTTGCCAAGCCGATTGGCGTCAGCTCGGTCGATATCAACATCACAGATGAAGCATCCGGCAAAGCGGTTAATACAGTTCCGTTTACGGTTGAGTCAAGCTGGGATTACATCCATTTTGACGACGTTACTTTTGATGAACCCGGCAAGTACAAAGTTAGCTGTCTTAAGAAAGATGGAACTGTAATTGCAACGGGCGTGGTCGAAATTACAAAATAAGAAAAAAGTTGCGATAAAAAGTCCCGGTATGTTTTTCATGCCGGGGCTTTAATTATTATGAACAGAATAATTTATATTCTTGTCCTTGCGGGCATATTGTCATATCCGTTTTCTGCTCATTCCCAGGGAGGCCCTGATCCCAGAAAACTTCTCGATAAATTGGGAAGAAATGCGGAAGCGTATTTTCTTTTAGCCAACAGGCCCTCGTATACAGTAAATACATATGAAGTCGGGAAACACATTTTTGAGATCAGCATTGACCCGTCGTTCAACAATACTTCAGTGCAGGTTCCGCTTACGGTTACTTATGGATTTTCGAACAAAGTTGAGTTATTTGCAGGAATTGATATGTTCAACCAAACTTATAAGTTTGACGGCGGGAAAGTATCAGGCGTAGGCGATGCAAACGTAGGTGTGGCATATGAATTCCAGAGCTCTAAACGCTTTACTCATATTTTCCAAACACTGGTAAAAATTCCTACAGCAAGCGCTAACCAGCAAATGGGAACAGGAAAAGCGGACTATCATTTCGGGATTGCCGAGGCTTTTACTTACAAAAAATTCGGGTATGAACTTACTTTCGATCTGGGCATGCTGAACAAACGCCCATTACCAAGCGTTAAGAACCCCAACAGGATATATACCCAGGGACTTCTAGACAGCATTAATAGTTTTTACGATTATAAATTTGAGCCTGAGATCGAATTGACATTTACTCCAATCGTGAATTTTTCAAATAGTTTTCTTTTGTATGTTGGCGCGGGGTTTACAAGAAATACAAGACTTAATTATAACACGACATCAACATTCATAGGTTTTGGTTACTCGCCCTCAGACGCCCTCAGCATTACTCTGGGCGGTTCCAATGGTTTCGGAAATACCGGGAACTGGGAAGCTACTACGGGGGTTGCTTTCAGTTTTAAGTAGGTTCAATTAAGTTTTATTTTCGCTTCTTTGAGAAAAATTGTTTTTCGGTTTTAAGTTACTCAAACACATTAAACGGGAATTAATAATCTTTCTTCAAGGAGGGAAAAATGAAGTTAATACTTTCCACAATTATTGTCGGAATAGTTCTGTTTTTGCTCGGGGGCTTGTTTTTCAGTTTTTTGTTTGCCGATTATTACAAGGCTAATTTCGGATTTATTATGCGCAGCGAAAGTGATTTTAAAATGTGGGCTTTTGCAGTGGGCAGTTTAGCGCGGGCATTTTTCATGTATATAATTTATTCCAAAGGTTACGCAGGCGGCTCTCCTTTTATGGAAGGGCTCAAATTCGGATTCTGGATAGGACTTTTCTTCGCGGTTCCTTACGTTTTCTTTACATGGGGCGGAAGCCCGGTTCATTATCAGCCTGTAATAATTGACGGGGCGCTGAATTTTGTTATGATCCTGATTGCAGGCATTGTAACAGGAATTATTCAGGGCAGAAAACCGGCAGTTAAGTAATTAGTTCAATATTAAGCCTGGCAGGTTTTTGGAAGGATCAATATTCTCCAAAAATCGGTCAGGTTATTTTATACCTTCAATTATCCACAGAAATCCAACCGAAAATCGCTATATTTGTAAATAATTACTGAAGTTACTCAAAAAAGACAAACTTACAAGAATTGTCTTTTTGGGCGAGCTCCGTTAGGAGCGCCATATTTGTAGAAATTTTCAAAACCAATCTTTTTAGCTCCATAGGAGCGACATATGAAATGGATTCCCGCCTTCGCGGGAATGTTATGCGTAATTTCAGATATTTATAAAGTTTTTCACACAATTTATTGGTATCCTATCTTTGGCATTTGAAACATTCATAGCAAGAAGATATTTACTTTCAAAGAAGAAAGTTCAGTTTATTACCATTATTACTCTGATTTCAATAGTCGGTGTAATGGTAGGGGTAGCCGCGCTGATTGCTGTGCTTGCAGTATTCAACGGGTTCAATAAATACCAGATCGATATTCTGACAGGTTTTGATCCCCATGTGAGGATTGAACAGGCCGGAGGCGGCTTTATGGAAGATTATAACAGGGTTATAGATGAAGTGAACCGCACTGTTCAGCCTAAGGCTGTCGCGCCGTTTACATTGAATAAGGGAATTCTTTCAACCAGTAAATACAATTTAGTGGGATTCATAAAAGGCGTTGATGAAAAAAAGATAGGCGACCTTTCGGATGTTAAACAAAAAACGTGGCTAGGTGAATTTGAATTTAAAGATAATGATGAAGTCGGCGGCATTGTGCTTGGCGGCGGAATTTCGGCAAGATTGTTGGCGAGGGTTGGCGATACAATAACTGTGATGAGCACGGCAGGCATGGAAAAATCGCTTACGCAGATCGTTCAGCCAAAATCGATGAGGTTTATTGTAAGGGGCATATTCAATTCAAATAACAGGGAGTATGATAAGCTTTATTCATTTGTTTCGCTGAGTAAGTCGCAGAATTTATTTGAACTCGGCAAAGGAGTAAACGGAGTTGAGATACGGCTGAACGACATAAATAAATCTGATGAAGCAAAAGAAAAGCTTGACGCGGCGCTTGGAAAGAATTTCAACGTTAATACGTGGTACAATTTACATGAAGACCTGTATTCAATTATGAAAGTCGAGCGCTGGACAGCCTTTACTATACTTTCATTAATTATAGCTGTTGCATCATTCAGTATAGTCGGCTCGTTAACAATGACTGTTATAGAAAAGAGACGGGATATAGGCATACTGAAGGCAATGGGAACAACGAACAACAGCATAATAAGGATATTTATGTTCGAAGGAGTGCTCATTGGAGTTTACGGGACCATACTCGGGCTAATATTCGGATTTGCCATATGTATGCTGCAGGTAAAGTTTAAGCTGTTCCCGCTTGACCCGCTTGTTTACACAATCGACGCTTTACCTATTGATCTGAGAGTAACAGATTTTATTAATATCAGCCTGTGCGCTATGGGGCTTTCATTTATTGCATCGCTTTATCCGGCTTTAAGAGCGGCGAGGCAGGAGCCGATAAAGGCTATCAGGTGGGAATAAGATCTTTTGCAATGTTATTGTTAATTTATTGATTAAATATTCTATAGAACAAATTGATTATTAAAACTGTAAATCTGGTAAAAGAATATAAAATATCTAAAGAGAAATCGCTTAGGGTGCTTGATGATATTAATGTCGAAATAAATGAAGGAGAAGTTGTCTCGATCGTAGGTCCCTCCGGCGCGGGCAAGAGTACATTGCTGCATTTGATGGGAACGCTTGATAAGCCGACATCCGGCGAAGTGTTAATTGACGGCCAGAATGTCTTTAATCTCAAAAGTAACGAGCTTGCGCATTTCAGGAATACGCAAATTGGTTTTATATTCCAGTTTCATCATCTGCTGCCTGAGTTCACTTCTTTAGAAAATGTATGCCTTGCAGCTATGATTTCGGGTAAATCTTATAAAGAAGTTGAAAACAAGGCGAAGGAGCTCATGGAAGAAGTTGGGCTTGGCGGGAGAATTAATCATAAACCATCAGAGATTTCAGGCGGCGAGGCGCAAAGAGTAGCTATTGCCCGCGCGCTGATAAACTCGCCTAAAGTGATACTTGCTGATGAGCCGACAGGGAATCTTGATTCACACAACAGCGATTACGTAATGAAAATTATGTTTGAATTAAGAAAGAAATATAAACAAACATTTGTTATTGTCACTCACAATGAAGCATTTGCGGCAATGACCGACAGAACTTTGAAAATGATGGACGGGAAGATTGTGTAATTCATTTAACAATTTGCTCTAATCAATAACAAAACATATAAGACTTAATTGAGAGGACTTTCAGAAAGTATATTGAAACGGGCGGCATGGTTAGTCCTTTTTATTTGTTTATTATACTCTTCTCATCAACTTCTTGCTCAGGATTCGGTTAAAACCATTACGATAACGAAAAATCAGGATAGTTTAAAAACAAAGGCTAAGAAAGACTCGCTTACAAAGCCTATGAATTTCTTTGTATTGAAGAACCGTTATCAATATATGAATCAAATGCAGCCTGATACAATTTCACGCAGCAGATTCCTTTGGTACCCGTTAAAATCGATTGAAGAAGTCTTTAACTTTCTTCCGGGGTATTTTCTTAAATACATGGATGTGGGGCAGCGCCAGAACATTGAATATGACCGGCTTGAAGGGTCTAATACAGGTTTGCTCAGATTCGGCAGGCCAATGAATGACCTCTTAGACGGCAGCTTTGATCTGAACATGCTTTCAAGGAATGAAATTGACGAAATTGAATTAACCGATGGATACGGAAATTTCCCGTATGACTTTTCAAACGGTATTAACATTATGCAGCGGCAATTGGCAAGAAGCAAGCCCTATTCTGAGATAAGCTACTGGCAAGACCGTTATAATAATCTTTATCTAGACGCTAACTTCCATCAGAATCTTTTCAGAAAACTAAATTTTAATTTCGGTATTACGAAACACTCGTATGACGGCGAATATACCAACTCTGATTTTGATAAATGGCTGGGCAGGTTTAACTTTAACTTTGCGTTTTCAAATAAAGTAAATGCTTTCCTGTATACTAATTATTCAAGGATCCAGAGAGGGCTGAACAATGGAATAAATTTTGATTCTGTGAATATAAATGATCCTAATATAATTTTTGATGTGACGCAGTCAGTTGTGCGTAACTCAGACGCATACGAAATCCGCGAGCGATTTGATATTGATGCCGGGCTTATCGCTTTAACAAGCAGAGACAGCTCTTCGTTTGCGAAGCTCCAGTTCTTTGAAAGCGATGCGTTTAGAAAATACGCGGACGAAGAAAACCGCCCTAATTCGAACGGAATATTGCTGTACGACAATTCACATTGGATAAATTACGGCGTAAAATTCCAGAAC
>Ga0265316_10003840_pt1 | contig 15070 bp, 18 predicted proteins | sample 4522metaG_FD_202092 | JGI IMG/M metagenome (GOLD analysis project Ga0265316, IMG submission 202092) | Rhizosphere microbial communities from Carex aquatilis grown in University of Washington, Seatle, WA, United States - 4-5-22 metaG | ecosystem: Host-associated > Plants > Roots > Rhizosphere >...
TACAGTTAAAAATCAAGCCCATGGAAATACAGGCAAAACTCGTCGAAGCCGTTATTCAAAAGACGATATCTATTCAGGATTTTATTAAATACTTTGAATCTGCTCCGAAAGTTACGAAAGGTATTTGTGCCGATGTAATGGAACAGGTTTCGAAGCAAGATCCCCACATACTAGCGCCTTATATCAGCATACTGATACCATACATTAATTACGACTTGCCGAAAGTAAAATGGGGTATACCCGAAGCAATTGGAAACATGGCGAAAAATTACCCTGAGCAAGTTACTGCGGCAATTCCTGATCTATTAAAAAACACTACCAACGAAAAAATCAATACTACGGTGATCAAATGGTGTGCTGCCTTTGCGCTTATTGAAATCGCGAAATACAATCTACGGGCCAGAAACCAATTGATCCCCGCTTTTAATCAGTTGATTCAGAGCGAAGAGAATAACGGCGTCAAAAACATGTATATCAAAGCGATGAAGAAAATGGAGCAACATAAATAGGACTAACCAGAGTTCATTTTTATGGACGTTTTATTTCCTCGAATTGCACGACATTCAAAAGAGAAGCCCCCGCGTTAGGCACAGGGGCTCCTTTTTATTCGAATGGTTAAAAACAGCAGTTTACTCTATTTATATCCTTTCAGGAATTTTTTATCTACTTTGAATAACTCGTCCACCATCTCTCTGGTTTCATCTATGGTCAGGATGGCGCTGGTTAGTGGATCCAGCAAAATCGCCTGGAAGATCTTATTTTTATCCTTCTCAACAATTCCCCGCACCGCCATTTCCTGCACGCTGATATTGGTCCGGTTCAAAGCGGCGCACTGCGGCGGCAGATCCCCGATGTGGCAGGGATGGACGCCTTCTTTGTCCACCAGCAAAGGAACCTCAACCACGCAGCCTTCCGGCAGATTGGTGATCAGACCGGTGTTCTTCACATTACCATAGATCCGCATCGGCTTGCCGATCTCCCGGGCGTAGATCAAATTTATCGCTATCACAGTGTAATTATGATCCCGGAAAGTCGTAAATTTAGTACCGCTGAGGATTTCCTTCCTCATTTCCTCACCCTCATCAGCCGTCCGTTTCGGTGCAATCGCAAAGGAATCATGCAAATTATGCAGGTGGTACTTCTCCAGTAACTCCGGTCTTTTTCGGAAATACGGGGTGTACATCGTGATATGTCCGCCGCCGGTGGTGAAGTAACCGAAGGTCTTCATCATCTCCACCTCGGTTATGCTCACCTCAACATCTTTGCCGAAATAACCCGGTTTCAGGTAAACTTCCGGATCTTTGAACTTTTCCCTTAACAGCGGGTAGGCATCTTCCCCGCTCCAGTTAAACTGCAGGTACCACGAGAAATGATTTATCCCCGCGACCCAGTACGTTATTTCTTCGAAGGGCGCACCGATGTACTGCGCCAGGTACTCCGCCAGGTTAGTCGGGTTCGGGCAGAGCCCAACACATTTAATTTTAGTGTAATCGTTGACGGCCCAGCAGATTATCGCCATCGGATTACAGTAATTCAGGAGCAAAGCATCCGGACAGAGTTTTTCCATATCGCGGCAGATTTCCAATATTGCCTGTACTTGCCGCAATCCGCCGAAGACCCCGCCGGTTCCCATCGCGTCCGGCGAAGATTCCACTCCCCGCTTCATCGATACTTCCTGATTCTTCATCACCGGCTCCCAGTCTCCAGCGCGGATACTGACGATCACGTAGTCCGCGCCCTCCAGCACTTCTTTCCGGTTGGTGGAAGACTCCACTTTTATTTTGGAATGATTTTGCTCAACGATTTTCCGGGCAAATGCCGTCATCAGATCCAGTCGGTCCTTATCGATATCCATCAGTGCCAGTGTGCTGTCTCCCAATCCCGGTTGCGGATACAAAACCAGGTCCGTGATCAATCCTCTTGCGAAAACAAAACTGCCAGCGCCAATTATTACGATCTTTGCCATTTTATTCCCCTTATTTTATTGGTATGACATTATTATACAATAATAAGCTGCCGCTTTTGTTTTCCATTGTCTCCCAAAATAATCTTGACAGCCGGAGTATAATAAGCCTGAGGAGCGTGAGCGAAGGCCGGACACATTTAACTACAGAAAAATATAATAGCTGTTGGAAAAGGAGATATTACTATGAAACAGAAAGAAAATACTCAAAACTACTCACCGGAAATGCAGTCAAAGATCAAGCAAATGGAAACGGAGCTGAAAAAGTTCACCGGGGCGCAGGCCGCTGTGAAGAAGAACCTGGCGACCTTCGACGAACTCGACTTTAAGGTCTTCAGTCACCGGGATTGGACGCGGCTACATGAAAGTCACCATAAAGATGTCAAGGTCAATTGGCCTGACGGCCACTCTACTTCAGGTATTGAGCGGCATATCAAGGACCTCGATGCGATGTTCGTCTACGCGCCCGACACGAATATCTCGGTTCACCCCGTTAAGATCGGATCAGACGATTGGACGGCTGTCATCGGCGTCATGACCGGCACTTTTACCTTACCTATGCCCACAGGTGATGGAAAATTTATCCAACCTACCGGTAAGAAATATTCCATCACCATGTGTACCGTCGGGCACTGGAAAGACGGCGTGATGACAGAGGAATGGCTGTTCTGGGATAATATGACGTATATGAAGCAGCTCGGTTTAGCCTGAACAACAGTGCGAAAACGCTAATTAAAGGTACGGTGCAGTGTCATGAAAATGCCTGTCGTCTTCATCGGCCACGGCTCGCCGATGAACATTATTTCCGATAACGATTTTACCCGCAGCCTGGTGCGACTGGGCAAAGAACTCCCTCGGCCGAAAGCGATCCTGGTGGTTTCTGCGCATTGGTTAACAGATGGCACATTTGTAACCTGCGCGGAAAAACCGCAAACGATCAACGATTTCGGCGGTTTTCCGGAAGAGTTATACCGCATCAAATATCCCTGTCCGGGTGCTCCGGATACCGCCGGATTAATCACGGAACTGGTGAAAACACCGGCTGTAAAATGCGATTATCAGTGGGGACTGGATCATGCGTCGTGGGCCGTCTTGAAGCATATGTACCCGAAAGCCGATATCCCCGTCATCGAAATGAGCCTGGACTATTCACCCTACAACGGCTGGAATAAACAATCTCTCCAATACTTTTATGATCTGGCTAAGCAACTTGACCCATTAAGAGAAAAGAACATCTTGATTATGGGCAGCGGTAATATCGTGCACAATCTCCGTATCGCCGATTTTGAAAATACTGATGCCAAACCCTATGACTGGGCGATCGAATTTGACGAGAGGGTCAAACGCCATCTGCTGGCGCGCAACCACAAGGAGTTACTCGATTGCAAGAATATGAGCAAAGCAACCGCGCTTTCCGTGCCGACGCTGGACCATTACCTGCCGATGATTTTCACGATTGCCCTGCAGGAAAAAGATGAAAACCTGGAATTCATTTACGAGGGCTTTCAGAATAAATCGATCTCGATGCGGTGTTTTAAGATCGGCTGATGTAGTCTATACGTTATAATCGACAACTTTTCGTTCCAGACGCACTTTGCCGATAAATTCCGCTACTTTCTGGTGCTCGGGATGCTTTTGGTATGTATCCATATCTTTGGCGTCTTTAAACTCGGTGGTCAGTACAATATCATAGAAATCCGTAACGTCGCTGACACTCAGGCCGACCTCCAGGAACTTGATTTCCTTTATCTTTGGTTTGAGCGCTTCCAGCATCGATTTCATTTTTTGTAAATTTTCTTTTTTATTCGCGCCCTCGGCCGTATCTTTCAGCTTCCACATCACAATATGTTTGAACATCTATCTGAATCTCCTTTGTATTTCCAAATAATTATATGTCTAAATCCGGATTACATTATCCGCATTCAGCAGGGAATCGACGGTGTCATACATGTTGGTCACTTTACCGACCTTCAGCTTCTCTTTTAGTTGGTAATGATTCAAGCAGGTGCCGCAGGAGAATATTTGCACTCCGTTACTCTCCAGCTTCTGCAGGGAATCCAGTACGCGTGAGCCTTCTGTTGTGAGCAGTACGCCGCGGTTAATGAAAAGCATTTTCATTGGTCGAGTTTTTGCCTCTGGCAACGTATTAATAAAAGCCGCGATCAATAACTGTCCCAGAGCTTCATCGCCCACGCCTAACTGGTCGCTGGCAATCAACATCACCACGGCCTTTGCTTGGCATATTTCCGGCGCTTGCCCTGTTTTATTGATTTCCAGTGTGAACACGCCGTTCTTTTCCGCCGCCTTCACGCTGCAGCCCTGATTTTTCGCAAACCTTTGCACGTTCTCATTCGCTTCGGTGCTGTTCACAATTACCGTCAGTTTGCCATCTTTGCTGTTTTCCAGCGCCTTTTTTGTCCTGATCACCGGTTCCGGGCAGGCCAGATCGCGGGCATCAATTGTCTCCATATAAATACCTCCAATCCAAATTTTCAAACACCATTTACTACGAGTGGGTGAATTGCCTCATAATTTGCTTTCTCTTTTTCCAACAATGCTTTAATTTGTGCATTTCGATCCAAATCAAACCTGATGGAAATACCGCAATCCGCGGAAAACTCCCTCGGCGTGGGGATCAGTTTAATCACAAAATCCGCCTTGAGCAGGATTTTCTCCGCTTGCATCACGCTCGTAGTGGTATTAAACAGGATTACACCATATTTCATGACCGGGTGACCTTTTGCACAGCTTTTAAGGTCTGCTTGACATTCTCCGTCGTGGTAAAAATACCGGGCGAAAACCGCACGGTGCCTTCCGGAAATGAGCCGATGGTGCGGTGCGCCGCCGGCGCACAGTGCAGTCCGACGCGGGCCATGATTTCAAACTCATCGTCCAGGCGGAAGCCCACCTCGGACACCTTTTTACCCTTAATTGTAAATGAAACAATGGCCAGTGAATTCCCGGCATTGGGGGTGCCGTAAATCTTCACGCCGTTTATATTTGCTAAACCTTCAAGGAGCATCATAGTCAACTCTTTATTATGTTCGCCAATGGCAGCCAGTCCGCGCTGATTTATCCAACCCAACGCGGCTCTTAATCCGGCGATGCCTATCATGTTCGCAGTGCCGCTTTCAAATTTATCCGGCATGTCCTCCGGTTGCTCCTCCGAATCTGAGCGGCTCCCCGTGCCGCCAAACATCAACGGTGTGATTGTCCGCGCATCAACATTTTGACTGATTATCAGTCCGCCGATGCCGGTTGGCCCCAGTAATTCTTTATGGCCGGTAAACGCCAGAAAATCGACTCCGTTTTGTCGTAGATCTATAGGTATCGCACCGGCAGCCTGGGCGGCATCCGCCAGCACTAATGCACCAAACTGATGTGCAACCGGGGTAACTTCTGCCACCGGCAGGATCGTCCCCGTCACATTACTGGCGAGGCTGATCACCACCAGCCTGGTTTTATTGTCTATTAGTTTCGCTATTTCGCTGACATCCAGTGTGCCGTCCGCCGCGCATTGCGCTATTTTGATGACGATGCCCTGTTTTTCCAGAAAACGCAATGGACGCATCACCGCGTTGTGCTCCATTGAGGAGGTTACTACATGATCGCCGGGTTTCAATATTCCCCTGAGAACAAGATTGATCGCCTGCGTTGCATTAGCGGTAAAAATGACCCGTTTAGGGTCGGATATATTGAAGAATTCCGTAACTTTTTCCCGGCATTCGTACACTACCCGGGCGGCAGCTACGGAAAAGCGGTGGCCGGAACGACCCGGGTTACCGCCAGCCTGCTCCATTACTTCGGTGATCGCTTTTAAAACTTCCGGCAGTTTGGGCCAGGAAGTCGCAGCATTATCCAGATAGATCATTTTTACACCGTTACTTTTCGTTTTAATTAATCTGTTAAAAAATATTATGTCAATAACAAGGACAACGATAATCATTCAATTAAAATAGTTACAAATGGTAAAATATACTCTTTAGCCTCCTCATATACCCATTCAATCTTAAAGTAAGGCTTAGTGAGAGTAATTTCCCGGTTCATCCTATTTTAAGAACATTAGTAATACAAATATAATACACTCCAGACTAAAAGCCAAAACTAAACGCTCATATTTTTTACATCATACGCTTTTCTGACCATACGCTCCAGGTCTTTTTCGGCAGTACCTCTCCCGGCCGCTACCACTTTATCATTGATCACAATCGCCGGTGTGAGGATGATGCTGTATTTCTCCCCTTCAGCGGAAAGTGACTCGTATTTTTGCACTTCTACTGCTCCCGTGGGGAATTTTTGCGCCACCCTTTGCGCCTTTGGTTCTTCCGATTCACAGGAAGGGCAGGTAGGAGTAGATGTGAATATCTTTATAATAACTTTAGCCATTGCAATTACCTCCGTTAAAATAAACCGTAGATATAACCCATCAAAGTCGCCAACACAATTAGCAGCACGATGTAAGTCAGTGACTTTTTTAGTCCGATTAGCTTCACCAGGACGATCATGCTGGGTAATGAAACCGCCGGACCGGTCAAAATGAAAGCCAGCGCCGGGCCCTTGCCCATGCCCAGATCGACAAAGGCTTTGGTAAATAATACCTCCGACGGTGGACACAAATAATTGACCGCCCCGAATAATGCGGCGATCAGGCTGGATAGGAAAGAATTGCCCCCTGCATACTGCGAGACGAAACCCGTTGGCACGAAGACATAAATCAACGTTGCGCCTATAGAACCGATCAGCAGCCACGGCAATATCGTGCGGACAAACTGCAGCGTGGCTCTCATCCAAATGCCGAAGTCGTCTTTAGTGTAAAAACGCCAGAAGAAAACAGCCAAAATAACTAATAAAGCAGCGGAAATCAGCCAGCTGTTGGCCGTAGTCAGAATCATCATGGCTATTAATAACCCGAAAAAAATAACCTGCATCCACCACGGTTTATTCTCTTCATTCTGCGGCAACCCCGCCGTCAAATCCGCATTAATGCCCGACTTTTCTTCCCGGAAAATGAGCGCCAGTAAAAGCCCGAGGATAACCGACAAACCCACCCCGCCAATTAGCCTCGCCCACCCGAACTGGTTACCGATCAAACGGAATGTATAGATAATCGGTAAAATATCCAGCGCTGGAGCAGCGCATAGAAAAGCGATCGCCGGGCCTAATCCTGCGCCTCTTTTACGAATACCGGCGAATAGCGGGATTGCAGTGCAGGAGCAGACCGAAAGCACGATACCGGCCACTGTCGCAATTGAATAGGACACGAATTTGTTTGTCTTCGCCCCCAGGTATTTTAACACCAGGGCTTGCGAGACAAATACCGCCAGTGCGCCAGCCAGCAAAAAAGCCGGTACCAATCCTGTCAGCACATTCAGGGAAAAACAGGTCAGCAGAAAGTCCCTGGCCCGCATGAATATTTCCGGCACACTCATCAGTTCTTTTTTCCTGATAAATTATTCGCGGCTTGAATTGCTGCACCCAGCGCGCCGACGATCTGCGGATCTGCCGGAACACTGACCGGTATTTTCAGTTCATGTTCGATCAGCTGACGCATGCAGGGATTGAGTGCCACCCCACCGGCAAAAACGAAACGCGGGTGATAACCGACCCGGCGTACCACCGCACACACGCGGTTAACAATAGACTGGTGAATACCCAGGGCAACGCTGTGGCTGTCCTCTCCCCGTCCGATTAAAGAAACGACCTCCGATTCCGCAAAGACCGTGCACATGCTGGACAGCACAACCCCTTTTCCTGAAGCTTCCAGTGCATGCGGCCCCAGCTGTTCGATGTTCAGATCCAGCGCCAGTGCCATATTTTCCAGAAAACGCCCGGTACCGGCTGCGCATTTATCGTTCATTTCGAAATTAGCCACCGCGCCGTCCGGTTTGACTTGTATCACTTTGCTGTCCTGACCGCCAATATCGAGGATGGTCCGGACATCGGGAAACAACTGGTGTGCGCCGACGGCATAAGCCTTGATTTCTGTAATTACAAAGTTTGCCAGCGTATTTACAGAAGCCAGATGGCGTCCGTACCCCGTCGCAACGGATGCGTCATAATGCTTTCCCGCCATTAATTGCTGTGATTTTTTTAACGGGTCGATCCCGGTAAAAACCATCTCTTTGCGGACAATGTGCATGCCGTCCCATTCCACCAAAGCAATTGTGCGCGACCCGATGTCCAGACCTGCAGTTAACATGCTGCACTCTCCTCTTGGTTTATAATGTAATGACCTGGTCTACCCCCACCTTGCCCAGCGCGCCGTAGAGGTCGGGGAAACAACCCATGCCTGCTTTCGGTATCAGGCGTCCTTCCAGACTGCGCTGATAACAGCATTGATCGCAGGCCATCACCAGCATCCCGTTCTTTTCCGCCAGTTCATTGATTCTCCGCCCCACGCTGCTGCCTTTTTCCACCAGGAAAGTGTTATCGAACATGAAAAACATCCCGGCTACCTGCGCGCCGTGATTGCCTTTTTCCAACTGCGGCAGAATCATACTGTCCAGGATAAACAGGGCATGGTCACTTTCGAAAACATAAGCTACTTTCATTGGTTGTAATCTCCTTATTTTTTTAATTTTTTTGTCTAAGCATACTTGTTTCGCGGTTTTTAAGACGGTTAATTAATCATCTCCAGAAAGGCTTCGATGCGCACTCGCAGGGTTTCGACGTCTGATTGAGAATAGTCCGTTTCCAGATGCAAGAATGGTAATCCCATATCATCTTTGACGGCTTTAGCCACCATGTAAGACTCCAGATTATAGGTATGGCAGGCCTGCCAGGTTAGATCGATCACCCCGTCGATGTGAAAATCACGGATCATTTTTTTGATTAGATCTATCCTGTCATTATTCGGTGACATCACCGAACAGGGAATTTTCATATATTTACGCGCCATTAATAGCAGTGGGTCAATGGGGTCATTTTCATCAATGTGTAATCCAACATTCTTATAGCCGCCGCAGTTTTCCTGGGCGACAACGAGGGCGTTGCTTTCTTCCACCAGTTTAATGACCTTTTCGCTGCCGATGCCGACGGGTGTACCGGTCAACAATATACGCTTGGTTTTCAGGTCGCCCGCGGGAAATGCACGGTTGACTCCGTCCGCCACTTGCTCTATTAACCTGATCGCTTCCTTACGGTCCGGATGGAAGCCGATTCGGTAAGTAATTTTCAACATATCCATCCCGGAAATCAGGGCAGGCTGCTGTTGATTTAAATCCAGAAGTTTCTGCAAGACGCGCTTTTCTTCATTGGTAATATGGATAGCTTCCCGCAATTTGGCATCGGTGATCTGGACATGGAATTTTTTTCCCAGGTAGTCTTTCAGCCGCCGTAATTCGCTCAACCAGAGATCTACCGAGACATTGTTATCCGGCATCTGCGGTAGATGCATGACATAGACATCCTTGATGTTCTTGCTCTCCATGATTTCGAACATCTTTTTCTTGCCGTCGCAGGTTGTTTCCCCGATGACCATATCGGAAAGGGCAAAATAGGGGCATTTATCGCTCACTGCCAGTCCATAAGAAGATTTCACCATCGGGCACAGGTTACGCGGCAGGTCTTTCTCCGCGTCCGGAATAGCGGATTCCACCGTGCCGCACAGCCCGATGGGAATTGCGCCGGCTGCCAGAATCAGCTCGCGCGGGCAATAAGCGCAGTACATGCCAATAATTCTGGAACCGCTATTTTTCGCAGCAATCAGAGCGTCCACATTTTTGGTTCTCAGGCTTTCAAAGACATCTGTATCGATTGATTTCAACATTTTATCCCCTTTGAGTATTTTCTCCGCTGCAGGTATCATGAATTTTTCCATTTGATTACTTTCCGGCTTAAAAGTAGCATCCCGTGGTCGATAGTAAAACCCACCAGGCCCGATAAAATCATCAGGGCAATCAACTTGTTCGTTTCTAACATTGTTTCGGCGTAAACCATCTCATGTCCAAATCCGGAACTGGTGGCGATGAATTCAGCACAGATGACCGACATCCAACCGCCGCCTAGACCGATCCGCATACCGGTGAGCACGCTGGGAAGAGAACCTGGTATCACAACATGGGTAAAAATGCTCAGACGTCCGGCGCCCAGGCTGCGCGCGGCATTATAATAATCGGCTGAGATATCGTGCACGCCTGAAATCGTACTCAGCATGATAGAGAATAGTCCTGCAAAAGCAATCAGGAAGATTGTCGGACCGTCTCCCAATCCAAACCAAACTATCGTGAGCGGTACCCAGGCCATAATGGGAATCAGGTGCACCGAGTTGGTTAAAGGGTCAAGAAAACGCAAAATCGTTTTGGAATAACCCATCAGATAGCCTAGCGAGATTCCAATAAGACAAGCCACCGCGAAACCGATACCCACCCGTTTGAGAGTAATCAGCAAGGCTATTAATATTTTCGGATCTGCGACAGATTGAAGCAGCGCCTTGAATGTGGACCACGGCGAGGGCATCAGCAACGCAAAATGGATATGTACGGCAGCTAATTGCCAGATCCCGATCAGTAAGGCAAGCGTAATTATCCAGTAAAGCTGTGGGAAACGGTTCTTTTTACCTGACATATCTTTTCTAACATCATTGATCAGCTTCTCCCGCGTCACTTCGGCGCTATAAAGCGGATGTTGTGGTTTATCCATTGCGCAGCCTCCTCTCCCTCGGTTGGGTAGCTATTGTAGCTGACGATAGCCTGTTGCAGTTTTTCGGAGTTATTCAGGTCCGACGCAGCCTCTGAGAACGCAGTAACGAGTTTAGTAAGTCCGGGTAAATTTTTCCTGGCCACCAATACATACGTGATGACGTCCCCTTTGTTCCCCCCCGATGATAACTTTGTCCCGGATATTTTTAATGCTTCTTCGATATCTGTTACAACGCCATCTACATCACCTTTCTCATACGCATAAGCCAGAGCTGTAGACGCCATCGGTATTGACTGGTGCCCGGTGCCAAGCAGGTTATCGATGATTGTCTCCTGATAAAGGTGGTCCTGACTGACACCGATTTTCTGAGTCTTGTCAGGGTCTCCGCGTACTACCAGCAAATCACTGTTAGCTAAGCAGGGGCCGATAGTAACATAACGATCGTCTTTCTCGATTAAAGATTTGGCAGCATCTACACAAACTACGGCTGCATCCACGCTCTGGCTGCTCAATGCCATTTGGGCGTAACTCGAACAGCAATCCCGGATTGGAGATATCTCTAAAAATGGCGTTATTTCCGTTTTACCAGCGATTTTAGCTGCCGCATAAGACACCAGTAGCCCGCCGGCTCCCTGCGGCGACCCTATTTTTATAGTTGAAGTATCCGCAGTTTGAGCCGTACGGCAGCCTGTGCAAGTCAGAAACAGCGCCGGCATGCTCAAAATGAGCAGCCAGCGTAATGTTCCAGCCAGTTTATTTTCCATCAACCTGCTGTGCTTTGGTGTACCAATCCTGATAGGTCATACCTACCGGGAAAACATTATCGACCTTGGTCTTAATAAACGTATCAAAATCATCTACTTTTGTTTGCTTCAGCAGAGAGAAGTCCGTCCACTGGTCAACAGCATAATAAGTCTGATAGCTGGCCAGCCCCATTTTCTTCCCGGTTTCCATTTCATTGATTATGCCTTGCGTGTTGTCGTACCACACCAGTGTCCGGCCTTCAAAAGTTGTTTTCCTCCAGATAGTTTGTAAGGCAACTTCCACCGGCACCTGATATTCAGTGGCGAAAATATTGGCAGACTTGATCGGGTGAACGTAGATGTATTCCAATGCCCGCTCCTGGGCCAGTATCATCCTTTTCGCCAGCTCTGGATGGTCCGTCATAAATTTAGTGCTCATTGATAAATCGCAGCAATCGCCCCAGCCGTCAGGAAGCTTCGTGTATACAGTGAGGATATGTCCCACTTTGTTTACGACCGCCATAGACGCCCACGGGTCGCAGCAAAGATAACCGTCCAGCTGCCCGACCGCCATTGCGGTATACTTGGCTGAATCGGAAGCCATTGTGACATTATTGTAAGCGCTGCCGTCGCGGGGAATGCCCAGCGCATCAGCCATCTCACACCAATGCAGACTTGTCTTCTCCGGGTCTGTACCTAATGAGACTCTTTTACCCACCAGGTCTTTGGCATCGGTGATGGCATTCGAAGCAACAAGATAATATGAACCGCCCAGGAAATTACCGGCGACTACTTTCACCGGAGCCCCTTTCTGCGCAGCATTCATTATAGTTGTAGTACCGACAAGGCCGACATCCATCTGCCCTGCAGTCATTGCCTGCGGCACTTGACCGTTACCGGTGACTTTGACTTTGAGACCGAGGTCGCTGAAAATACCAGCGTCCTTCGCGATAACACCGGCTGTCATGTGGTCGCAGTTATAATAACCAAATTGTATGGTATAATTTTGGTCTTCCACGCTCAGCGTAGCGGTCGGAGTAGTCGTTGTCGTGGTTGTAGTAGTCGTGGAATTACTGCAACCGGCCAGCGTAAGGATAATAGATGAGACAACAAGCAGGGCACCGAAAATCATAATAAACTTTTTCATATCAACGAATTTTTTCCTCCTTTATTTTTTATTCGGGTTTATGATTATTTAGTTAAATATTTTAAAAAGGATGTTAGTCTTTGAGTTTTCCTTATTCGCAGCATTTATCATAACCATCTGCAAACAGGTTGACGATTTGCGCGTCTACCAGACGAAAAATCCCGATGCCGATAAAGGTGCCGCTTTTCCCGCTTATCACCACTTCCGTGGGGGGCTTATTATCAAAGTCCGTAAAGCTGATTTGCTGGCTGGAGACCGGCGCAGCTATCGGATCTGTAAAGCTGTATCCGTCCGGCAAGTTGATCGCAATAACCATCTTGCATTTGCTATCGTCCGCCTGTCGGTAAATCATCACTGCGTCTTTACGTTTATCGTTATTCAAATCGTTCTCAGCCCATTTGATTAACTGATTGTCCGGGAATTGTTTCTGCCAGTATTCCACCGCCGGCGGGATGGATTCCGTCGTGGACAATGCCGTCTGTGTTTTCCCGCTGCACCCGGACGCCATCAAAACACAACCCAGCAGCGTAATAAATAATGCGGCTTTTGCTTTATTGGTAACAGCCATCGAACAACTATTCAGCATTTAATTCAGACTCCTGCGGTTGCGGAATATCATCCAAAATGTCGTTGAGGTTGTTTACAATCCGTATATACTCAGTATTTTTACGGTCGCGGGGTCGCGTCAAACTGACCGGCACATCCGCCGCAATCTTTCCCCGACCGGATAACACGATTACACGATCGCTCAGAAAAACAGCTTCATCAATGTCATGGGTGACCATTATTACGGTCGCGCTGTCTTTACGGAAGATCGCTTCTAATTCCAATTGCAGTTTATGACGCATCTGCGTGTCCACCGCTCCCAGCGGCTCATCCATCAGCAATAACCGGGGATGACATGCCAGCGCCCTGATCACGGCAACTCTCTGCTTCATTCCTCCCGATAAATGGTGCGGATACAGCGTTTCTTTCCCGCCCAGATGAGCCATCGTCAGCAATTCTTTCAAGCGCGTTTCGCGGATCTGAACATCCACTTTCTGCATTTTCATGGGATAAAGAATATTATCTTTGACCGTCATCCAGGGGAAAAGTGCGTAATTTTGAAAAACGAAAGCCCGGTCCGGCCCCGGCCCGTTGACCGGTTTATCACCGGCAATCACCTGTCCGCTGCTCGTGGGGATAAATCCGGCGATAATATTTAGTAAAGTCGTTTTGCCGCAACCGGAAGGCCCGACGATCGATAAAAATTCGCCGTGATTCACCGCAAAATTAATATCGTCTAATACCTGATGAGTTTTCCGTCCGTTGGTGTAAGTTTTACTCAGGTTTATCACATTTAGTTCCGGCATATTATTACTCTTCGATCAATAATTTCTATGGATAATAAAAAAGCGATGTCCGAAAAAACTTCCGAACATCGCTTCAATAAAGCCGGATTGGATTATCAGCTATGTGAGCATGGATAAACCTGTCCCTGTTTCCTCGAAGGCTATAGCGGAGGTTTTTCGTACGATTGATTGATGCAAGACCTGCATCGAATCTGTATTAACGGTTCACATGGAATGGTTGATTATTACAGAAATCATCGCATTTACCTCCTTTTTAGACTCGATAACCCATTGATTCATTAAATAATATGACTCTTCCCCATGATAACAATATTGCGCAGGGTCTGTCAATTTAACCGGTTAACGGAACCGCCCTCTCTTTGCCCCTCATCATTATTCATTACTGGTAACGGCTCACCCCTAATAATTCTCTCCCAATAATTCATAATAAGAGTATGGGTGCTTACAGGCCGGGCATATCGCTGGAGCTTCAGTGCCTTCAAAGACATACGCGCAATTAATGCAGTGCCACTCAACGGGCGCCGCTCTTTTGAAAACCGTGCCGTTAGCAATGTTCTCCGCCAGCTTGCGGAATCTGGACTCGTGGAATTTTTCTGCTTTCGCAATCTGTTCGAAAGAGGTGGCAACCTCGGGAAAACCTTCTTCCCTGGCGGTTTTCGCGAAATTCTGATACAATGTCGTCCATTCAAATTTTTCCCTGTCAGCGGCCGCTTCCAGGTTTGTTTTAGTGTCTTTAACAATACCGGCGGGATATGATGCGGTAATTTCGACATCTCCCCCTTCCATATACTTAAAAAACATCCTGGCATGTATTTTTTCGTTTTCCGCTGTATCCGTAAATATCTTCAAGATTTGTTCGTAACCGGGTTTTATTGCAGAACTGCGGGCGGCATGCGCAAACCACATGTAACGGTTACTGTCCATCGATTCTCCTGCAAAAGCGGCCACCAGGTTTTTTTCCGTTTTGGTGCCTTTGATTGATTTACCCATGATTTCATTCTCCTGTATTTTTCTGATTTAATTTATCCTGTTGGCAATTAGCGCTCAATTATTAGCTTTCTATTGTGATGCCTGAGGTCGGTGAATTGACTTACAATGTAGCGGTAGTTGTAGTAGTTAATCTCGAATCGCAGCAGGGCCACAAAAGGACGGCCGTGACAATCAAGAAATTTAAAACTAATATGGAAAGCTTGTTCTCCAATTCCTCTTCCTCTTTTATAATTGA
>Ga0265316_10003842_pt1 | contig 15065 bp, 10 predicted proteins | sample 4522metaG_FD_202092 | JGI IMG/M metagenome (GOLD analysis project Ga0265316, IMG submission 202092) | Rhizosphere microbial communities from Carex aquatilis grown in University of Washington, Seatle, WA, United States - 4-5-22 metaG | ecosystem: Host-associated > Plants > Roots > Rhizosphere >...
ACCCAAGACCGACTCTGCCCAACCAAAGGATCCCTGACATGCCCGAGATGAATATCATCCAGGCCATCAACGACTGCCTGCACGTGGAAATGCAGCGAGACAGTCGCGTCGTCGTGCTGGGCGAGGATGTGGGCCACTTCGGCGGCGTCTTCCGCGCCACCGTGGGTCTGCAACAGGAATTCGGGCCCGACCGCTGCATGGACACGCCGCTGGCCGAAAACGGCATTGTGGGCGCGGCCATCGGCATGGCGCTGTACGGACTACGCCCGGTCGCCGAGATCCAGTTCGCCGACTACGTGTATCCCGCCTTCGATCAGATCGTGAACGAGCTGGCCAAGATGCGCTACCGCTCGGGTGGCGAGTACACCGCGCCGGTCGTGATTCGCATGCCCGCGGGCGGCGGCGTGCGCGGCGGGCACTACCATTCGCAGTCGCCCGAGGCCGTGTTCATCCACACGCCGGGCTTGCAGGTCGTCTATCCATCGAACCCGGCAGACACAAAAGGACTGCTGACGTCTGCTATTCGCGGCGAGGATCCGGTGATCTTCCTCGAACCCAAGCGCCTGTACCGCACCAGCCGCGGCGAGGTTCCGGCGGGCGAGTACACGGTGCCCATCGGGCAGGCCAAAGTCCTGCGCCGGGCCGCCGCGCGCTCCGAGCGCTCGGTCACGATTCTCGCCTGGGGCAGCATGGTGCACACGTCGATGGAAGCCGCGGACAAGGGTGCCGGCATGGGCTACGACATCGAGCTCATCGATCTGCGCACGCTTCTGCCCTTCGACCTCGAAACGATTCTTCAGTCGGTGCAGAAGACCGGCCGCGTGGTCATCGTGCACGAGGCGCCGCGCACCTGCGGCTTCGGCGCCGAGCTGGCAGCCTCGATCCAAGAGCACGCCCTGCTGCACCTCGAAGCCCCGATTCTGCGCGTGACCGGCTTCGATACCCCGTTCCCGTACACCCTCGAACCTGAATACTTGCCCGACAAGGATCGCATCCTCGATGCGATCGAAAAAGTCACCACCGGCTAGGAGAAACCATGTCCTACGAATTCAAATTGCCCGACATCGGCGAAGGCATGGCCGAAGGCGAGATCGTCCACTGGCTGGTCAAGGAGGGCGACACCCTGGCGCAAGACCAGCCCATGGTTGAGGTCATGACCGACAAGGCGACGGTCGAGATCGCGACGCCGCACGCGGGCCGCGTGCTCGAACGGCGTTTCAAGGAGGGCGAGCGCTGTCCGGTGGGAGCGATCCTGATCGTGATCGAAGTCGCCGTGGACACCGACAAGACGCCCGTGGCGAGCATGGCCAAGACGCCTGGGCCCACGATGGAAGGCGCGAGCGGCGGGATCCTAGCCACGCCGGCCACGCGCAGGCTCGCGCGTGAGATGGGCGTGGATTTGTCCAAGGTCAAGGGTTCGGGCCCGGGCGGCCAAATCACCATCGCCGACGTGCGCGCTGCCAAGGTCGGCACAGGCTCCGACGACGCCTTCGACAATCAGCCCACGCCCAGCGTCTCCACGACTTCTCTCGGCGATGTGCGCATCCCATTTCGCGGCGTACGCCGCATGATCGCCGAACACATGGTGCTGACCCAGCGCCAGGTCGCGCAGTTTACCTACGTCGAGGAGATCGACTGCACCGAGCTGGTCGAGCTGCGCGACAAGGCCGAACGGCGGCTGGCCGGGCACGGCATCAAGCTGACCTACCTGACCTTCTTCGTGAAGGCCGCGGTCGAGGCCCTGCGCAAGCACCCGCAGCTCAACGCCACCCTCGACGAGCCGGCAGGCGAAATCGTGCAGCGCCGCGAGTACCACATCGGCATCGCGGCCCAGACGCCCGAGGGGCTGATGGTTCCGGTGATTCGCCACGCGGATCGCCGTTCGCTGCTGGATCTGGCACGCGAGATCGATCGCCTGGGCGTGGCGGCCAAGAACGGTCGCGTGTCGCCGCGTGACCTTGGCGGTTCGACCTTCACCATCACCAGCCTCGGCACCCTGGGCGGCATCGTGGCGACGCCCATCGTGAACTATCCCGAGGTCGGTATCCTGGCCATCCACAAGATCGCCAAGCGGCCAGTGGTCGTCGACGACAAGATCGTCATCCGCGACATGATGAACCTGTCGCTGTCCGTGGATCACCGCTTGGTGGACGGTTACGACGCCGCCACCTTCGTGGCCGAGATGAAGGCCTCGCTGGAAACGCCGGGCCTGATCTTCCTCGACCAGACGTAGACCAGCATGGCATTGCCACCCGAGAAACGCCGTTCGGGACAGCTCACATGCGAGAGCGTGGAGATCTGGTCGGACGAGGACTACGCCCGGGCGACCGGGCTGTTCCAGATTCTGGACGAGCGCGGCCAAGCCGACGCCGCGAAGGTGCCGGCGCTTTCGCCAGCCACGCTCCTGCGCATGTTCGAGGGCATGGTGCTGTCGCGCATGCTGGACGAACAGCTCCTGCCGTTGCAGCGTCAGGGCCGCATCAGCCACTACTTCGAGGCGCGCGGCCAAGAGGCCGGCCCCATCGCTGGCGCCGAGGCCATCGCAAAAACGGACTATTTCGTTCAGGGTTTACGCGAGGGCGCGGCGGCCCTCTACCGCGGTTTGCCCCTGGCCAAGTATATCGCCCAGATTCTTGGCACGGCCCACGATGCGGGGCGCGGCCGACAGATGCCTTGCCATGTTTCTTCGGCCGAGATCCGGCACGTCAGCACCTCGTCCTCGGTGGCTTCGCAGATCCCGCACGCGGTCGGCATCGCGTGGGCGGCCAAGATCCGCAAGGCCAGCGACATCGCCTTGTGCTTCTTCGGCGACGGCGCCACCAGCGAGGACGACTTTCATGCCGGCCTCAACTTCGCGGGCGTCTACCAGGCGCCCGTGGTCTTCGTCTGCCAGAACAACCAATGGGCCATCTCCACGCCGGTCTCGGCGCAGACCGAGTCCGAAACCCTGGCGATCAAGGGGTTGGCCTACGCCGTCCCGTCACTGCGCGTGGATGGCAACGACGTTCTGGCCATGTATTCGGCCATCAAGTCGGCGGTGGACAAGGCTCGCTCGGGCGGCGGCCCCACCTTCATCGAAGCCGTCACCTACCGCTTGGGCGCCCACTCCAGCGCCGACGATCCGACCCACTACCGCGATGGCGGCGAACACAAGGCCTGGCAAAAGCGCGATCCTTTGCTTCGTTTCACGGTCTGGCTGGAAAAGCAGAAGATTCTTACGACCGACGCACAAGCCACGATGAGAATCCGACTCGCCGACGCCATTCGTGCCGCCATCGCCAGCGAGGAAGCCGCCGGCCCGCCGCCACCATCGAGCCTGTTCGACGACGTGCTCGCGCAGCCGAGCTGGCTGCTTGAGGAACAAAAGGCCGGACTATTGCGCTCGCGGTAAGGGCTCGTCAGGAAATGAACCGTCTCCGCCCGAAAAAGAGCGCGCAGGCAATCGCAAGAAGGCTCGCCATCGACATGGCCATCCCCGCCCACAGACCGGGTGGCGCGAAGGTGAGCACGACAACGTGGCGCCCCGCCGCGAGGGGCACCGCGCGCATGGCGAGGTTCGCGCGCAGAACCGTGGCCATCCGGCCATCCACCGTCGCAGACCACCCGAGATCGAATTGTTCGAGGAAGATGGCGAAAGCGGGCACGGTGGCCTCGCATTCCGCTTCAATGCGTACGTGTGCGAACGCGGTCAGCCGGCAGCCGCCCGCCGCCTTCACCATCGGCTCACCGACCGCCACGCCGGCCGGCGGCGCGGGTATCGGCGACAGAATCACTTGCCTGCCCTCGATCACGTCCGGCGCGAACACCGCTCGCTGCGCGAGACCATCGGGCAGAATCGCCGCTGCCTGGGCCAGATAGACCCGTGGCAAGACATCCGCCACGCGAACAAGGCGCACGCCGGGAGCCGGATCGAGGATCGGGCGGAAGCCAGGGAGATCGGCCCCCGCACTTGGAAGAATCGCGTACTCCACCCCGGCCAGCCGGAGTAGGTCGAGTCCCATGGCCCGCCCGCCAAGCCACAACGAGGACAGTGCGGTGGGCGTGGCGGCGTCGTACCCGGGCACGGTCGCGATGCCAAAGCTGCCCGCATAGTTGTCGATCAAGGTGCGCACAAGATTTCGCTGCACCTGCGCGACCGAAGTGGGCGGGGACGCCGCTGTGATGGCGGCATCGACGTTCTCCGACCGATAGACTCGCGGCGGCGCTAGCTCTCCGCGTGCGCGCGCGTCCGCGAGGACAGCGCTCGCGGCGGCGGGCTGGGCCGCGAGCAACTCGGAAGGTCCAAAATTCTGCAAGGCGAAGACCGCCTGGGCGAGATCGACCAACACCACGACGACGAGCAGCGAACCGGCGAATCGGACCTTTCGGTGGGCGGCCCACACCGCGGCGGTCGCGGCGAGCGCAAACGCCAGCCCTGTCACGGCGCTCGACCTGATTTGCGCCGCCATTTGTGCTGGAAACTCCACAGCTACCAGCGCGAGCACCACGAGCACGCCGGCCACGAGCAGTCCCCGAGGCCAAAGGCGTTGCTTGCCTTCGAGCAGCCGAGCAGCGCCGAGCCCAGCCAGCAAGGACACACAGGCGACCACCAGCGAAAGATACTTTTCGGGGCCACGCATGTAGGCCAGGGGCGGAACAAGCGTGCGAATCACCGCATGAACTCCCGTGTGTTTCCCGAAAGCAGCCAGGATCGCGAGAGCGGCAACCACGGAAAGCGTGGCGGCCAGTTTGCGCCTTCGACCGAAGGCCAGCAACGCGAGCACGAGCACGCTGCTGCCCAGATAGCTGCCGTAGAGGAGCGGCCTTTGGCCAAGTCCGGGTTCGCCCACCCAGGCTCCCGCGGGATAGGCAGCGTAGGGATCACCCATCGCGCCCGGCGCGATCGTCTCGGCCAGCCGCCAGGGGTGAAATGAGCCGACCTCCGCGGTGGCACGGGAAAGCGGTGCGGTGCGAGCCGTGGCCCGCATGGTGTGTCTGAGAGGCAACAGCACGGCGGCAGCCAAGCCGGCCGCCAAGACGGCTGCGGCGCAGGTGCCCAGGGTAAAGCGCCAAGCCGAGGCACGAGAGCCCACCGACCCCATCTCACGGCGCTCAAGCGCATCTCCCACAGCCACGCCCAGCGCAAAAGCGGCGGCCAGAAAGGGAAAGAATACCTCGCCGGTCAGGAAACACAGCCCCAAGGGGATCGCCGCCCCTGCCGCTGAGCTTGCACAAGCACCCAACGATCCCGAGGCACGAATCGTCCGCGAAAGATGGACCATCCCCAGGGCGCACCAAGGAACATAAGCGCCAGCGACAAGACGAAGTCCTGCGGTGACCTCGGAGGTTGTGATGCCCGACAACCCCCAAGCCAATCCCGCCACGAGCGCAGGGATCGCGGCGTCCTTGGTCAGACGGCGCACCAAAGCCATCATGCCAAGCGAGCCGAGCACGATGTGCGCGAACAGGAAGAACGACGTCGAGCGCGGCGAATGCTCGGCCAGCAGCACGACGTTCGGGGGATAGAAGAGCTCATTGAGAGGGTTCGCCAGTGTCGACAGACCAAGACCAATCAGCGGATTCCAAAGCGGCGAATCCGCATGCGCGAGGCTGTGGCTCAGAAATGCTTGCTCGGGATAGATCCATCGGCCGACATCCCGCTGGTAGAGCACCTGTCCGAAAAACAGGGGAACGTAGACCAATCCTGTCAGGGCCACGAGGATCAAAAAAGGCGCCGCCCTGCTGGCGCGCTTGTGTTCCATGAACTAGGTCTTCTCCAAGGCCTCGCGGATCTTGTCCAGCAGTTCTTCCGTCGTGTACGGCTTCTGGATGAATCCCGCCAGTCCCTTGCCGGCGAAGCGGTTGACGATGTCCTGTTCGTTGTAGCCCGAGCTCAGGATTACCTTCACGCCCGGCTTGAGCCGCCGCATTTCGCGGTAGCATGCCTCGCCGTCGGCATGGGGCATGGTCAGATCCAGAATGACCAGGCTGATGCTGTCCCTGTCGCTCGTGAATTTGTCGATGGCGTCGCGGCCGTCGACGGCGACGATGACCTCGAAACCCGCCCGCTGCAACATGCGGCGTCCCAGGTTGCGAATGGTCTCTTCGTCGTCGGCCAGCAGGATCTTGCCCGAGGCGTGGTAGCCAGCGGACTTGTACGTCGGGGCTTGCCGCTTGCTCACCGAGCTTTCGCTGGCGGGAAAGAGCAGCTTGAAGGTCGTTCCGCGGCCGGGCTCACTGTACACCTTGATGGCGCCATGATGCCCGCGCATGATGCCAAGCACGGCGGCCAGACCCAGCCCACGCCCGGTGAACTTGGTCGAGAAGAACGGGTCGAAGATCCGATCCAGGGTGGACTTGTCCATGCCGCGCCCGGTGTCCGCGACTTCCAGATAGACATAGTCCCCGGGCTGCAGCCGGTCATCGCCAAAACATCCGCCGAGGTAGTCGGCCTCGCAGTAGGCAAGGCCCACCGTGACCGAGATGACCCCGCTGCGCTCGCCGACGGCCTCCGAGGCGTTGACGATGAGGTTCATGATGACCTGGCGCAGTTGCGTGGCATCGGCTTCGACCGCCGGGATCCCTGGCGAGAAGTGGTACTTGAGCACCACCTTTTTGCTGATGCTCACGGTGAGCAAGTGGCCCATTTCCTCGACCAGCTCCTGCAAACTCAGGGGCTCGATGATGAAGCGGCCACGGCCGCTGTAGGCGAGAAGCTGGCGGCACAGATCGGCGGCCCGGCGGGCCGCGACCTCGATCCCTTCGAGGCTGGCGCGCGAAGGAGCAAGCGGCGACATCTCGGTCTTGGCCAAATCGGCGTTGCCCAAGATTCCGGTAAGCAAGTTGTTGAAGTCGTGCGCGATGCCGCCCGCGAGCACGCCCAGGCTTTCCAGCTTTTGACTGTGCAGCATCTGCTGTTCGAGGTTACGCTGATCCGTGATGTCGCGGCCCACGGACAGCACCATGGCTTTCCCGGCCAGCTCGAAGGGGCGCGCGAAGATCTGCATGGTCCGCACCAGTCCGTCGCGGCGCCGCATCTTGAACTCCAGCCAGTCCACGCTCTTGCCCTGGGCCACCTCGGCGTACATGGCATCGCGCTGATGCGGATCCACCCACGTCGACAATTCGCGCGTCGACTTGCCCAGGAGCTCCTCGCGCGGATATCCCAGCACCGCGCAGAATCCGTCGTTGCAAGCGATGATCGTGCCGTCCGTTTCGGCCAGGGTCACCGGCCCCGGAATCAGCTCGAAGATGCGCCGGAAACGCTCCTCCGAATCGCGCAGGGCTTGCTCTTTGTGCGCGCTCTCGGTGATGTCCTGGATGATCCCGATCATGGTGACCGGCTGGCCGGACGCGTCCCTCTCCAGTTCGCCCATGCCATGAACCAAGCGAACGTTGCCGTCGTTGGCTCTGACGATACGATAACGCCGGTCGAAATCGTGGCCTGCCCGTATGACGTCGTCGACCATGTAGCGGTGCATGTCCTCGCGATCCTCGGGATGCACCAAGCTGAGCCACCCCCCGAGATCGCGCTGAAACCCGTTCTGGATACCGAAAAGAACGTTCAGCGAACCCGAGCTGTTCCAGGTGCCTTTCGCGATGTCGAAACGGTAGGAGCCGATGTGAGCGATGTGCTGGGCGCGTTGCAGGTACCATTCGCTTTCGCGCAGCGCCCGTTCGCTTCGTCTTCGTTCCGAGATGTCGAGAAAGATGGTGGCGAACTGCCGCGGTCCGAAAGGCACCACCGTGATGTCGTAGAAGCGATCGAAGGGCTCGAATTGGGTTTCAAACCGGGCCGACGTGCCGGAGAGGACCGCGCGTGAAAACTCCGCAAGGTAAGGCGGCTGGGTTGTGCCGTAGACCTCGGTCGCGAGCTTGCCGACAGCCTCGGAGGCGGCGACGCCGACGTAGCCGTCAAACTGCGGATTCACGTCCAGGATGCGGTAGTTGGTCGGTCTGCCGGCTTGGTCGCAGACCAGTTCGTGCAGGGCAACCCCTTCCGCCATGTGGAGGTAAAGCGATCGAAAGATTTCCCGGCCATCGAACTTGCCCTGTTCCTTGCCGTCGTTGGCCATTCATTCTCCAGCAGAGTCGCGCGGGTAGGGACGCGTAGCACCCGCGTTTCTCGACGGGAATGTTACCAGCAGATGGGGCTAACTGTCACGCCGATTGGAGAAATGCAGCACTAGTTTGGCGTGAATGCATACACTTGGTTATTCGCCGCAACGAAAACGCGCCCATTGGCGATGATGGGTGTTTCGAACTTCTGTACGGCGGACATGGTGTCTGTGTTTGTCCCACCCGCGAAAATGGATGTCCCGGTATCTCCGTCGAGACCGTAGAGTTTGTTGTCGTCGCCGACAATCCACACCACGGCATCTGTCCCTTGCGCGTCCGTGGCGCTGACTGCTGGAGAGTCCTGGGTCGCAGGCCCTGCACACCAGGCCACCGAAATGGCTGGCGGACTGGCGGCGGCGATCTTGATCGCGACCAGCCCACCCGACTGACCGGCCGGGCAGCCTTTGCCCGTGCCCTTGAATACCACGTAGCTTCCCTGGGCCGTGGTGTAGGCAGCGGCAGCGTTGATGATCGAGCCCGAGGCGACCGAAGCCAGCACGAGCGGACTGCCGATGCCGCCGAAATTGCTGCGGTCGAGCAGGTAGGCCTTGCCGTCCTTGCCAAGGCCGATGACCAAGGCCGAAGGCGTGGCGCCAGCCACGTCGATCACCAAAGGCGCCGTGCCACCGATGTCCGTGTCGGCGGCGTCCAGCGCCACCCAGTTGGATGGCGTGAAGTAGTCCGCGTTCTGCCCGCTGAACGCCAGGGAAGGTGGCAATCTGAAAATGGTTTCGCCGTCTTGCCAAGTCGGCGGCGCCGAGAAGGCGTTGGCCTGGTTTTCGGTGTTGCCGGTGGCGAAGAAGAGCGACTGCCCATCCGAGGAGATGCCGCCGGGAGCCCACACCCCGCCGGCAATCGCCCGACTTGCCCACGCACTGACCTGGGTGGGATCGCTCGTCGAAATGCCGACGACCCAACCGTGATAGACGCCGCAGTCGCCGATGTGGCCGCCGAAGGGCACGAAGACCTTGCCGCCCAGCAAGGCCAAGGCTCCGCGCTGGTTCTGCGGCAATGAATCGAAGGTCGTGGTGCCAAACATGACGGTGCTGTTGAGGTCGACCGGCCACCCGGATTTGATCGCGCCGGTGCTTGCGTCGAGCGCGAATACTTGGTGCTGGGCCGTGGCGTTCGCGCTGGCGATGAGCATGGCGTCCAGGTAGATCGTGCGCGTGGCGGAGTCGACAATGGGCGTGCCGGTGACACCGAGGGGATCGATGTTCCCGCAGCCCGCCTTGAGCGTGGCCAGACGCGCTCTGGGCAGAGGCGTGCCAAGAAACTGATCCCACACGGGCTTGCCACCAGCTGCGGCATCGAATGCATAGACGTGGTTCTGCTCTGTGGCGGCGATGACCAAGTCGGGGCCGCTACCCGTGCCCGCAAGGTAGAGCGGCTGGGCGTAGGTCGGTCCCAAAATCGCCGCGCCGGCAAAGGCCGGATCCACGTGCAGGTTGGCAAGCGCGGCCTTGCTGAGTGCGGGATCCACGTAGAATCCGTCGCGTGAGGCATGGTTGTGATGCTGAAGCACGGACGCGTGCAGGTCGGGGGCTCCGTTCCCGGCATCGGCGGCGTCAGCCTCGGCGTTTTGCAAGCTCGCGCTCCCGGAGCTACAGGCGCCAACCGCGATCGCGAGAGCAAGAACGATCTGCAACGAGGTTTCCAAGTCGGACAAATCTACTCCTGTTTTGCGTAGGATGCTTGTTCGTCGCACGGAACTCACGGAACCTGGGGTCTGCTCCAAGCCGTGCCGGTCGGCGCAGAAAGTCTGAATCAATGGGGATTTGCTGGCATCCAAGCGGACCTAAGGAGGGATTTGGCATGAAGAGATTGAATGTCCGATCATTGACAAGGGCGCAGCTGGGCAGCGTGCTGCCGGCGCTCTTTATTTCGCTAACTTTGGTGGCTTGTTCCGACAACAGCAGCAATGGAAATATGGATGGAGGCGGCAAGGTGGACGTGGCGAGCGGTCCAGATTTGGCCAAAGCGGATACCGTGACCGCGGATCACGCGACCGCCGATGCTCCGGTCGCTGATGCTCCAGCGACGGATGCGCCAGCAGCGGACGCGCCTGCGGCGGATGTGCCGGCCGATGGGGCCGTTGCCATCGACGTCGCGGCTAAGGATGGCGGCATCGTGGACGCCCCTTCCGTGGACGCCAGTTCGGTAGACAGCGGTCAGATTACACTGGCTGCACGCGGTAAGTATCTCGTCGAAAACGTCATCGCGTGTTCGGATTGCCACACGCCGAAGCTGCCCTCGGGTGCGCCCGACATGACGAAGTACCTGGCTGGCAACGCGACCTTCGTCCGGTTGCCGAACGGCGATGCCCTGCCCTCGCGCAACCTGACACCCGACAAAGCCACGGGGCTTGGAGGCTTCACCGCCGACCAAATCAAACACATGTTCCTGGACGGCGTGGTTCCATCCGACGGCGGCACGGCGGCGCTGAACTCTGTCATGCCGTACTACGTGTTCCACAACATGGCAGCGCAGGACGCGGATGCCATCGTGGCCTACCTGCAGTCGATCCCGGCCATAAGCAACCCCTTGCCGAATCGCTCGGCGGCGTTCGACGTACCCGCACCTTCGGATTACCTCGATCCGGCCACGATCCCGACGCCGGCGAACAGCTACCCGCAAAGGGACAGCGCCCTGCGCGGCCGCTACTTGGCCACCGAGATCGGCCTGTGCATCGAGTGCCATACGCCCCACTTGCAAGTTGGGACCAAGCCCCTCGATACCGGCAAGTACTTCTGGGGTGGCGAGGATTTCAGTAGTTTCTTCGCCGGCACCCTGAACATCCACCCGATTTCCGCCAACCTCACTTCGGATCCGGCGACGGGCATCGGCGGCTGGACCGCGGCGCAGGTCGTGAAAGTGCTTCATCAAGGTATCGATGACAACGGCGACGGCATCTGCCCGCCCATGCCGGTGGGTCCGCAGGGCGCCTACGGTGGCCTGACCGACCAGGACGCCCTCGACATCGCCAACTACATCTTGTCGCTGCCGCCGGCGGTGAACGCCGTGCCCGACATGTGCACGTGGCCGCCCGCCCCGCCGCCCGTAGACGGCGGGGGTTTGGACGGAGCCGGCCAAGGCGGCACGAAAGTCGACAGCTCGAGTTCTGGCTAACCGCAACTGCCACCGGCTCTCCCGGCGGGCGATCAGCCGGGAGAGCCGAACTTCGCGCCCGCGGCCCATTTCGATGCTAAGAATTCGTCCGTGAGCACAGAAATCCTGAAAGTCGAAGTCGTCGTCATCGGGGCCGGACCGGGCGGCTACGTGGCCGGCATCCGCCTCGGCCAACTCCGCAAGAAGGTTCTCGTGGTGGAGAAGAGCGCCCCGGGCGGCGTGTGCCTGAACGTGGGCTGCATTCCGTCGAAGGCGCTCATCAACGCATCCAAGCTGTTCGAGAAGATGTCCCACAGCGCGGACATGGGGATTTTGGTCGACAACCCGCGCGTCGATCTCGTGCGCATGCAGAAGTGGAAAGACACCGTCGTCGGCAAACTCACGTCGGGGGTGCGCCAGCTGCTCAAGGCCAACGGCTGCGACTACCGCGAAGGAACGGCGGCGCTGCTTTCGCCGCGCACGGTACGCATCACGCGGCCGGGTTCGGAAGACGAAGTCTTGGTCGAAACCGAACACGTCATCATCGCTACGGGCTCGCGCCCAGTTGCGATTCCAAGCTTGCCCTTCGACGGCAAGCGCGTGGTCGATTCGACCGGCGCGCTCGCCTTCACAGAGTTGCCGGCGCGCCTGGTGGTGGTGGGTGCCGGCTACATCGGCATGGAGATCGGCACCCTGTACGCCAAGCTTGGCAGCAAGGTCACCTTCGTCGAAGCGCTGCCCACCATGTTGCCGGGCAGCGATCCCGAGTGCGTCCAAGTGGTCGCGCGCAAGGCGAAGAAGCTCGGGCTAGAGGTGCTGCTTTCCGCCAAGGCCAAGGGCGTGGTTGAAAAGGGCAACTGCGCGGTGCTGACCGTCGAGCGCGAGGGCGGCCCCGTCGACATCGAGGCCGACAAGATCCTGGTAGCGGTCGGCCGCCGGGCCAACATCGAAGACCTCGGCCTGGAGATCGCAGGCGTCAAGACCGCGGGCGGCTTCATCACCGTCGATCGCCAAATGCGCACCAGCGTGCCCAATATCTTCGCCATCGGCGACGTGGCCGGGCAGCCCATGCTCGCGCACAAGGGATCGCGCGAAGCCGAGGTGGCGGCCGAGGTCATCGCCGAAAAGGCCGCCGAAATGGATGCGCAGGTGATCCCGGCGGTCGTGTTCACCGACCCGGAAATCGCCAGCGCCGGCCTGACCGCCGAGGAAGCGGAAAAACGCGGCCACAAGGTCAAGGTGGGAAAGTTTCCCTTCACCGCCCTTGGCCGCGCCATCGCCAACCTGGACACCGACGGTTTCGCTAAGGTGGTCATGGACGCCGACAGCGGCCTCTTGCTTGGCGTGCATATCGTTGGGCAAGGCGCGGGCGATCTCATCAGCGAGGCCGCCCTGGCCATCGAGATGGGCGCCGCGGTCTCGGACCTGGCCCTGACCATTCACCCGCACCCCACCCTGCCCGAGGCCATCATGGAAGCGGCCAAGGCCGCGCTGGGCGAAGCCATTCACATCGTCAACCGGTAGGAAAACTATGCGCATTCTTGTCACCGGCGGCGCCGGATACATCGGCTCGCACACCACCGCGCTTCTGCGCGCGCGGGGAGATTTTGTCGTCGTCCTCGACAGCTTGGAGCTCGGCTATCGCCAGGCCATCGGCGACACGCCGCTGGTGGTGGGCAACACACGCGACGGCGATCTCGTCAAGCAAGTCATCGGCGATCACAAGCTCGAAGCGGTCGTCCACTTCGCAGCGTACAAGGCCGCGGGCGAGTCGATGACCAACCCGGCGAAGTATTTCGACAACAATGTCCAGGGCAGCCTGCAACTCATGGAGGCGGCCTGCCAGGCCGGTGTGCGCCAGTTCGTGTTCTCGTCGACTGCGGCGGTCTACGGTGCGCCCAAGACCTTGCCGGTTTGCGAGAGCGACGAGCTGCGCCCCGAAAATCCCTACGGCGAAAGCAAACTCATCGTCGAGCGTATGCTGAAGTGGTACGACACCTGCCACGGTCTGCGCAGCGTGATCTTGCGCTACTTCAATGCGGCGGGCGCGGCGCTGGATGGCGAGAACGGCGAAGATCCGCGCTTCGTACAAAACCTGATTCCCGTGGTCATGAAGGTCGCCACCGGGCGCGGGCCCGCAGTGCGCGTGTTCGGCACCGACTATCCCACGCCCGACGGAACCGGCATCCGCGACTACATCCACGTGCTCGACCTGGCCGAGGCGCACGCGCGCGCGCTCGATTTCCTGGCCGCCGGCCGTGCGTCCGATGTCTTCAACATCGGCACCGGTCAGGGCGCCTCGGTTCTCGAAGTCTTGAGCCACTCCCGCCGCATCAGTGGCGTCGACATCGCGGCCGACTTCGTCGCACGCCGGCCCGGCGATCCCCCCACGGTCTTCGCCGACAACCGCAAGGCGCGCGAGGTGCTTGGCTGGAAGCCACGCTACGGCTTGGACGAAATCATCCAGACCGCCTGGCGCTGGCACCACCACCACCCCGACGGATTCCTGAGCCCCCAGCGCTAGCGCGTGGACAATAAAGGACCTGGGCACTCCTCTTTCCTTCGCGCTACACTTCGCCGGTGTCAAGCACGGCGGAATCCTACGACGTGGTCATCGTCGGCGCGGGCCCAGGAGGCCTGTCCTGCGCCAAGCACCTCGCCGTCTCGACCAAGAGGGTGCTGGTGCTGGAAAAGAGCGCCGGCCTCGGCGAGAAGATCTGCTCTGGCCTGATATCGCCCAAGGCATTCCCAGACATGGAACGCGATCGCGGCATCCCGTGGACGGAGATTTCCGTCGCTACGCGCAGGTCGAAGAAGAAGCTCAGGTTCTCGCGTCCGTACTTGTGGACCATGGGACGCAAGGACATCGAGGGGCGGTTGCTTGCCGAGTGCACCGCCGACGTCCACTTTTCCGAACCGGTACGCCGAATCACGCGGGACTTCGTCGAGACCGACAAGGGGCGCTACGCGTACAAGCACTTGGTCGGCGCCGACGGCTCGTTGTCAAAAGTCCGCAAGTACCTTGGATTGCCTTGCAAGAACGTCGTCGGGTGGGCCTTCCACTACATCTTGGACCGACCGTGCACGGAATTTCAAATGCACTGGGTTCCGCGCGAATTCAAGGGCGCCTATGGCTACATGATGCCGAAGAACCGGCAACAGACCATGGCGGGCCTGGCCTGGGCCGGCGAATCGTTCGACGCGGAAACCGCCGCGCGCGCCAAGACGTGGATCGCGCGTACGTTCGATATCGATCCGGACAAGACGCCGCACGAGGCGATGAAGGGCAATGCCGATTACCGAGGCTGGCGATTCGGCAACACCTACCTGATTGGCGATGCCGGCGGCTTCTTGAACCCGGTCACCACCGAAGGCATTTGGTTCGCCATGCGCAGTGGCGAGGGCGTGGCGAGATTCATCCTCGGCGATGGGGAAGGCGAGCGCATCTTGGCCAAGATGGTGACCAACCATCGCAAGCAGGTTCGCATCTTTGGCCTCATGACCAACCGCAAGCTCCCCTTGTGCTGGTTCATCGAGTGGCTCTTTCGCAATCCCGGAAGGGGCTTGCGACGCAGGATTTTCGACGGCGTCTTCTGGAACCTGATGGAAGGATGAGGTGCTCGCGGCCGCTCAAGCACCACGCCAACAAAGTCGATAGACAGATCGGCATGCCACCGATGAGCCCCCAGCGCGCCCAATCCGAACGGCGAATCTACCCTCGGCATCGAGTGCGTGTCGCGGTGCTTTGGCGCAACCGCCAGCAAGAACCCATGCCTGGGGAGATCTGCGACGTCTCTGCCCAGGGCATCTTCGTCGTGGCCACCAGCGCCTTGCCCGACGATGTCGGCACGGGCGATCCC
>Ga0265316_10003843_pt1 | contig 15064 bp, 11 predicted proteins | sample 4522metaG_FD_202092 | JGI IMG/M metagenome (GOLD analysis project Ga0265316, IMG submission 202092) | Rhizosphere microbial communities from Carex aquatilis grown in University of Washington, Seatle, WA, United States - 4-5-22 metaG | ecosystem: Host-associated > Plants > Roots > Rhizosphere >...
TACCTGGGTACCCCACTTGATCCCCATTTCCAAAGATGGCTATTTTTTTTCCTTTTAAATCAAGGGTTTGTAATTCCGGAAGAAACTCATCCCAATAATTAGGTATTTCTCCATCAAACCAGGTAGGTACGCCTAATATCAGGTATTTATATTCTAAGAATTTTTTACCTGTAATTTCTTCTGCATTTAGCTCTTCTATTGATGTTTTACTAAAAGCAGCTTTTATTTCTTTGGCTGCCTTAATTGTATTACGAGTGTTAAAACTGTAAATAAGTGCAATCATAATTCGTTTGTATCAAATGAAAATTATGCTAAAATAATGACTTTTAAATTACTAATTACTTAATTTAATGCCGTTAATTTAAACATCGAAACACCCTTCGATAAACTCAGGGTGACCTTGCGATAGAGTCATGCTGAGCTTGTCGAAGTATGACATATAATAAACTTTATCTTTATAAAACAACATTACTACTTATATTAATAATATCTGGTTTAAATTTTCAGCTAATTTATCCATAGTATTACAGAAATAAATATCTAGTAATTTAATAATTCCTTAGCTGCAGCATAAATCCTCTCATTACTTGGTAGAACTGCTCTTTCAAGTACTTTATGAAAACCTACAGGTGTATTTGTTGAGCCAACACGTTTTATTGGAGCATCGAGATATTCAAATGCATCGGCAGCAATTATAGCAACAATTTCCCCTCCTGCCCCACCTGTAATTTTATCTTCATGTACCACCAATACTTTACCTGTTTTTTTTACTGTTGCCATTATAGCATCTTTATCTATAGGAGCAAGGGTTCTTAAATCGAGAACTTCAATCTCTTCACCGGTTTCTTTGGCAATCTGGTCAGCTACTTCAACAGACATCAAAGTTGTATTACCATAGGTTATGATACTCATATCCTTTCCGGGCCTGCGAATTCGTGCTTTACCAAATGGTACTTCGAAATCATCCGGAACAGGAGTTGCCGCCTTAGGTGAATTATAGAGAGCCTTAGGTTCCAAAAAAAGCGTCAAACCTCTGGAACGAATTGCTGTTCTTAATAAACCGGCTGCATCATCTGCATAAGACGGATAAGCAATGCGAATTCCTGGGAAATTTAGTAAGACTCCTTCGATGGTTTGAGAATGATATAAACCACCTCCGATATATCCTCCAGAAGCAAGACGAATAGTAATATTTGGTGAAAACTGCCCATTCGTACGCCAATATTCATGAGTTGTAGTAACAAACTGTTCCATGGCGGGCCAGAAATAGTCTGCAAATTCTGCTCCTTCAATAACAATTCTTATTTTATCATCAAATCTTGACATACCATTAGCGGTACCAACAATATAATCTTCAGCAATAGGAGCATTAAAAACCCTTACACTGCCAAACTCTTTATTCATTCCTTTGGTTACATTGAATACACCTTCTTTTCCTTTATTGGCTATATCCTGCCCCCAAAGAAATGTATCAGGATTAAGCCTGAACTCGGCTTTCAAAGTTTCATTTAAAGCTTCTATTAACTTTTTTGGTTCTCCCTGAAAATTATGAGTTCCATCAGGATATTTTTTGCTTACATACGGATCAGGAATTACAAAATTAAATATTGATTCAGCCACCGGATCTGGAGCTGCCAAAGCTTTTCTATGAGCCTCCTTAACTTCATTTTTAGCCCTTTCTTCAATCTTCAGTAATTCTTTTTCAGTAAATCGTTTATACCTTAGAAGCATCCTTCGAAATTTGGACAATGGATCATATTCTTTTACATAATTTAATTCATAATCATCCCTATACAATTCATGCCGGTCAGAATTGGAATGAGAATGAATTCGAACACAACTTGCTTGAACAATGACCGGATGAACTTCTTTAATTGCAATTTCTTTAGCAGCTATCATAGTATTCATGGAATCGAAAACATCTTTCCCATTGCAAAATAAGATGGATAAATTTTTCATTCCACTATAATTGTCAGCTACTTTTCTATTAGCAGTCTGTTCACTCTTAGGCACAGAAATGCCATATCCGTTATCCTGTATAACATAAACAACTTTTAGCTTTTCTGTCGTAGCCCCGTTAATTGACTCGAAAACGAATCCTTCAGATGTAGCAGATTCCCCCATAGAACAAAACACGACGCCATCTTTGTTATATTTTTTCATACCTCTTGCAACTCCGGCAGCATGCTGAGTATGACTGCCAACTGTAGAAGCAACATTATATATATGCCATTCGTGTTTTGAAAAATGATTAGACATGTGTCTTCCGCCACTAGTCAAATCGGTAGCTTTAGCAATGCCATTTAAAATTATCTCTTCAGGAGTCAAACCAGCTGAAATGGTAGTCAGCATATCGCGATAATAAGGAAAAAGGTGATCCACTTTACGTTCAAAAACCTGGCCAATAGCTAGCTGAATGGCATCATGCCCTGCATATGGAGCGTGATATGACCAACCAATAGCCTGTTTTAAATAATTTGGAGCACGATCATCAACAATGCGACCCAAAGCCATTAAATAATACCATTTTTCCAACACTGATTTTTCTGTACTTAAAATACTATGTACTTTCTCAATTTCCATTCAATTTGAATTTTAGCTCTTAACAACAATAAGTTAATATAAAAGTTTGCTAATAATCATGCAAAAAAGACAATAAGATTAAATATTCATATTTATGTCCCAATTCTCTAAATAATCAGATATTTTTTTTAAAAAGACACCACTTAAAGCTCCATCAATTATTCGATGATCGTAAGTTAATGACAGGTACATCTTGTGACGTATTGCAATTACATCACCAGTAGGGGTTTCAAGCACTGCAGGTTTTTTCTGAATAGTTCCCGTACCTAATATTGCTACCTGAGGTTGATGGATAATAGGTGTTCCAAATAAACCATGTACCGATCCAAAATTTGTAATAGTAAATGTACCGTTAGTTATTTCATCAGGACTAAGTTTATTATTTCTGGCATTTTCCGCTAACCTGCTTAATTCTTCAGCAATTCCCAGGATGCTTTTCTGATCAGCATTCTTAATGACAGGTACTATGAGATTTCCAGTAGGTAGTGCAACTGCAATGCCAATATTAATTGCCTTTTTTATGATCATTTTGGTACCTTCAACCGAAGCATTTACGAATGGATACTCTTTAATGGCCCTGGAAACAGCGTCAATAATAACCGGCATATAAGTCAGCTTTATTTTCTCGCGTTTCTCAATAATTCCCTTCATTTTTTCGCGCCAAATAACGAGTTGGGTCACATCGGCTTCAAGTACATTAGTTACATGAGGAGATATATTTTTGGACATAACCATATGTTCAGCCATTAATCTGCGCATGCGATCCATTTCTATTATTTCATCACCTTCATTAATTTTTATCAAAGGTTTAGAAATTTCTTTATCTGTTTTTGCTGAAATATCTCGAGAAGCCGTACCCTTATTTTTTTTATTTTCTATATATTTTAGCAAATCTTCTTTTTTAACCCGGTTATCTTTTCCTGTACCCTGAATAGTTTCCAACTCTGAAAGACTTATTTTCTCTTCCTTGGCTATGCTTATAACTAATGGTGAGTAGAAACGAGCTTCTTCTATTTTTTCTTTATCAATTGAAGGTTTTTTTTCATTTTCGGAAGCTTTTTTCTCCACTTTTTTAATTTCTGGTAAATCAGATTTTGATTTTTGATCGATCACTCCAGATGGTTTACCTTCCAAATCTATTATTGCAAGTACGGTACCCACCTGAACTTTATCATTTTCTTTAAATAATATCTTTTGAACCCTCCCGCTTACCGGACTAGGGATTTCGGAATCAACTTTGTCTGTAGCAATTTCAAATAGAATTTGGTCCTCTTCAATAATGTCATTTTCCTTAATAAACCATTTGGTAATAGTAGCCTCTTCTACGCTTTCGCCCATTTTGGGCATCTTTATTTCAAAGTTTGCCATAATTTAATGTTTGAATCATTAATCATATCTACTCAAAGAAAAAACGAATCGATAATTAAATACCGAAGTAATAATAAATGTTAAACAATGAATTATAAAAATAGTTTAGAAGTAGAAAATTAATTAATAATCTTCATTTGTAAGAATTGCTTTGTATACAATAGGTGCGCCAGAAGGTTTCAAATCAAAGCTATGGTCAACGCAGTATAGGCTCCATATCTCAATGTCAGGATAACGAGCATTTAGAAGAAAAGAAGCCAGTGAAAAAGTTTTAGGTCCTAACGATATAAGGATTATGCGGGAATTTAATCTAAGATTCAGGCACAATGAAGTTAGTTTTGAATCAATCTCTTCAATATTTTTTGCAGGATATTGAATCAGATGGCTTGAACGAACATCAGATAAAATTTTCCTGTTATTTGTTTTGGCCATCCGGGTATAATTATCATCGAATGAAGGATTGGGCAAGAAGAAGTATACATCGTCCGGTTTGAAGAAATCACATAAAAATTCCGCTTTTAATTCATCATAACCCAGACCTATTATTAAAGAAAGTGGTTTACTCTCATTTATTGAGGGCATATTAATAAAAACCGGTTCGGGTTTTGGAAATTTTATTTTTTTAGCCGCGGGAGGAACAAAATGCTCAGGTGTATAGCAGAAATATACTACCAGATTATTATAGTCTAATTCGTTAAATGCAAAATAATTTATGATTGTTCCGTACCACATTTTAGTCATCGAAGAATAATCAACAACAAGTTTAATATTTTCGCGTTTACGTCCTTCACACAAAGTGTCTAGTACGGCCATTATTTCAGCCGATGAATCGCTTTTAAGTTCGTAGCAATCGAATCCCTTTTCCCTAAATAAACATTCATTTTCAGCATGAGAATATAATTCATGCTTTTCTCTGAAAAGCAATGCAATTTTCTTTTTTGCATTAAAATGAGTAGATTGTACCAAATGGCTACTGCGGGTATCATAACCGCATGCTGCAATCAACACATCGATACTCTCGTTTAAGAGTTCTTCAAATGGAATCTGATGTGCGTGAACTAGTTCCATTGCATAGGTTAACGGGTTAGTAAAATTCTATTCTATAACTGTCGTCGTTGTACGTAAATTATTGGAATATGTTTTAAATTTATCTAACTTTATTTTAGTGAATTTAAGATTGTTTTTTACTTTGATTTAGATAAATAAAAAATGTTAAAAGCTTCTGAAAATAAGATCAAAGAATCTGATTATATAATTGTATGTATTCTAATTAATATTATTTTCACCAATTTATATTAAAATTCTATTTTCAACTTTTAAAAAAGAAAGTAAAACAATTCAATTTTATATTATATTTTTCGGACAAATTTGAAAAGAGAAAAGCAAACTAACCTTCAAAGAGAAAAATGATAAAAAAAATTTTAATTGCAAATCGGGGTGAAATTGCGGTTCGAATCATGCGAACATGTCGTGAAATGGATATCAAAAGTGTAGCCGTTTTTTCTGATGCCGATCGTAAGTCGTTTCATGTAAGATATGCCGGTGAGGCCTATTATATTGGACCATCTCCCTCAAATGAAAGTTACCTTGTTATTGATAAAATTATCGCAGCTGCAAAAAAATGCGGAGCTGATGCAATTCATCCGGGTTATGGATTTCTTTCAGAAAATGCTGAATTCGCAAAAAAAGTCAGGAAGGCAGGATTAATTTTTATTGGTCCTTCTTCCCATGCAATTTCAATAATGGGCGACAAAATTATAGCCCGTCAAACTGCTATGGCTGCTAAAATACCTGTAGTTCCAGGTACTACTTTGCCTGTAACCAGCGAAAAACAAGTAATAAAAATTGCCAATAAAATCGGCTATCCTATCATTATTAAAGCTTCAGCAGGTGGCGGTGGAAAAGGTATGCGACTCGTGAATAAAGAAAGCGAACTTACAGAATCTTTACGTATGGCTAAAAGCGAGGCTATGGCTGCATTTGGAGACGATTCCGTTTATGTTGAAAAGTATATTGAGTCTCCTCACCATATTGAATTCCAAATACTGGCAGATCAGCATGGAAATGTGATTCATCTTTGTGAACGGGAATGTTCAGTTCAACGACGCCATCAAAAAATTGTGGAAGAAAGTCCCTCTCCTATTATGAATCCGAAATTGCGGGAGACTATGGGGAATGCTGCTGTTGAATTGGCTAAATCTGTTGATTATGAAAATGCAGGAACTGTTGAATTTCTGGTAGATGACAAAGGCAAATATTATTTTTTAGAAATGAATACCCGTTTGCAGGTTGAACATCCAATTACCGAACATGTGATTGGATTGGACCTAGTAAAAGAACAAATCAAAATTGCTTCTGGTCAAAAATTAGCCTACAAGCAGGAAGATATTAAACAATCGGGTCATGCAATCGAATGTCGTATTTATGCTGAAGATCCGGATAATAATTTTATGCCGGATCCGGGAGAAATAAAACATATTACTGAGCCACATGGCTTTGGGGTTCGCACAGATGGTTATGTTTATGAAGGTTATGAAATACCTATATTTTATGATCCTATGCTGTCTAAACTTATAGTTTGGGCGCGAAACAGGATTGATGCGATCAGCCGCATGAAGCGTGCTCTTTACGAATATAAGATAACCGGCGTTAAAACATCTATTCCTTTCTTAGAACGCATCATGAATGATAGCGATTTTGTCAAAGGAAATTATGACACCCACATAATTCAAAAAAATGCTAAAACATTATTACCGGACAGTCCAAAAAAAGATTCTGTTATACGTGATATTGCTATAATAGCTGCTTATTATCATTATTACAAGCGTTTGGAACATATTAAAAAAATCAGTATTGTAGAAAAAGCACACGACTATTGGAGAAACTATGGAAGACGAAAGAATTCAATAAGAATTTAATTTTAATCCTTTTTATAATCTTCATCAAATAGTAGTAATTAATAAAAATGTAAAATGAATCCGGATTTTGAAGTCAAAATAAATGAACACATTTCAACAGTTAAAATTCAAAAAGATGATGGAAATATAATAACTGTAATTGTTGACGGGAAAAAGTATGAGATAGACATCAAATCTGTTGAGTATTGTATTTATTCAATTCTGCATAAAAATAAATCCTATAATGTGGAAATAATTGATGGAAGTGACAGCAAAAATTTTACGGTAAATACACTTTACCAATCTTTTGATGTAGAGATTTTAGACGCTGAAGCCAGATATATTGCAAGCCGAATGAAAGCACATGAACTGGAAGAAAAAAATATCATTTCATCACCGATGCCAGGCAGAATAGTAAGAATTCCAGTTACTGAAGGACAAGAAATTATTGCAGGACAAACAGTAATTGTAGTATCAGCTATGAAAATGGAAAGTGAATATAAAACTTCGAAAAACGGAATTGTAAAGCATATTCATGTCAAAGAAGGTGAAGTCGTAAGCGGGCATCAACCTCTACTTACAATCGAGTAATAATTTTTTAGTTCTTTATAAAAGTGATCTCAAATTGAAAATAATTTACAATGACAAAAAAAGATAAATACAGTCTGTTTGAAGAAAAAATACGGGCCGCAGAACTTGGTGGAGGTCGTGAAAGAATCGAAAAACAGCACGAAGCTGGTAAAAAAACAGCTCGTGAGCGCATTAATGCATTGCTTGATCCAGGAACTTTTGTTGAACTGGATAAATTGGTAACTCATCGCTGTAATGATTTTGGAATGGAAAAAAATAAAATTCCAGGCGATGGTGTTGTAACCGGGTACGGTAAAATTGACGATCGCATGGTTTATGTATTTGCGCAAGATTTCACAGTTTTAGGAGGTAGTTTGAGCCGTGCAAATGCTGATAAAATTATTAAAATTCAAAAAATGGCCATGAAAATGGGCGCTCCTATTATCGGACTGAATGACTCAGGAGGTGCCCGTATTCAGGAAGGAGTCCAAAGTCTGGCAGGTTATGCAGATATCTTTTATTTAAATGTACTTGCTTCGGGTGTAGTTCCTCAAATTTCAGCAATTTTAGGTCCGTGTGCCGGAGGAGCTGTTTATTCTCCAGCTCTTACCGATTTTATTTTTATGACAGATAAAACCAGTTATATGTTCGTAACAGGACCAGATGTAATTAAGGCAGTTACGCACGAAGAAGTCACTATGGAAGAACTTGGTGGAGCCAGAACCCATAATTCAAAAAGTGGAGTTGCGCATTTTATAGGTGAAAATGATGAACATACCATAATGATGATTCGTGAATTATTATCTTTCCTACCTTCAAATAATTTAGCTGATCCACCTGCACAAGCATGCATTGATGATATAAGCCGTGCTGATGAAAAATTACAAACACTTATTCCCGAAGATCCCAATAAGCCTTATGATATGAAAGAGCTTATTACTACTGTAGTTGACGACCACAATTTCTTTGAAGTTCAACCTCATTATGCGCTAAATATTTTAGTGGGTTTTGCCAGATTTGGCGGACGTACCGTGGGTATTGTTGCCAACCAACCTGCAAATCTGGCTGGAGTGCTTGATATAAATTCATCATTAAAGTCTGCTCGTTTTGTTCGTTTTTGCGATTCATTTAACATTCCAATTGTTACTTTTCTGGATGTTCCGGGCTTTTTACCAGGAACCATTCAGGAATTTGGTGGTATAATAAAACATGGCGCAAAACTTCTCTATGCTTTCGCAGAAGCCACGGTTCCGAAAATAACAATTATTACCCGAAAGGCATACGGAGGAGCTTATTGTGTAATGTCAAGCAAGCACCTTGGGGGCGATATTAATTATGCTTATCCTTCGGCTGAAATTGCTGTTATGGGTTCTGAGGGTGCCGTAAATATAATATACAGGGGAAAAATAAAAGGTGATGATGAAAGAAAACGTATTATTGAAGAATACAAAGATACTTTTGCAAACCCATATAAAGCAGCAGAATTAGGTTATCTGGACGAAATAATATTACCGAAACAGACCAGGGCTAAAGTAATTCAGGCATTGGAAATGACCCAAAATAAAGTCAAGAATGCTCCACCTAAAAAGCATGGGAATATTCCACTTTGATTAAAAGAAGTTAGAGAAGTTAGAGAAGTTAGAGAAGTTAGAGAAGTTAGAGAAGTTAAAAGCTGTTTTGGATTTTTGATTAAAGGTATTTCTTTTATTCTTCTTGGTGAAATCTTTGTGATTTGGTGTCTTGGTGGCTATATTTTTTTATATTTTAAATATTTATTTTATAAAGAACTTACATGATTTCAATAAATACTAAAATTCTGATGAAAAGTGAAATTTGATTTCAGGAAATTTATCCTGTGCTATTTGAAGGCTATAAGATGAATCGGCCATGAATAATTCCCTTCCATGTTTGTCTTCTGCAATAAACTGGTATTTCCGTTTTCTGAAATCGTCTAATTGTTCGTAATTATCACTCTCAATCCAGCAAGCTTTATATAAATTTAAAGGCTCATAACGGCAAGATGCTCCATATTCATGCAAAAGTCTGTATTGAAGAACCTCAAATTGTAATGCCCCTACAGTGCCAATAATTTTCCTGCCATTAGATTTATTTATATACATTTGTGCCACTCCTTCGTCCATTAACTGGCTAATTCCTTTAGCAAGCTGTTTTGATTTCATAGGATCAGCATTTTCAACATACCTGAAAAGCTCAGGCGAAAAGCTTGGAATACCCTTAAAATGTAATATTTCGCCTTCAGTCAGCGTGTCTCCTATTTTAAAATTGCCTGTATCATGCAAGCCAACAACATCTCCCGGAAATGCTTCATCAATTACGGATTTTTTGTCAGCCATAAAAGCTGTAGGACTGGAAAACTTAAGTTGTTTGTTTTGTCTGACATGCAAATAATTCGTGTTTCGCTTAAAGGTTCCTGAACAAATTCTCAGAAAAGCAATACGGTCCCGGTGGTTTGGATCCATATTGGCATGTATCTTAAAAACAAAACCTGTGAATTTTTCTTCAGTTGGTTTAATCGTACGTTCCGTTGTTTCGAAATTTTTTGGCGAAGGTGCAATTTCAACAAAACAGTCAAGTAATTCTCTGACACCAAAATTATTTAAAGCACTTCCAAAAAAAACAGGGGCAATTTGACCAGCTAAATATTCATTAATTTCAAAAGAATGATAAACACCATTTATTATTTCCAACTCATCACGGAGGATGTTAGCATACTTCACACCTACATGTTTTTCAAGGTTCGGGTCATTAATGTCTTTAAATTCTATAACATCCTCAATTACAGATTTTTCATTACCTGCGAAGAGACATAGTTTTTCCTGATGCAAGTTATATACGCCTTTAAATGTAGGTCCATTACTAATTGGCCAGCTTAAAGGCCTGACTCTGATTTTTAATTCTTTTTCGATTTCATCCAGCAGTTCAAAAGGATCCTTTCCTGGCCTGTCTAATTTATTAATAAATACCATTACGGGTGTATTTCGCATCCTGCAAACTTCCATTAATCTCCTTGTTTGGGTTTCGACACCTTTTGCAGAATCAATTACAATGATTACACTATCTACAGCAGTTAAAGTTCGGTAAGTATCTTCGGCAAAATCCTGATGCCCGGGAGTGTCCAGGATATTTATTTTGATATTGTTATATTCAAAAGCCATTACCGAAGTTGAAACAGAAATACCTCTCTGTCTTTCAATTTCCATGAAATCAGATACTGCAGCTTTTTTAATTTTGTTTGATTTTACAGCACCTGCAATATGAATTGCCCCACCAAACAATAATAACTTTTCTGTCAGTGTCGTTTTACCGGCATCTGGATGGCTGATGATTGCAAATGTTCTTCTTCTCTTTATCTCCTGCAAAAAATTCATGTCCTGAAATTTGAAGCCGCAAATTTAGCATTTTTGGTCAAGAATTAGTATTAAATATTTTGGCTGCCACTTCAGGCATTTTTATATTTTTTCATAATCTCTAAAGATTCTCTGCATTTTTGAGTTAACTGATACTTGTATTCTTGTAAATCGCGCCTTAGTTTAATTAATTTCAAGTGAACTTTCATTTTTTATTTTGTAAGTAAAACTTACGACAGTTTTCTCCTAAAATATTCGATTGAACATCTTCATTAAATTTTTTGATATATTCGAAAACTAAAGACATAGTTTTATTGTATGTTCCGGTTAATTTACATACAGGCCAGTCACTGCCAATCATTAACCGATCCACTCCAAAACATTCGAACACAATATCCAGATAGTATTTGAAATCGGAAGCTTCCCAGGATGTCCAATTTGCCTCAGTAACCATTCCGGATAATTTGCAAAAAACATTCGGGTTTTGCGCGAGTTTGCGGATAGACTTATCCCATGGTGAATGAATCTGATCTTTTATTAAAGGTTTTGAGATATGATCCAATACAAATTTTTGATTTGGAAATTCATTCACTAAATCTGCTGCCAATTCAAGATGTTTAGGAAAGAGCAACAAATCGTAAGTTAGGTTATACTTTTCCAGGAGGCTTATTCCATTTTGAAAATCTTTTCGTGCCATAAAATTATCATCCTGTTCATCATGAACAACGTGGCGGACTCCCATAAGTTTGTTGTTTTTTGAAAACTCATTCAACTGCTCATCAATATTGGGTGAACATAATTCCACCCAACCAACTATACCTTTTATAAATTGGTTTGAATTTGCCAAATCAAGTAACCACTTAGTTTCGTCTAAATTTTGTCTTGCCTGCACGGCAATTGAACCATCAAAATTTATTGATTGAAGTTCTTTAAAAAGATCGTCCGGCAGGAAATCTCTTTTGAGGATAGACATTTTATCATTTATCCAACCGAAATCAACATTATTATAGCGCCAGAAATGCTGATGAGAATCTATTTTCATGATTTTACTTGAGTAAGAATTTATCACTTTCAGGTTAGTTAGGCTAGCAGGCTACTAAGCTATAACCTAATTGTATACAGCCTATCTACCTGAATAACTATTTATTAACTTCAATCAATATTTTACTGACAACACCTGTGTTTTCGTTCCAGAATTTAAATGCGTCAGAAGTTTTGTCAAAAGGAAAAATTTTAGTTATCATTTCCATAAAAGGTTTTTCCTTTTTCTCCAACATATTAATAACAGAAGGGAAAACTCTTAAAGCATTCCTGGAACCATAAATATTAACCTCCTTGCGGACTAAAAGTGGTGCTTCCAGACTAACTTCATGTTTGGGATAACCTATAAACACTATCCGTCCACCAAAACATACAGCATCAAGAGCAAGTTTATAAGTTACTTGTGTGCCTGCAGCTTCAATAGCAATATTAGCGCCTTCATTATTTGTAATTCTCATTATTGCTTCTTGGGCATTTTCTTTGGTTGAATTAATTGTATGGGTTGCACCATATTTTTTTGCCTGGTTTAGTTTTGCATCATCAATATCCACTCCAATGACTGTAGCGCCTTTGCGAACTGCAGCGCATAAAGCCCCCATTCCGATCGTACCGCAACCTATAAGAACAACAGTATCGGTTTCACAAACATGCCCACGATTTGCGCCATGATATCCAACACTTAAAGGTTCAACCAATACCAATTCCTGTAAAGATAAAGTCTTGCTCACAAAAATTTTTTCAAAAGGAACAACAATATGTTGAGTCAATGCACCTTCCCGCTGCACTCCAAGCGTTTGATTAAATTCACAGGTGTTAATTCGACCTGCCCTGCAAGCCGGGCATATTCCGCAATGCGTATAGGGCGAAACCGTAGCTTTATCTCCAATATTAATAGTATCGGGAACATTTGTGCCTTTGTCAACAATTATACCACTAATTTCATGCCCAGGTATGCGAGGAAGAGTCACGAGGGGCATTAATCCACGATATGAATTTAAGTCGCTTCCACATAGTCCTATATAATGAACTTCGAGCAAAACATCTGCGGGCCCCATTTGTGGTTCTGCAATTTCAATTGCAACAACCAGTCCCTTTTCCTTAATCGCAAAAGCTTTCATATTATTTATTTTAATAATTGAATTTAAAAACTGATGAGTGTCGCTCTAACTAATTCTTTTTGGTTATTGGATACAACTTAATATGTTACCAAAAATAATATCGAATAAGGAATTAAGAATTTTGAAGTATTTGATCTTATTTACTTCTGAATTCAACATTCGGTGTTCAATATTCATCATTCCATTTTAACCACCTTGATGTTACTGTTTTTTTAAAGAGAGAACTAGAATAGAGACTTTTAAATTATACTACTCCCCCATCTTATAAATTCTTTCAATCAATTGCCATTTTTCATCGGCAGTTGCAGTGGACGAAGTTTCCTGGAACTTTGAAACATATTCTTCCCATTCGCTTTGACGAGGTTTTTTAGCTAATTCTGCCATTGCTTTATCATGATCAAATTCGGGAATAGTATCCATAATCATAAATAAGCGAGTTTTGAAAATATATATTTCCATGTCAATAATTCCAACTTCGCGCATTCCCTTAGTAATTTCAGGCCATGCAGCACCTTTTGAATGAATTTTTTTGTATCCTTCAATGAGTTTATCATTATTTTGCAACTTTAATGTCTTGCAATATCTTTTAAAAGATTTGTTTTTTGATGTTTCAACATATTCCATAATTAATGGATTTTTATTGACGAACTTTGTGTCCATACAAAGCATAATACAAAATAAATATAAAGAAAGGGATCGGTGCATAAAACCCTACCGACATTCCATGTATATCTGCAATCCATCCCATCAAAGGAGGAAATACAGCACCTCCTACAATTGACATTACTATAAATGAAGAAGCTTTTTTTGTTTTTGGTCCCAGGTCCTTAATACCTAATGCAAATATGGTTGGAAACATGATTGACATGAAGAAGAAAACTGCATACAGAGCGATTAATGAAAACCAACCCAAGCTGGCGCTTACAAAAGGAAGTAATATACAACACATCAAGGCGTACAAAGCCAATATTCTGGAAGGTTTTATGAATCCCATAATATAACTGCCAGACATGCGTCCAATCATAAACAGCGCAAATCCTATAGATAGAAAATATGGACCATAGGAAGTATTAAAGTGAGGTTTCTGGTTAACATCAGTAACAAAATTGATCAGGTAGCTGAATATTCCAGTTTGGGCTGCAACATAAGAAAACTGAGCCAATACTCCAAGAACAAAATGGGGCTGTTTAACCAAAGGCTTATGATAAGTGGGATTGTCAGCAATTTCTGTCGAAACATTATCTAATGCTATTTCTTCTTCATTAATTTCTGGCAATGTTGTTTTATAAAACAATACAGCTACTGCCAAAACTACCAAACCAATTAAAAAATATGGTAAAATAAGAGATGTCAATTTTTCACCCGGAGCTGCACCTTTATTGCCATAAATAAACAATCCAATAAGAGGCCCGATAACCCAGGCCAGACCATTAAAGGATTGGGAGAAATTTATTCGTTGAGCAGCAGAATTGGGAGGACCCAATTTAGTAGTATACGGATTTGCAGCAGTTTCCAGAGTTGCTAATCCACAACCTAAAACAAACAAGAAAATCAAAAATAACCAGAAAGACTCAAATGAAGTTGTGGCTGCAATTAGAAATGCTCCGCTTGCAAAAAGTACCAAGCCCAGGATAATGCCTTTTTTGTAGCCAAATTTTCTCATGAAGTAACCTGCCGGAAGAGCCATAAGGAAATATGCAGTGTATACCGAAAACTGAATCATTCCTGAACGGGATTTTGAAAGATGCAGTATGTCCTGAAAATGCTTATTAAGCGTATCGAGCATACCATGGGCGATTCCCCACAAAAAAAACAAAGACGTAATGAGAATAAAAGGTAGTAAGTATTCTTTAGTAGTTAGTTTATGCTTTTCCATAATTACATTTATTTGAGACCGGTTTTATTTATTTTTTTTACAGTTATAAACCTTCTTTAAGGTAAGGATAATCTTTACTAATTAATCCTTTTTGCTTCATTTCAGTCCAGAACTTATGATTAATCTCAGAGGTAACAGATTCTATATTATTTTTAACATTTTTTGGTTTGGATGTATTAAGCGCAATGCTTAACACTCCCGGAGGTGTCATGGCAAAATTTACACAAGCCGTTGCGGGAACAA
>Ga0265316_10003845_pt1 | contig 15059 bp, 10 predicted proteins | sample 4522metaG_FD_202092 | JGI IMG/M metagenome (GOLD analysis project Ga0265316, IMG submission 202092) | Rhizosphere microbial communities from Carex aquatilis grown in University of Washington, Seatle, WA, United States - 4-5-22 metaG | ecosystem: Host-associated > Plants > Roots > Rhizosphere >...
CAAATATAAAAAATGTTAATCAACAGGTTTTGAAGTTGATGAACGACACATTGGATGTTAAAAAATCGTATGCTCCTAAAGAGTACCCGATGGTTTCACCAGAAATAGTAACGGATATTGTAAAGAAGGATATAGTTCTGGAACTAGTATCAGATATCTATTTAAATAATTATTATACAGTCTCTTTTGAACTTCAAAGAGCTTATAACTTAGTAAGTTCGGAAAAGCTATCATACAGAGAAAAGATATATTACATAAAATATTATAGTGCTTATTTAAGTAGGTCTTATGATTTAAACAATAATGAAATAAGATATTTGAAGAAAGAAATTGATTATGACTCATTATATATTTATAACAGCTTGAGTATGGATAAATGGACAAAAACTTTAGATAAGGTTGTTTTTTAATTTTAAATTTTAATAAAGATCTTAATCCATTTTAATTTAACAAAATAATTTAACTAACTTTTGATACTTTTAAGTTTGGGAAAAAAACGCTATATTTGTGTTTTATAACAGACATTTCTTAAAATTAATAATAATCATATATTTAGATGCCAGAGAATCAGCAAAATAAGGGCAAAATTGTCCAGATTATTGGCGTTGTATTAGACATCGACTTTTCAGAAGGCAAGCTTCCGGAAATTTATACAGCGCTTGAAATTCCCAGAAAAAATACAGACGGTAAAGAAGATATCCTTGTAGCCGAAGTGCAGCAGCACCTTGGCGAAGACAGAGTAAGAGCGGTTGCAATGGATACCACCGACGGTCTTGTAAGAGGAATGGAAGTTATAGATACAGGCTCGCCGATCATGGTTCCCGTAGGACCTGAAGTTTTAGGCAGGTTGATAAACGTTACCGGGCACACTATTGACGGGCTCACTTCGCTTGATTCATGTAAAAAGTATCCTATTCACCGCCAGCCTCCCAAACTTGAAGAACTTTCAACCCAGAAAGAAATTCTTGAAACGGGTATTAAAGTTGTCGACTTGTTAGAGCCATATACTAAAGGCGGAAAGACAGGTTTGTTCGGCGGCGCAGGCGTTGGTAAAACGGTGCTCATCCAGGAATTGATAAACAACATCGCAACATTCCACGGCGGCTATTCGGTATTCGCCGGAGTAGGGGAGAGAACAAGAGAAGGAAACGATCTCTGGGTCGAAATGAAAGAATCAGGCGTTCTGGCCAAAACAGCGCTTGTGTTCGGGCAGATGAACGAGCCTCCCGGCGCAAGACAAAGAGTTGCGTTAACCGGACTCACCGTAGCGGAATATTTCCGCGATGAAGAAGGAAAAGACGTTCTTCTCTTTATTGATAATATTTTCCGTTTCACGCAGGCTGGTTCCGAAGTATCTGCGCTGCTGGGTCGTATGCCCTCTGCGGTAGGTTACCAGCCGACGTTGGCAACTGAGATGGGCGCGCTGCAGGAAAGAATTACTTCGACAAATAAAGGTTCTATCACGTCGGTTCAGGCTATTTATGTTCCCGCGGATGATTTAACCGATCCGGCTCCGGCTGCAGTATTCTCACACTTAGACGCCACAACGGTTCTTGACAGAAAGATTTCTGAGCTTGGTATTTACCCGGCTGTTGACCCGCTTGCATCATCGTCAAGAATTCTTGACCCGAATGTAATCGGCGAAGAACATTACAGTGTTGCCCAGGGCGTGAAAATGGTTCTTCAGAAATATAAAGATCTGCAGGACATCATCAGCATTTTAGGTATCGATGAGCTTTCGGACGAAGATAAACTTACTGTGCAGAGAGCCAGGAAAATTCAGCGATTCCTTTCGCAGTCATTCTTTGTAGCCGAGCAGTTCACGGGCAAGCCCGGTAAATATGTTAAGCTTGAAGATTCGATAAAAGGATTCAAAGGAATAATGAACGGCGAGTATGATGACCTTCCCGAAAATGCTTTTTACATGGTAGGCACAATTGAAGAAGCGATTGAAAAGGCTAAAACTTTATAATAGTATTATTGTAGAATAATTTTCCGCTCCCTCACCCCTCTCCTTTTAGGAGAGGGGCAGGGGGTGAGGTTTAAAATGGCAGATAATTTGATTCAATTAGATATAGTAACTCCTGCGAGGGTAGTTTTCAGCGATGGAGTGAAAAGCTTCACGGCCCCGGGCGTTGACGGAAGCTTCCAGATACTTCCGCGCCATGCCGCGTTTATTTCGACAATTGTTATAGGTCCCGTTAAGTTTGTTGATAAAGAAAACGAGACGAGAAGATTTGCGACAAGCGGCGGCACGGTGGAAGTTCACGATAACAAAATTACTATGCTCGCCGAATCGATAGAAGCGACTGATGAAATTGACGTTGAACGGGCGCAGGAGGCAAAACTGAGAGCTGAAAAAAGACTTGCGGCTAAAGAATCCGGAATTGATGTTGAGCGCGCCAAAGCGGCTTTGTACAGAGCTATCAACAGGCTTAAAATGGCTGAGCTGAAGTAAGAATTATCTGATTTCTGAAGAAAAATTTGCTCCGGAAAACGATTTATTTATGCAGGAGAATCATTTTTGATATCTCCTGTTTTTATTTATATTTAGCTTGTTGAAGCATTGAGTTTACTATTTGTTGAAATTTTGACGATTTTATGCATATTTCTTAGCTTTTGGAGTAAAATATAAATTTTAGTTACTTCGTATAGCTACGTTGAATAAGTCAAAGATATTAAGTATATTGCATTATAAATGTTTTAATTTTGCTCTGAAAATGTAACCGGAGCGGGTTTTAAGTGTTCGTTTTAAATTCAGAAGAGTTTTTCGCCGGGCCTAGTTACACCCTTGGCAATTCGGGTTCACCACGCTATAAAAGAGTTAAAGATTTTTTATTGGCTGGGGATATAGCTCAGTTGGTAGAGCAACGCCCTTTTAAGGCGTGGGTCGAAGGTTCGAGTCCTTCTATCCTCACTATATAAAACCGGATGGAATAGTGTAGACGTCCAGTTTTATTTTCAATAAATACACTAATAATTATCCAAGAAAGGAAACAAAACAAAATGGAAAAGGGAACTGTTAAATGGTTTGATAGTACGAAAGGCTACGGATTCATTAAGAGAGAGAACGGAAACGATGTATTTGTACACTTCAAGTCAATCAATGGCGACGGCTACAAAACCTTGAACGAAGGCGATGAAGTCGAATTTGAAGTGCAGGAAGCTTCAAAAGGCCCGCAGGCCGTTAATGTTACAAAGATCTAACTTTCATTTGCAGCTGGAAATATTGAATTATACATAGCTACGCTTCACAGGAAAAATAATTATGTTTTTAGTCCCGCTTCGGTAACTGATGCGGGATTTTTTTTGGATAATAACCACTTAGAACACTAAGGCCACTGAGAATATAAAACAAACTTTGTGTCCCATTCTGTCAATTCTTAAATAAATTTTTCTTTGTGTTCTTTGTGATCATTCCTTTGTGAGCTTTGTGGTTATGCTTTTAAAGCAGAACTGTTTATTTGGAATTTCAATTCTAAGATTATTCAATTAATATTGAATAATTAATGGTATGGGAGGATTATTGACAGCTTCCTTTAAACTCATAGCCCGCTTAATAAAATCTTGCAGAGATTCAATTACAATAATATTTTTGTTGTTATTTTGTTTTATGACAGCTTATAGCCAACAGGGTAGTATCCAGTTTGACGGCGCCTGGAATTAATGACATAAAATGTTCTATAACGTTAACCCTGCAAAAGTCTGATTATAAACTATTCGAACCTGTAATAGTAAAAGTTGAGGTTATTAATCAAAGCAAAATAGCTTATGATGCTCATGACCTGTTCAGCGCTGATTTTGGCGGCGTTGGGCGTTTTACCATTATTAACGATTCAGGCAAGGTTTGGAATTGGTATCTGGAAATTGGCGACCTTCTTTATATTGCCGCTCCTGTATATTTACTGCAACCTGGGGATACTTTTATATCAACAATGCCTTTAAATGCCTATGGAAATGAATCAAATTTTATGGGATTTCGTTTTAACCAGTTAGGATATTTCCCATCCGGCAAAAATTATAGGGCATATTACTCAGACAAAAATACAAAATCGAATGATGTTCGCTTTAATGTCAATAATTTAAATAACGAGGATAGCGCGCTTATTAAGATATATAGTGAATATGGCAGAATTACCGAAGATAGTTCCATTTCTTTAATTATTTCTATATATCCTGATAATGTTTTTACTGAATATTTATTAGCTGATAAATTAAGAAGAAAATGGGACTGGATGTTTCATGATAAAAATAATAATCTTTCAGATGTTGAAGAAGATTGTAATAATTTTTTTAAAAAATATCCTAATTCATACAGTATATATGACGGATTTTTTATGTGCTATTATTATGCAAGATTGTTTTCAGGTTATTTTGTCCCGTACAGTAAAATAATAAAGAAAATTGAATCCTCTCATATAAGCTCGCAACTATATGATTTCTTAAATAAAGGAAGTACAATTAAGAGAATAAAATATTTACTCGACATACTGGACGATAATCTAAATTGGAAAACAAAGAGAAATAACTCTATTATTATCGCAGATCCTGAATACTGGAGATAATTAAAATATCTAAACGGCAAGCTATTAATATTTAGTCCCGCTTCGGTAACTGATGCGGGATTTTTTTTGATTAACCGTCTGGTATCAGATTCTGTCGATGTCCAACAGCGCCAACCGCAATCAAACTAATTACTATCCTCTTGTAGTACAAGCTACTACCTTAAGCACGGTATACACATATAGCATTTAGTTAGTTAAGTTAGTAGTAGAGATAAAAAAAGAGAATCCTTAAATATATAAAAATATGAAAAAAATAACGTTTTTGCTAATATTCGCCCTAGTGTCAGTTTCCTTTTCGCAGGTACCTTCCACTAACCATAAATATGCGCTCTGGCAGATGCCGTCTTACTTTAGAGGGTACAATATTGAAAATGATCATGCGTACCAGGACTATGTTGATTTCAAAAACTATGGAGGTAACCTTTTCCATATAGGTATCCGCGGTTTCATGGCCGAAGATGCTCCATATGCTTCGGTTCCAACTTCAATAAACTCTACTGATGCGATAGTAGCGCATTGCAGGCAAGCCGGAATTTATTATGTTATAGCCGTTCGTTCGGGTCCGGGCGCTTATGATACTTATCTTGAATCAAGCGGACAAACCGGCGAATCAAGAATATGGAATACAGGCAATACCGCTGAACAAACTCTATATGCAAACATGCTTAAACTAATTGTTCAGCGTTATCAAAACGACACTCTTTTCGTAGGTATAAACCTCGTAGTTGAACCACGACCTAAATACACCTCGGTTCCTGCAAGCAACTCGGGGCTTTACAAATATTTTTTAGAACACCTGTACAATATTCATATGGATACTGTGTATAATAGGTTTGTTCAGCAGATAAGAACAGTAGACGCTAATGTGCCGATATTACTCGAGAACTTTGCATACTCAACGCCTGAGTTATTCCCGCCTTATGTGATCAAGGGAAACTACCTGGTTTATTCAACACATGACTATCAGCCTGTGCAATATACAAAGGCTCCCGTAGAAAATACAGTTTCTTACCCGGGAGTGTATTGGGATATCACAACCTTATCGCAGGTAACGTTTGATTCAGCATTTGTAAGAGGAACAGTATTGCAAAGAGTGAAACATTTTCAGGATTCAGCGGGAGTTCCTGTATTTCTCGGAGAGTTTGGAATGTTATTACCTCAGAACGGGAGCGCGAATTATATAAAAGATGTTTTGAGCGCATGTAAAGATTACGGTTGGGGCTATGCTCTTTGGATATGGCGCGGAGGCAACGGTGAAGTGTGGAATATAGAACAATTTGACGACCCGAACCACGCGAACTGGAAAACTGTGCTCAAGTATTTTAACGCGCCTCCGGCTCCGGCTTTACTGTTGCCGGTAAACGGCGGGGCTATAACAGGGCTCAATCCTTTATTCAAATGGGATAGTTTAACATCATATTCAAAATACGATATCCAGGTTTTTGACGCTTCGAACAACGTTTTGCAAAGCGTTACAGACCTTTCTAATCCGTCGTTTACGTATTCAGGTACGCAGCTTATTACAGGCAGAGTGTACTATTGGCATATCAGGTCAAAAAATCCGGGCGGCCTTGCAGAGAATTCTTCTGCATGGTCGGCATTAAATAGTTTTACTACCGGGGCGGTAAATGGGATCATTAACGGGAATACAGGGATCCCGAATGTATTTACTCTGTATCAGAATTATCCTAATCCGTTTAATCCAACAACTAAGATAAAATTTGACCTGCCATTATCAGCGGATGTTACAATTACTCTTTATGACGTTCTTGGGAAGGAATTACAGATAGTATATTCTTCTTTTACAAACGCCGGCTATCATGAAATAACTTTTGACGGTTCAAGGCTGGCAAGCGGAGTATATTATTACCGTATCAAGGCGGGTGATTTTACAGATACTAAGAAGTTAATTCTGCTCAAATAAATTCTTTAAAGTTCTTCCAAAAAAGTATATAAAAAAAGTCCGTCATAGTTAACCGTGACGGACTTTTTAGTTAAGTAATTTTTTACTTTATCAGAATCATTTTCTTTATGCTTGTGTAATCAGCGGTTTCTATTTTGTAGAAATAAACTCCGCTTGCAAGATCAGAAGCGTTGAAGTTGATAATATATTTACCCGCTTCATAACTTTGGTTCACAAGTTCAGATACCTTTTTCCCCGTCAAATCGTAAACTGCAATTTTAACATTACCGGTTTTTGCAATATCAAACCTGATTTGAGTTGATGGGTTGAATGGATTCGGGAAGTTCTGGTATAAATAGAACTTTTCAGGGATCTCGTTATTGAATTGAGTAATGCCCGTTAAAACGCTCATAGTGATAGTTCTTGCATGAACCGGGGTCTGCTCTGTATTGCCAAACTTGCCGTGAGCAATAACCGTTATTGTATATGTTTGCTGCGTAACAGCTCCTGAAGTCCTTACTCTCATTCTTACTGAGTCCGGATAAGCTGTTATACTATCCTGTGTAGTAGATGCAGTTTTATTCAGAAAACTTATTGTAATTGTTCCGTTTGCCGGAGTCGGAGTTACAATAGCAGAGAATTTTACTTTACCTGTATAAAGCTTAACTGCGGGGACGGTTACAAATACAAATGCGCTGTCGCCGTTACCGTTCAGATTCGTTAAAGTAGTCGGATTTGCCCTTAAACCATAATCCGGGAAATAAGCGCTATAACTGCCAAATGAATTATTTCTGAAATCTGTCCATCCTAAAATACCAATTGCATTATATGAACCCATGCCGCTGTAATCGCCCTGGTATGCCGGAGCTCCTCCTCCGCCGCAACTAGGACAATTGATTTTCATCTTAGCGGTTGAGATCTTTTGGTTCGTTGCCCATGTTGTGCCTCCGTTAGTTGAGTATGAAGCGTATATTTCTGCGCTGTCACCCGTCGGGCAATTTCTTGTGTCCATCCACTGAACCAGCAATGTGCCGGTCTGTTTGTCGCACCAGCCCTGCTCATGGAAATGAGCGTTGGATGTCGGGGTTGCATCATCGTTGATCTGTACTTGCGAAGAGAAAGTTACCCCGCCGTCTGTAGAGTATCTTATATAGACGCTTGGCTTGTTACCATCACCGGGAGGATTATTTCCGCAGAAGAATACATATTCTCTGCCTCTAAAAGAACTAAAACTATTATCAGCATAAAGGAACGGATAAGGCCTTAATCTCATGTTCTGATATGAATTTCTGCCGCCTACAACGTTGCCAACAGTGTTTACCCACCCGTTTTGAGTTGACATCAGCGTAAACGAAGCTCCGCCGTCAGTAGAACGGTAGAATGTGTATGTAGGTATATTAAATGTTCCTGTTGAGGTAACTACATAAACCGAACCGCCTGAAACTCCTGTCGGGCCCGGTCCGGGGGCGCTCATGAACCCAGGTAAGTTATTAGTTAATGTTGTTGTCTGTGTAAAGCTTACGCCATGGTCTGTGCTTCTCACAAAAGTTCCGGGGGTTTCGCCGGCATACAGGTAGTTTGCAAACGGTCCGCCGGTTTGGTCGGCTGACATTGTTTCTCTGTCATTACCTGTGCAGGATTGCACATTTGATCCCCAGTTCTGACCGTCATTTGTTGACTTTATTACCCAGGAAGCGCTGATACTGCCGTTCAGGTTTTCACAAAACAGGTTACCCAGACTATCATATGCTGTCCAAGGATCGCCTGCTGTGTTTGAAAACGGAACATTAATAGCGTTCCAGTTATATCCGTCAGTGGTCCACCAGCCCGGCGAACCGCTTAATCCGTTAAAATTATGAAACATTGCAAACGGATTGTTTGGATTTTCTGAGACATAAACTTCCGCAAAGTTTGTGCCCATATTATAGTTATCAAAACCCTGCGCATCCGTGATCACAACCATAGGCGTCGGTGGATTGAATGTTTTGTACATATATTCAGGATTAAGAACCGGAACATCAATGTTAGGATTATCATCAACCGTTTTGATGGTGTAGGCCTGAAAAAACAACATTAATGAGGACAAAATGAGGACTGATAAAATAGTATATTTCTTCATGTAGTTAAAAAATTAGTTTATTGAAATTCCCTTGTAGTATAGATAAGATAGAATTTAATTTCAAGTTATACAATGACTGAATTTGGGAGAAATCTAAAAATAATTTAAAAAATGATAAATAGTGTAATAACATTATTAATGCAGACTATTTTCAGATTTGAATAAACGGCCATAAAATAAACGAAGGAAGCCAATAGCCTCCTTCGTAAAAAACCACATATTTAAGATCGTATTTATCTATTTCAATAGTACCATTTTCTTAGTCTGCGTGAATTCGCCCGTAATGATCCTGTAAAAATATATTCCTGATGTTAGCGAAGAACCGTCAAATTTCTCTTTGTATGTCCCTGCCTTCATATTTTCGTTTGCCACGGTTCTTACAAGCCTGCCAATTGCGTCATAAATATCTATTCTTACAAATCCGTCCTTTGGCAAAGAAAAATCTATATTAGTTGAAGGATTAAACGGATTAGGATAATTCTGTGAAAGCGAATATGAATATGCGACTGAGCTGATATTTTCAATCCCGATGGGAACATAGATCCTCACCGTTTTATTTGCCGCAAAGTTCCATGCATCCAGTGTGTCCGGTATAGAGTCAAGATTAACGCTGTTTCCGTTTGCATAGATTGTATCATATCCGGGAGTGTTTGGGGCAGTATACTTAAAAGTGAAAACGCAAGTGTCATTTACAAATGGTTTGGGGAACCTGTGCGTAACTTCCCACCCGCTGTCTGATCCTTCATAATGCGTTATTTCCTTTCTTATCATAGTATCCAGGTAAGTTGTATCCAAAACTCCGAACCAAGTGGCCACATCAAGTCCGCCGGCAACATGAGGCCCGCCGACAATTTTCAGCTTAGCATAAACTGTTTGACCAACAGCAACGCTGTCAAGTCCTGTAAAGAATACATGCACCGTTGTATCCGGCACGTGGAATCCATGGCAAACGCAGCCTGTGGCCCCGTATCTTTTGGTCATCCCTGTAATGCCATCGTCAAAAGAGAACAGGTTTGTAACAAGCGTTACCAGAAATAATACGGCAATTGCTGAGGAAAATAATTTTATGTAGAATGACCTCATATTCAAAGAATCGTATAAAATTTAACCCCGATTTTTCATTAAGTAAACCGGGGTTTGAAATGTTAATTAACAAAATTAGTTATTTATTTTGAATACGGCAAATGTATACCTTCAGGATTATTTTACCAGCATCATTTTCTTTGTCTCAACCAGATTCCCGTTATTATACATTGAATAAAAATAAACGCCGCTTGAGTATTTTGATGCGTCAAAATCGACTTTGTATTTGCCCGGCGCAAGGTTCGAATTTACAAGCTTTGTAACTTCGTTGCCCGCAACGTCGAATATTTTTATTGCTACAACAGATTGTTTGCTCACAGTGTACTCGATCTGAGTGGTCGGATTAAACGGATTTGGATAATTTTGAGCTAAAGAAAAATCCTTAGGTACTTCGGATGAAATCCGGGTGTTGCCTGTTAGCACAGTGTAACTGATAGTTAATTTGTAAACCCCGCTGCCATGCTGAACATATAAATTGGCTTTATCGTAATAATACATTCCCGCTGCGGGCGAGCTGCCAACATTTGTGGTTGTGAAAGTCACGCCGTTATCTGTGCTGAAATAACATGTTGAACCGTAAATATCATAGGCGACTGCTGTTGGGTCATCCTTTGCAATATCAGATGCCCATAATGAAGAACTGGGTCCAGAGGTCAAAGCGAAATTAGAACCGTCGTCCGTGCTTTTCCAGAACCCGCCGGAACTCCACGTAGTATGGTAATAAAGATTTGGATCCAGATTTGTTGATGCGATCATAGGAATTTCTGAACCGCTTACGCCATGGACCATGGTCCATGTTTTTCCTGTATCGACTGATTTCCAGAAATCTCCGGTTCCGCTTCCGGTAACGCCGTCCCCAAGCAGTAATATGGCAGGATTACCGTAAGTAACCGCTATATCGCATGGACTTCTAAAAGTATGATTGCCCCAGTTTGACCATGTTAAGCCTGAATTGGTAGATCTCATCATTACAGCATTCTCAGGGTTTAGATAGTATACGCTTGGGTTATTTTCGTCAATTTCAAGAGGCATGCCGTAAGTCGAACCGCTGAACGTGCCCAGAATATCCGTCCACGAAGCGCCATAATCGGTAGAACGCATAAGTTTATAGCTGCTGCTTCCTCCTCCATTGCTTATTGCACAAAGGAATAAAGTTGTATCTAACGGCGATACATAAAATGAATGAGCCGTTGAATAAGTTGTATTTACTGTGGCTATCTGCGACCATGTATTTCCGCGGTCAGGGCTTCTGTAAATAATTTTTCCCATACATATAAAAAGCACATCCCTGTTTAACGGATGCAGGCAGAAACCATTTCCTATATTTGTGCCGCCCGGCTGTTTCTGAACCCAGCCAAAAGTCGCGCTAACCCCTTGCTGGAATGTCCATGTAGCGCCTCCGTCATGAGTGTTCAAAATTCCGTTCATATTTGATGCGCATGCAAATCCCGTATTGGCATCAACAAAATAAATTGAAGATAATGTCGCCATCATTGGATTTTGCTGGAATGAAAAATTCACGCCGCCGTCATTTGACCTTCTGATAAACCCGCCGCCGCCGCCTGAAAAGAACATTGCCGCGGTTACCATGCTGATTCCTGTTACATCGCTCTTAGAAGCCATATTGTAATTAATTGTAGCCCAGGTAGAACCGTCATTTACGCTCTTGATCACAATGCCCTGTGCAGCTGATGCCATTATGCCGGTTGATTTATAATCTACGCACAGAAGATTGTTCGTTACATTTGTCGTCTTTTGCGTCCATGTTGCGCCGCCATTTGTGGTGCAAACTATTGTACCGCCGTTGCCGCATGCAGCGCCTGTGGAAGCGTTAGTGAACTTGACCGAATTCAGCGTGACAGAAACGGTAGAAGTCTGCGCCGTAAAACTTGCGCCGCCGTTTGTAGATTTGCCAATATAACCGTTTGTACCGACTATCCAGCCGGTATTAGCGTCCACAAAACAAACCGAGTTATATGTGTTACCCGCAACGGTGGTCAGGTTAAATGAGCTTCCTCCGTCTGTGCTGACCTGAACCCCGTTTACTGTTGCGATCCATATCATCTGACCCACAGCATAAACTCCTTTAAGATCGCTTGCGCCAACAGGATTTGAGTAGAACAGATTTCCGCCATTAATAGACATGAATACATTGCCGGCGTTTCCTACGGCAATCACGTTTACGCCGTCTTTGGAAAAAACTGAATTAAAACCATCAGCAAAAGTATTTTGAGCGGTAAAAATAAGCGCTGCCATAAGCAGAAATAATTTGGATAATCTCGCCATTTGATTTGTATGTTTAATTAATTAATGTAATTCTTCAATTTACAGAGAAGCTGTTATTTCTTAAAATAGTCCCGTGATCTGAATGGACTATTTCGGCCTGTAATTTTGAATGAGAATGCGAAGCCCGGAGAGCTCCCGCGCGGGATACAGGATATTTGAATACTAATTAGGTAATCAGCAAAGATAAAGAAAATTGTTTTATAATAAAACAATATGCAGAATATTTTTATATTAGGCTTAAACAGATATATTTGATTAAATTTACTTAAAATAACTGCAAATATTTGTGTTTTACGCTCTAATTACATATGGATATTGAATTTATCCGAAAATATTGCCTGTCTTTCCCCGGGGTTCAGGAAATGATCCAATGGGGGTCTTCATTGCTTTTTAAGGTAGGGGGGAAGATCTTCGTTATGTATAACCTGGATGAAAGCGATGATAACAAGGTATCGCTTAAATGCAGTCCTGAAAAATTCAGGGAAATGATCGAAGAAGAGGGCGTTATTCCGGCTCCTTATCTGGCAAGAAATAACTGGATTTGCCTGCAGGAAGGCAACAAGTTGAGAATCAGCTTGATAAAGAGCCTTATTGAAGGTTCTTATAAACTAGTCTTTAACAGGTTGCCCAGACGAATCAAGCAAGAAATAGGCAATTTCTAATATTTCTTTATTTTACCAGTATCATTTTCTTTACATCAGTAAAATCCGCCGACTCTACTCTATAATAGTAAATACCGGATGCGAGATTCGATGCGTTAAATTTATATTCATATTCTCCTGCGCTCATTATTTGATCAACCGGGGTTTCAACCAACCTTCCAAGCACATCGAAAATTTCAATTTTCACGTTTGACTGTTTCGGCACATCGTATTTTATTACTGTAACCGGATTAAACGGATTAGGATAATTTTGAGATAAATAAAATTTCTTTGGAGCCTGGTTTGAACTCTGGCTAACAGCTAACGGTACATCATATGATACAACAAGTCTGTATACTCCGCCCGCGTCTTGTACCAGCAAATGGCCCCTGTCATAGAAATATACCCCGTAATTAATTGATTCAGGCGGAAAAGTTGTAATAAAATCTTTGCCCCCGTTTGTAGTGACGTATACCGGGCCTCCATACGTGCCGTGCGCTGCAACTGTGGGGTCGTCTTTCGCGACATCTGCGCCCCAGGCATTTGAAAGAGCGTTTATAACCGTCCAGTTCGCGCCTCCGTTGCTTGTTTTCCAGAAACCATTACCTCCCCAATTTGTGAAATATATAGTATTTGTATCTAAATTATTTGCACCAATCATTGGGATCTCAGCTCCGCCCGGAGTGAATATCATATTCCAGTTTACTCCATAATCCGTAGACTTGTAGAACTTTCCTCCGCCAACCTGGTCGGATAAATAGATTACGCTTGAATTCTTATACATTACAAGCATATCGCACATATCGCTAAAAGTCGTTGTACTGCGGTTCGACCATGTGCTTCCGAAATCGGTCGAGCGAAGAAGTACGCTGTTGCTTGGAGAGAGGTATAATGTATCCGGGTGATTTGGATCCATCTCCAGGGGCATGCCATAGAATGTAAGAACGCCGGGGCCCCAAACAGTTGTCCATGTAGTTCCATAATCAGTACTCTTCATTACTCTGCCGCTTGAGCTTGATATAGAGGCAATGAATTGGTTCGTATCATTTGGGTTTACATAGAATGAATGCGCGTTACCTGAAATTGAAATATTTCCAATTTGCGACCAGGTCACTCCAAGGTCGGGACTCCTGTATATCCCGCTTCCGCAAACCACGAACATTGCATTTTTAATTTTTGGATGAGCATACAGTGTGTTCCCGATATTTCCGCCTGCGGTCACTCCCAAAACCCAGTTAAATGATACGGTAGTATTCTGCGGAAGAAGCCAGTTCAATCCGCCGTTAGTCGTTCTCAGAACCGCATTATTCATTGAACTCACGGCCCATCCTCTGGCCGTATCATAAAAGTAAATTGAATACAGGTCAGCCATCATCGGATTTTCCTGGAAAGCATATGAATTGCCACCGTCAGTGGTCTTTCTGATAAACCCGCCGCCGCCGCAAGAATAGAATGTATTATCATTAATAATACTAACACTGCGTACATCTGAACGCGTCAGGATATTATAATCAATAAAGCTCCAGCTCATTCCGCCGTTTGTAGATTTCAGAATAAATCCGTCTGCTCCGGTTGCAATAGCAGAGTTATTCCTGATATCGACACTATGCAATTCTTTTCCCGGCGCAGGATTATTTGCAGGCCCCCAGCTTGAACCGCCGTTTGTTGTATATATCAGGCCGCCATTAGCTGAGCATGCAACCCCGTTAAACGTGTTGGTAAACTTTACCGAGACATATGTATCTCTGAAATTGCGCAGCCCTGTCGCCCAATTCAGACCGCCGTCCGTTGTCTTAAATATCCCGTTTGTACCGGCTGCCCATCCGGTGTTTGCGTTAATAAAATAGATCCCGAAAATAGATGCAGTACCCTCAACGGTGTGATCTGACCATGTGACGCCGTTATCTGTTGAAAGATAAATCCCGTTTGTGCTCTGGTCGCTGATCCATATGTCAGAATCGAATGCGCAGACGGAATAAAACAATCTGCCTGAGACCTGGAAGCTGCCCCACGTTACGCCTCCATCAGCTGAGCGGTAAATTGTATTCCCGCCAACGGCAATTACGTTAACGCCGTCGTTAGAAAATACCGAAGTGAATCCCTGTGAAAAACAATTGGTTGCTAATAGTAGATATAGCAATAGAAATGCAGTTGTAAGTTTATTCATATTGCCGTTAGGTAAAAGTTAATAAAATTTATTCCTGAAACATAAAGAAAAATATGTTTAGAAAAAAGATTTATATTGTTAGTAATTTCAGTTAAATTTGTTCTGAATCCATCACGTTTTCTAATTATTTATTTTAGTTTGTTAAGCGAAAAAATAAACATACCGAATAAACGGGGTCAGGTTTTGGCAGCTTGTTTAGACTCTCCCGAAGGCTCTAAGCCGAAAACATACGCAATTTTTGCTCATTGTTTTACATGCAGCAAAGACCTGAAAGCTATAAGCAATATAAATTATT
>Ga0265316_10003848_pt1 | contig 15056 bp, 9 predicted proteins | sample 4522metaG_FD_202092 | JGI IMG/M metagenome (GOLD analysis project Ga0265316, IMG submission 202092) | Rhizosphere microbial communities from Carex aquatilis grown in University of Washington, Seatle, WA, United States - 4-5-22 metaG | ecosystem: Host-associated > Plants > Roots > Rhizosphere >...
CGCGGGCGGATGGCTGAGCGTCACGATCACGGCGTAGGTCACGACGCTGCTCGAGCCGCCGGTCGTGGAGGCCGCCGGCACGATCTGCGTCACGGTTCCGGGGACGGTGATGTTGGGAGCGGTGACGACCACCACGGCCGCCTGCCCGACCTTGAGGTTCGAGATGTCCGTCTCGGTGAAGCTGGCCGTGGCAACCATCGGGTTGACGGACTCTTCGATCGCATAGCCGGACGATGGGGCGTTGACTCCGGGCAGGATGTTGACCGCAACGATCAGGCCGTCCTCGGGGGCGACGATCGTGGCGTCGGTCACGGCCAGCTGGGCCGCGTTGACGGCCGCCTGGTCCGCAGCGACCACGGCCTGATCGGCGGTGACGGTGGCGCTCGCAGCCGGCGCGGTGTTGCCCTGGTACTGGAGCTCCGCGGCCTTGAGGCTCAGCGATGCGTTGGAAACCTGCTGAGCGGCCTGCTGGTTGGACTGGCTGACCTTGAGCTTGGTCGTGGTCAGGTTCGACTTAGCCTGCTGGAGAGCTGTCAGGTTCACGGGAGTAGGGTCGGAGTTGTACGCGTTCTGCGCCGCGGTCACCGCGGCCTCGGCCTGGCTCAGGGTGAGCGAGTTCTGCTGGTTGGTTATCTTGCGGTTGGCGACGGCCTGGCTATAGCTGTTCTTGGCCTGGTTGAGCTGGTTGGCCGCCTGGGCCCTGGTGAGTGCGCTCGGGCCGCCGGAGTCTGTCGTCAGCTTCGACTCGGCCGAGGCGAGGGTCGCCTGCGCTGAGGTCAGCGACAGCTGGGCCGCAGTGCTGTCCGCCACCGCCAGCGTGTCGCCCTTCTTGACCGTCTGGCCGACCGTCACCGAAACGGTCGTGACCGGCCACGTCAGGGTGGCGGAGTTGCTGCTGCTTCCGGTCGAGCCGCCCGTGCCCGAGGTCGTTGCCGACGAGGCGACGATGTCCGCGCTCGCTCCGAACTTGAAGCCGTATACGGTGCTCGCCGAAATCGACCCGGTCGCCACGGACTGGGCACTGACCGTGCCCACCGTCACCGCCTGGGTTATGTACTGCGACGCTGACGATCCCGCGAAGCTGGGTCCCACGATGGCCAGCGCCACCGCGCCCACCCCCACGAGAATCAAGGCAATCGCCGCAAGTCTCGTTTTCATCCGGCTCCTCTCGTCCCTTTCGCCTTTGCCAGGATCGGCCTTCCCCTGTCATCCGTTACGCGCATTGCGATGTATGTCTCGCTGGGCTGAAACATTCCTGAACCACCTCGCGGTCGGGCCGGGCAGGCGCCGCCCGCCGACGGTCAGGCATTTGAGGTGGCAGTCGTGATCATCTGCTTGGCCTGGTTGATCGGGATCGCAAAGCCCATGTCCTGCGCGCCGCTCGAGGACGCGGTGACGATGCCGACGACCGAGCCGTTGGCGTCGAGGAGGGGTCCGCCGCTATTGCCGGGGTTGATGGCGGCGTCGGTCTGGATCAGGCCGGACAGGTTTTCGGTGAAGTTGGAGGAGCTGTCGCCGACGGTGATGCTTCGGTTCATGCCCGAGACGATGCCGGACGTGACGGAGTCGGTGAAGGTGCCCAGCGGGCTGCCGATGATGATCGCGAGCTGGCCAACCTGCACGCTCGATGAGTCGCCGAGGGTGACCGGCGTAAGGCCTGTTGCCTGAACCCGAATCAGGGCCAGATCGTGCGTGGCATCGGTGGTTACGACCGTGGCCGGCAGCTGCCGTCCGTCGCTGAGCGTGACGGATAGCGTGCTCGAGTCCATCACCACGTGGTTGTTAGTCAGGATGAGCCCGTTCGCGGCCACGATGAAGCCCGAGCCGGAGCCGCTGAACTGGGCCGATCGGCGGCCGGTGCTGGTGGTCCCGGTAGTGTCGATGGTGACCACGGACGGATTGACCATGTCCACCACGCGAACGACGTCCTGCGACTGCGTGAGGCTGACGGTCGAGGCGCTGCCGTTGGCCGCCGGCACCGCGGCCGTCGTGGTGTGGGGCGCCACCGTGAAGGCGACGTACGTGCCCGCCGCGGAGAGGGTCGCCGACAGCAGGGCCGTGGCCAGGATCAGCGGCACTATCCGGCGCTTGCCCGAGTCGCGTCGGGAGAGCGCGGCAGGCGTGGAAGCCGGCGATGCCCACGGCGACGGAGCGAGCCACGGGGACTGAGGAGATGGCTGTGCCGCCGGGTTCGGCTGCGCCCACCCTTGCTGGGAAGGCTGCGGGTAGACGCCCGGGTAGTAGGCCGGCGCGGAATAGGGCGCCGCGTAGGGCGTGGAATACGGCGACGGCGACGGCGGCGGCACGGCCGAGCCATCGGCGACGTCCGCGGCAAGCGTGGATTCGACCTCGGGCTCAGGCGCCCATCGGAGATCGGGATCGGGAGTGGCCGGGGAGCTCTGCTCGGGAAGATCGTTGCCTTCGTTGGCGCTCATGTGTTGCGCTCCGGTTCCAGGTGCGTTCGTATCGGAAATGTGACCCGATCTTTGGCCCGTGGGCTGAAGCAATCCTGAACGATACCCGGGTTCGGGGCGTCCGTCCCGAACAGTCCGGCGGTCCGGTTCGGCGCCCGACGGGATGTCCGCGCCTAAACGTTTAGTCGCCCATCGGGCGGGACGCGGGAGCAGGGCCGTCTTCGATTGGTAGGATCGGCCGATCGATCCTCAGGACATGGAGCTAGTTGCTGATGGCTACAGTCACCTTCGAGAACGTAAGCAAGCGCTTCGGCGACGTCATCGCGGTGGACGACCTCAACCTGGACATCCGCGACGCGGAGTTCATGGTTCTCGTCGGACCCTCCGGATGCGGCAAGACCACGAGCCTCCGGATGATCGCCGGCCTGGAGGAGATCACGTCGGGCACACTGCGGATCGGCGAGCGGGTCATCAACGACATCCCGCCCAAGGATCGCGACATCGCGATGGTGTTCCAGAGCTACGCCCTCTATCCGCACATGACCATTCGCGACAACCTCGCGTTTGGACTCAAGCTGCGCCACGTCCCCAAGGTCCAGATCGAGGCCCGCGTCAAGGAAGCCGCGGCGATCCTCGACCTCACCCGCTACATCGACCGCAAGCCGCGTGAGCTCTCCGGCGGCCAGCGCCAGCGCGTCGCCCTAGGGCGCGCGATCGTGCGCGAGCCTGCCGTCTTCCTCATGGACGAGCCGCTCTCCAACCTCGACGCCAAGCTGCGCGTCGAGACCCGAGCGAACATCCTCCGCCTCCACCAGCGCCTCAACACCACGTTCGTCTACGTGACCCACGACCAGATCGAAGCCATGACCATGGGCACGCGGATCGCGGTCATGAACGAAGGGCGCCTGCAGCAGGTCGGCACTCCGCAGGAGCTGTACGACCGGCCGATCAACCGCTTCGTCGCAGGCTTCATCGGCAGCCCGGCGATGAACTTCATCTCCGTAGAGGTCACCGGCAGCGGCGACAACGTCACCCTGACCGCCCCGAGCGTGACCATTCCCGTGCCGCCGCAGTTCCGCGAGTCGCTGGGCGCCGCGGGCCGCACGCTCATCGCCGGCTATCGGCCGGAACACCTCGTCCTCGGCCCGCTGGGCGGCTCCACGGCCGTCGTGAACGCCAAGGCAGAGGTCGTCGAGTACCTCGGCAACGAAGAGCTGATCCACGCCAGCTGCGCCGACCGCGACATCGTCGCGATCGTCGACTCCGCGTTCCGCGTCCGCCCGGGCGACATGCTCGAGCTGCGCGTGCCGCTGGAGAAGATCCAGCTGTTCGACCCCGACACCAACTTCGCCCTCTCGTTTGGGGCAGTCACCGCCTGACCCTCGTTCGACAGCGCGACGCCCCGGCATCCCGCCGGGGCGTCGACGTTTAAGCCCGAATCGCCCGCGAGTGGTCGCGCCCGGCGGCCGGCTTGCTCCCGTATAGTTCGGCCATGACCGATCCCTTCGCCAACCGCCGACCTCGACCGGCGCCGACCGGCCGGCCCGAGCTCGATGCCCTCCTCGCCCAGCTCGCGACCGCCGACGTCGAGCTCGAGGAGCGCGTCATCAAACGCGAGGATATCCATCGGGGCCGGGTCGTCGTGGTGGAGAAGGACGAGATCGTCCGCTCCGACGGATCCGAGTCGTCGCGCGACGTCGTCGTCCATCCAGGCGCCGTGGTCATCGCCCCGCTCGCCGCGGACGGCCGACTCTTGCTCGTGATCCAGTACCGCTTCAGCGGCAACGGCGCCATGCTGGAACTGCCGGCCGGATCGATCGACGTCCACGGCGGCAGCGCCGAAGATCCCATGCGCGCGGCCCACCGGGAGCTCGAAGAGGAGACCGGCTTTCGCGCCGGCAAGATGGAGCGGCTCGGCGGCTACTACAGCGCGCCCGGCTTCCTGACCGAGTATCTATCGCTGTTCCTGGCCACGGACCTCGTGCCGGCGACTCACGACCGGCTCAGTCCGGACGAGGACGAACGCATTCGAGTCGTCCGGCTGCACTGGCGCGACGCGGTGGCGGCCATCGAAGCCGGGATAATCGAAGACTCCAAGACGATCGCCGGCATCCTGATGCTGGCCCGCCGCCTGGAAGGGCCGGGCCTCTAGGACTCGGCGCCGCGCTGAGAGATGCCCGATCGCCGCGGCTCGACGGGTCAGCCATCCCGCTCCGCGGCATGCGTGGCCGCCGCGGCATGCGTGGCCGCCGCGGCATGCGTGGCCGCCGCGGCCTGCGCGGCCTCCGCGGCCTCCGCGGCCTCCGCGGCGTCCACGGCCGCCGGTCCGTCCGCGCCTGCGGGGACATTCCTCCTGGGCCGCGAGGATCGCGTCCAGATGTACAGGGCCAGTAACAGGAGGACGCCGGCCAACCCTGCCGCTGCACCGAGGATCCGAATTTTGCCCACCGTCCGGGCGCCGGTCCAGGCGGAGCGCGCGGCCTCAGCCAGGGAAGCGGCCTTGCCGATGTCGCCGGCGGCAAAGGCCTTGCGGGCCGCCGCGAGGTCGGCGTCCGGGTCCGTGCCAAGCAGCCCAACGGCCCGAGCCGCACTCTCGCTGTCGACTTTCGCCTGACCCGCCGCCGATATGTCGGACAGGGCGGCGATCTCCTGCTGCGCCTCGGCCAGGGCTGCGCTCACGCCGACGGTCTCGAAGATCCGCTGCAGTGAGGCCGGCGGCGTCGTGCCATCGGTCGCAGACTCATCCTCGATCTGGCGGCGCAGTGCCATCACGCTCGGGACGTCGTTCAGCAGCGTCGTCGCGGTGCCGAACTGCCACCTGCTCAAGGCGCCTCGGATATCGGGCCCAAGGAGCCATCCGCCGGCCGCCGTCTCGGCAGCCGAGTAGGCGGCCCGGGCGGAGTCGCGCTCGCCGAGAAGCGAGGCTTGAGATGACGTCACGACCCACTGCTGCCAGATGGACGTGTACGACTTGCCGGTCGTCCGCTCCAGGTAGTCCAGCAGGCTGCGCCAGTCGGCGGCGCCGCCCGACGGGATATCCGAAGAGCGAGCGTATGCCGCGCTCCCGGACCGGGCCGCCAGCCACACCTCGCTCATCCCGGCCATACCGGCGATCGCCACGATCCTCCGCGCCACCTCGAGGCTGGCGCCGTACAGGTACGCTTCCGTCGCCGTGCCGGGCGTCCCCGCCGAGGTCCAGTCGTTGAGCGGAATCGCGGCCTGCATGAGTGCGGGACTCAATCCCGGAGGATGATCGGGCAACCCGGCCTGGAGCACGGCCTGCTCGGCGTAGTAGGAGGCGAAGCCCTCGTCTATCCAGCGATCCGACGCCAGAGCACCGTTGAACCACATGTGGGCCGTCTCGTGGAGGATGACGAGCGGGTCGGCGAAGTACGACACCCTTGCCAGCGAATCTGCGGCGTCGTAGTCGCCGCTGAAGCCGTCGATTCCCTGAGTCGTGGCCTCTTCGACCGTAAGGGTCCTGGACGCCGGATCGCCCAGGCCGATCATGGAACTCAATACCGGGTACCCGACTTGCAGCACGTGAGCGACCTGCGTCGCCCAGCCGGGATCGTCCGCCCAGTAGCGGAGCGTCACCGCGAGCTGACCGACGGTCAGCTCCTCGGTCTTGAAGTCGGCCGCGGGCGTGGTCCGCGAGGCGGCGAACCAGGCGTTCAGCGCTGTGGCGTCGGCCACGGGACCGGACGAAAAGACCGTGCCTCCGCCGCTCGAGACGGCACTGGTCAGAGCCCCGAATTGCTCCTGGACGACGTACCCCGCCGGAAAGACGACGGTCACAGTGCCGCCCGGCGTTCCCTGGCTCCCGAAGGCCGACACCGGGAAGGAGATGATGTCCTGCCCGATTCGGAGGTCTCGATCGGTCGATCCGCCGAGGTCTACGAGGTCGAATTGAACGTCGACCGAGGTCGTCTGGCCCGAGTACAGCCGCTGTCTGAACGGCACGTAGACAACGGTCCCGTACGGTTCGGCGGCCGTGGTCGAGAGGGCCAGGGACTGGCCCTTGCTGTCGAAGGCGAGGTAGTTGTCCGTCGAGAGGGGCAGCGTCAGCGGCAGACCCGCGAAGAAGTAGCGCCGGCCGCCGCCGCTGTTGACGGTGTTCGAGGTGGCAGTTATCTCGAGGTCGACGTGAACGGCACCGACGTTCGGTTCCACCGTCCACGTCGCGACCGAGTAATAGGAGAGCCCCAATTGATCGGCCTGGGCTGCCGCGGGCGCCGACGCCCGCAAGAGAGTGGCGGCGCCCGCCATCAGGGCCGCCGCGGCGAGCACCTTCGCACCCGCGAGGACCCCTCCAAAGCGGCCTCGATCAGGAGACATCGCCGATCACCTCGAGCGCCGTGCGGCCACGCAGGTACGCACGCCGGTCGTCGCGCCGGCCTGCACGCCGGCACGACGCGCTTGCGTCTCGCTCAGTCCTTCGCCTCGGCAGTCCGCCGGCCTTCGCCCGGGGCAGCCCCGACGCCCTCGACGGCGTGGGCCGATCCGTCGGAGCCCACGGCCGGCGCCGCGTCGGGCGCGTCGGACACCTTGCCCGCGGTCAGGCGCACGGCGGGGCGAGGCAGCCTGTCCCGCGGCCGCTCTATGGTCGAGCCGCTGCGGACCACGCGAGACGTGAAGTCCGTGGCCCGAACGCCTTCGCCGATCAGCACGTTGCGGCCGATCCGAACGCCCCGAGGTATGACCGCGCGCTTGCCGACGACGGTTATGCCGGTGTTGAGACGGCCCGGTTCACGCCGGTTGACCTCGTCGTAGTCGGTTCCCTCGCCCACGATGGCGCCCGGGCCGACGGCAACTTCCTTGTCGAGGATGGCCCGATCGACGACCGCTCCCGGCCGGATGACCGAGTCGAAGAGCACGATCGAGTCGCGCACGACCGCGCCGACGTCGACCACCACTCCGGGCGAAAGGACGGAGTTGACCACCGAGCCGTTGATGACACAGCCGTGGCTGATGAGGCTGCGGTGGACCTGGGCCGTGGCCCCGATCTTGGCCGGCGCCCGCTCTTCGGATCGAGTGTGGATGACCCATTCGCGGTCGTAGAGGTCCAGCTCGGGGGCGTCGGAGAGCAGCGCCAGGTTCGCCTCCCAGTAGGACTGGACCGTTCCCACGTCCTGCCAGTAGCCGTCGAAGCGGTAGCCGTAGACGCGCGCTCCGCCCTCGATCATGGCCGGGATGACGTTGTGACCGAAGTCCGCGCGGGTATCCGAGAGCCACTGGTGGAGCGCCCGCTTCGAGAAGACGTAGACGCCCATACTGGCCAGATCGCTCTTGGGCTGGCGCGGCTTCTCGTGCCACTCGACGATCCGGTCGCCGTCGTCGAGGGCCAGGATCCCCATTCGCGTCGCGTCGGACAGGGGCACTCTCCGAACCGCGATCGTGACGTCCGCTCGATGACGGCGATGCGCGGCGACAAAGGGCTGGTAGTCCATTTTGTAGATGTGGTCGCCGGCCAAGACCAGAACGGTGTCGCCGGGCGCCTGTTCGATCACGTTGAGGTTCTGCAGAACGGCGTCGGCCGTGCCGCGATACCACTCGGCGACCCGCCCGCGCGCGATGTACGGCTGGAGCATCCGCACCCCGCCCTGGTTGCGGTCCAGGTCCCACGGCCTGCCCATGCCGATGTGGTCGTTGAGCGAGCGCGGGTTGTACTGGGTCAGGACCACGACGTTGTCGATGTCCGAGTTCACGCAGTTGGACAGCGAGAAGTCGATGATTCGGTACTTGCCACCGAACGGCACGGCCGGCTTGGCCCGCATGGAAGACAGGATCGAAAGCCGTTCGCCTTCGCCGCCGGCGAGTATGACCGCCAGAGTGCGCTTCATCGGGCGTCCTCATGGTCCGGGCCGGACATCGTCCGGGCTAGCTCGATGCTATCACCACCGCCGCTCCTCCGACGCCGCGTCGCGACCGTCGTTGCCGCGCATGGCTATCGTTGCCGCGCAGCGATCGCCGGGGCAGATTCGCCCGAGGCGGCCGAGTGCCGCGGGCGGCACGGATCGATGGACTGCGCGGCTAGAGGAACAGGCGCGGGTTCATGAACGCGCCGTTCACGAGAACGGCCCAGTGAAGGTGGCAGCCCGTCGAGTGGCCGGTGGTGTTCTCGGTGCCGATCTCCTGGCCGGCGGACACCTGGGCGCCGACGTATACGCCGGCCATCGCCTTGCCGGTCATGTGGGCGTACCACGTGACCAGGCTGGTCGAGTGGGCGATGATGACCAGCCACGCCTTCGGCGGCGAGTCGTACGGGTTGTAGCCGACGAAGACGATGACCCCGGAGCCCGCGGCGTGGACCGGCGTCAGGCACGGCGCGACGATGTCGATGCCCTGGTGGAAGTGAGCGCAGTTGCCGACCCGCGGCTCGGAGGGCCAGCCGGTGCAGCCGAACTCCTGGCTGATCTTGCCGCCCATCGGCCACTGCAGCGTGCCGCTGTACTTGGACGGGATGCGTCCCTTGCCGCCGAGTTCCGCCGCCAGCTTGTTTATCTTCTTTGCCAGGTCCGAAGAAGCCTGACCATTCGACTTGATGGCCGCGGCCAGCGCCACCTTGTTCTTTGCGAGCTTGGCATTGGCCGCCGCCTGCTGGGCCATCTGCTGGGCGATCTTGTTCTCGAGGGATGCGAGCTTCGCCTTGGCGGTGTTCAGCTGCGCCATCTGACCGTCGAGGTCCTGCTTCTGGAGACCGACCTGGCTGGCCAGCTCGGCGACCGAGAGGCGGGAGGCCGCCACGTTCTGCTTCATCTGGTCCAGGCTGGCCGCCTCCTGCTGGATCTGCTGGGCCAGGGCCACGTCCTGGGCGCCGAGATCCATGTAGTAGGAGACGTCCGATAGCGCCTCGGTCAGTGAGCCCGACGTCAGCAGCTGGCTCATCAGCGGCGTCTGGTCCGTCTTGTAGGCCGCGATCAGCCGGGCGGCGAGGATCTTCTGGCGCTGGGTCAGTTCTATCTGCTTGGCCGCTTCCTGGGCCTGCAGGTCGTCCAGCTGGGCCTGAAGCGCGCCTTCCTGCGTTACCAGGCCGTAGTAGCTCACGGAAACGGCGTCGACGGAACCCTGGAGGCCATCGATCTCGCCCTGAAGCACGTCGACGTTCTGGCTGACCTGATCGAGGTTCGACTGCGCGGTGGCCATCTGGGTCGTCAGCTGCGCTTGCTGAGTCGCGATGGCCGCCAGCTGCTTCTTCTGGGCGGCGATGAGCTTGTCGAGCGCCATTTGCTGCTGGACCGCGTCGGTCAGATCGTTGGCGCGGGCAGGCGCGGGCGGCGCGCTGACGCTGATGACGGGCATCAGCAACGTCACGGCGAGAAGTATTTGGACCCAGCGCCAGCTGCGGTGGCGGGTGGACAAGTGTCGGTCTGGCATGGCTGTCATCGTGCGAGCAACTCCGTTCCGGTATGCACCAGCACACATCGCGGGTAGGCCCGCCGGTTTGACGCCGTCCTTCGCAAGGGCACAGACTCGGGACGACCCCGGCTCAGGGCATCATACAACGCAATCGGGAGCGGAGATCAAGTCCGTTGCCACTTGATCTCGCATGCGGTCTTGTTCGGTCCGGTAGTGTTGGCGCTAATCCGCCTCGCACGCGCGTCATGGCCCACGTGGGCCCTCGCAAAGGTGCACCAATCGGTGCTAGCCTCTGAGTAACATTAGATGTTCGGACGCACGCGACTCCCACCGCGTCGGTCGTGCCGGTCCCGTGGGATGGAGGTCCCGATGCCGCTCTTTGGTCCACCCAACATAGCCCAGTTGGAGGCCAAGAGAGATATCCAGGGTTTGATCAAAGCTCTGGCCTACAAAGACCCGGCAGTCAAGATCGCCGCCGCCGATGCCCTCGGTCCGCTGGGCGACCCGATGGCGGTCGAGCCGCTGGCTGTCCTCATCACCGACGAAGACCCCGGTGTGCGCCGGGCCGCGATCCGGGCCCTCTCGGCTCGCGGCGGCGTCCGAGTCGTGGAGCCGCTGATACTCGCCCTGCAGGACCGCGACCCGGGTGTCCGTGGCGTCGCGGCCCAGGCCATCTACCGCCGCATGATGACGGACCCGGACCAGGACGCTCGCCGCGAAACGGCCACGGCCCTCGGGCGCATCAAGGCCGCCGACGCAGGCGATTCTCTGCTCAGAGCGATGACCGATCCGGACGAGACCGTCCGCGTCGCCGCGGTCAGGGCCCTGGCTGCTATCGGCGACGTCGCGGCGGTGGGGCCGCTCATCGTCATGCTCGCCCACGAGCAGCGCCGGGCCAAGACGACAGGGCGGTCGAGCCTCGCGGTGGAACGGGCGGCCGGCCAGGCGCTCGACGTCCTGTGCGACGAGAACTCCGTCGACGCGCTCCAGACGGCCCTCGGCCACGACGATGCGGACGTTCGGGAGCTGGCCATCAAGCGGCTTGCCAGGATCGATTCGCCGGCGGTCGCAGAAATGCTGCAGGGTCATCTGGACGATTCGGACCCGATCATCCGCAGGTCCGCCGCGCGTGGCCTTGCGGAGGTCGGCTGGAGGCCGCCTTCCAACGAAAAGGGCGCCCACTATTGGGCAGCACTGCGCGAATGGCGGCGCTGTGCCGAGTGCGGCCCGGCGGCGATTCCGCTCCTGGTCGCCGCCTTCCCTCGGGCGCAGGCCCTCGAGCGGGCCGACATCCAGGCCGCCCTGGTTTCGCTGAACTGGGAGCCGAGTGAACCCGACGCGACTGCCGCGGCCTACTGGGCCGCCCAGGGCAACTGGGCCAGGTGCGTCGAGGTCGGTGCGCCCGCGATCGAGGTCCTGGACGGCGTGGTCGTCGGCGCCGCGACGTGGCGCGAAAGGGTCGCCGCCGCGGCCGCGCTCAAGTCCCTGGGCGAAGACCGGCCCGCTCCCTTCGCCCGCATCGATCTGGTGGAGCACGCCCTGGGAGTCATCGACGGCGAGGGAACCGAGGACGAGAAGCACGGGGCCCTGTCGTCGTGGCTTGCCGAAGAGCACGAGTTCGAGCCCGCGGGAGATCAGAAGCTGGGCTGGTGTCAGTGCGGCTACCCGTCGGTGCGGATCCTCAAGGACGGAACGCCGGAGTTGATCACCGACCTCCTCGGCGTCGAGCAGGACGCGTCGGGCGAGCCCGCCTACTTCTGCCCAAGCTGCGACGCGCGCCGGACGGCTGACGCCATCTAGCGGGCGGCCGGGCCGTCAGGAAGCGGCCGGCAGCAGAGCGGCCCAGACCGCGCCGATGATCAGGAACGGCCCAAACGGGATGTAGCTCTTTAGCGTGATCCGCTTCGTGATCAGCAACGCCACGATGACGACGCCGCTCAGCATCACTCCCGAGAAGACGGCCAGGACCAGGCGCAGCGCACCGGTCAGGAGGCCCATGCCGGCCAGGAACTTGACGTCGCCGCCGCCGAAGGCTCCCTCTCCGAACGGGAGGGAGGCGACGTAGAGGATGAGTGGCAGTCCGATGGCGACCGCCACCGCCGGCCACGCCGGACCCCGGTTGACCAGCGAGTTCCCGCCCCAGACGAGGACGGCCGCCCCGACGGCGAAGAGCGGCAGCGTCACGATGTCGGGCAGGAGCCGCTGATCGAGGTCCGTGGCCATGAGCAGGACCAGCGCCGCGAATACCGCGCCGAACAGCGCCCTTTCGGCGGCGTCGCCGAACCGGATCGGGACCGCGGCCAGCGCCACGGCCCCGAAGATGGCAACGACCGGAGTGCGCCAGTCCACACGACGGACCGAACCGTCCTCGTGGGCGGGCCAGCGCGCCGAGATACGGTCGGCGGCTACACCCCAAACGACACCCGCCAGGCCGAAGGCGAAGGCGAGCAAGTTCACTCCGCGCCTACGCCTTCTTTGCGCCGGCCAGGGCCAGCTCGACGAGAGTGGCGTGGGCGACGCCGGTGGCCCCGGCCGGGGCATAGGGCGCCTTCTTGCGGAAGTAAGCCGTGCCGGCGATGTCCAGGTGGGCCCACGGCACAGTCACGAATTCGCGCAGGAACAGGGCGCTCTTGATCAAGCCTCCCTCTGCCGAGCCGCTGTTGACCATGTCGGCGTACCAGCTGTCCAGGTCGACGCGGTATTCGTCGATGAACGGCATCTGCCAGTAGCGCTCCCCGGCGCGCTTGCCGGCGGCGGCCACTTCGTCGTACCACGCCTGCGGACTGCCGAAGGCGCCCGTCATCTGGTCGCCCAGGGCCCGGCCCACGGCTCCGGTCAAGGTTGCAATGTCGACGAGGTGCGTCGCGCCAAGCTTCTCGGCGTAGCACAGCGCGTCGCCCAGGATCAGGCGGCCCTCGGCGTCGGTGTTGATGATGTCGACGCTCTTGCCGTTCATCGCGATGACCACGTCGCCCGGCCTGGCCGAGTGCGGACCGGGCATGTTCTCGACGGCCGGAGCGACCGCCAGAAGCGGAGTACCCGGCGCCAGGCGCGCCACCGTCGCGATCGCGGCGATGACCGTGCACGCGCCGGTCTTGTCCATCTTCATTTCTTCCATCCGGTCGGCCGGCTTGATGCTGATGCCGCCCGAGTCGAAGCAGACTCCCTTGCCGATGAGAGCCAGGTGCCGGCCTGCCGCATCCTTCGCGCCGGCGCCGCCCGATCGCATGACGATCATCTGCGGCGGGTTGTCGCTGCCTCGTCCGACTGCCAGGAACATGCCCATCCCGAGCTCGGCCGCCTTCTCCGGCCCGACGACGTCGATGGACAGCCCGTGGCGCTCGGCGATGGCGCGGGCCTCTCCGGCGAGCACCTCCGGCGAAACGTCGTTGGCGGAGCGATTGGCCAGGCCGCGGGCCAGGTTGGCGCCCTCGCCCATGATGATGCCGCGCTCCGCCGCGCGGGCCAGGATCGCAGGGCTCGCGCCCGGCGCCACGAGGATCAACTCGTCGAGCGCCGGCGGCGCGGACTTCACGTCGCCGCGGTATATGCCGGCCGGCTCGAAGCTGCCCTCAAGGACGCCTCGGGCGAGCATCTCGGCGACGGCCTCGGCCCCGCCATCGATGTGATTCGCCAGGTCGCCCAGCCAGATCGCCAGGCTTCGCACGCGCCGGCCGCCGAGACGCCGCTCGATGGAAGAGGCCAGGCGGACGACGATCTGGCGCGTCAGCTCATCGGCCGGACCTGCGCCGATCGCCAGCAACCGGCCGGCTCGAAGCTGGCCCGCGGCGACGATGACGGCACCGTAGCGGTCCGCGTTCAGCTCACCGAAGTCGGCCAGGGCGCGCAGCTCGCCACCCGATCGGCGGTCTATCTCGCCCAGGCTCTCCTCGAACCGGGGCTCGCCGGTGAACGGTACGGCCAGCACGTCCGCAGCCACGTCCCATGGCTGATCGGACACAACGCGCAACTGCATGACGTGGCCCTCCGGGCTGCGAGCGGCCGCGGCGGCCGCATGGCTTGGCGCCGGTCGACGCTGGCCGGCGGATTCGTTGGGCTCAAGTCTAGCCAGTCGACGGGCCCCTGCCAGCACCGCCGGCGCGCCGCCGGTGCCAGCGGCGCGGAAGCGCCCAGGCCCGGAAGACGGAGATGCTACGGACCTACGACCATGCCGCCGGTCAGATCGGCCAGGGCCGTCGCCAGCTGCCCCTTGGCCGTCTCGATGGCGAGGCCGTCCGAGGTGAGGTCCCCTGCCAGCTCGTAGAGCACGACCTGGAGGATCGAGTTGTTGTCCGGCAGGAGGGCCTGCGCGTTCGTGACCGCCTGGAGGGCCGCCGTCACCTGGGCCGTCACCTTGCCATTCGAGTTGATCATGGCCTGCCATAGCAGCCCCAGCGCATCGTCGAACGTCTTTGTGCGGCTCAGCCATTCGGTCAGAGTCGAAACGTCGCCGAAGGCCGAGAGCTCGCCGGCGATGCGCTGGGCGTCGGCGACCGAATCCTCCGCCGTCGCCAGCTGCCGGAGCGCGTCGGGGTACCGGCCGCCGGTGCTCGACCCGACGCCCGTGGCGGATTGCAGAGCGCCCTTGACGGCCTGGTCGTGGGCGTTGATGTCGTTGGCGACTTCCATGGCCACGGCCGCGCCGTTCTCCATCGCGGCCCAGTTGTCGGCCAGCGGATTGACAGAGCTGAGGGCGGCGCAAACGGCGTGCCAGCGGTCGATCATGGCCTGGCTGTAGGTTTGGGTCAGCTGCGCGTCACGCGTGCTCGGCCACGGGCTGCATTGGAGGCGGGAGCTGAGCTCGGCGGCGCCGGCCCCGATCTCGCGCACTGCCGTGTCGCCGTCCTGGTAGTCCGCGCTGAGCGCGTTCTGGTTGACCTGCGAAAGGTCGGCCAAAACGTTGCGGGCCATGTCGCCCAGGACGATGACGTCGTCGTTGAGCCTGGCGAGGCTCTGGACGCCGGAGTCCAGGCGGGCCGAGAGCTCCTGGTCGGCGCCGTACGTAAGCTCGGGCCGGTTGTCGCCGGCCGGCGGTTGTCCGGTCGCGGCGACTATCCCCGCCGAGCCAAGTGACAGCACGACCGCCAGCCCGACCCAGGCGAGTCGTCCCAGGATCCACCCGCCGCCGGACCTGAGACGGGCCCGCCACCCGTCGTCGTAGTAGTCCTCGTCGTCGAAGGCGGATTCCTCGGGTGCCAACTCGTACTCTTCGGGCCCGAAGACATCCGAACCGACGCGGTCTGAGGGCGACATGATGGCCGCGATGCTACACCGCGCCGCGCG
>Ga0265316_10003850_pt1 | contig 15051 bp, 10 predicted proteins | sample 4522metaG_FD_202092 | JGI IMG/M metagenome (GOLD analysis project Ga0265316, IMG submission 202092) | Rhizosphere microbial communities from Carex aquatilis grown in University of Washington, Seatle, WA, United States - 4-5-22 metaG | ecosystem: Host-associated > Plants > Roots > Rhizosphere >...
CTGACCGACGAGCTTCCGCCGGAACCGTAGAACCCCATGCTTCCGCCGCCGCCGCTTCCCATTCCCCAATAGAAGTCGACCAGGCCATTTTCCTGGAAGAAGGCCTGCGCGCCGCCGCCAGCGCCACCACGGCCTAGAGCAGCGCCCGTAGCCGCAGCGCCAGGGGCAGCGCCCGTAGCCGCGCCAGGAGCGCCCGCACCACGGCCGCCCGTTGCGCCGGCCGCGCCCCCGCCGCCGCCACCGCGGCCGCCACCGCCCGACATCCAACCGTGGAAGCGGGCGTAGTCGTTGGACACCCAATCCCTGTCGTCGATGTCGATCGGGCGGCGCTCCTTGAGCCGGATGTCATGCGCCAAGGCGATGAGGTCGGCCTGGTGTTCCATGGCTCGGAGCGCATCCGTGTTGAAGTAGATCAGCAGCTTCTCTCCGGGAAAACTCTTGCCCGGCGGCATAGTGACGTTGTAGCTGCAGTACCCCCGGACCCGCATCCGGTCCGGCGTCTTGCCCTTCCAACCGTTCGCGATGTCGAACCGCGACGCTCCCTTCGTGGTGGTGACATGCCCCATCAACAGGCTGTTACCCGTGTCGGAGTCCTGGACGACGTGGTTGACGGCGTACGTCTTGGGAGTGTTCAGATTGATCACGGCCCAGAGATCGTAGTAATCGCGATTGCGCGACTGCGTGCCCAGCGCGATCCATCTGTCGCTGGTGCTCCCCAGCCGCGCATCGCTCGACACGAAGTAGTCCATCTCGTCGATGTCGACTTCTTTGCCGGTGTTGTTCGTGCGCCCCAGACTGACCAGGATGTCGTTGTTCGTCTTGCTGGCCGAGATCCGATACTCGAAATCGAGCTGGCCGGCCTTCTTCCCCCGCAGAGTCACGGTGACGAACGATCCCAGGTTGCTCGCGTCGTTCCGGTCGATCGCGCTAGTCACAGTCCAGCCCGATGCGTCGCCGCCAGGAAGAAAATGGACGTCGTTGATCTGCATCGGCGTCCCTTTAACTGACGCCGACCATCGGCACGCGGCCGGATCTACGGCGACCGTCAAGTTCTTCGTGTCGACAGTAATAGGCGGCGCCGCCTGTGCCGGCGCGAGGCTCCGCAGTACGCAGCAGAGGCCGGCGGCCGCAACAGCGGCCTTGCTTCGGAATCGCATGAAAACCTCCCAGGGGGCTTAGAAGTACACGTTCCACACCACATCGCCGCCGGTTGTTGCGGTGAAGTCTACCGTCAGCAGATTGCCTTCGGTCTTCAGGGTCCCGGTGAGACCCGGCGGCAGTTCGACCCGCTTCCCGGTGAATCCGCCGGCCAAGCAGACGCGCAACCGATACGGATCGTTCGCCGCGGTTTCCCAAGGCCGTTGCACGGGCATCCTGCCGGAATTCAACCTCCCTTTTAGCACCGTGCGATGGACGCCGCCAGGGCAGCGTCCATCGCGAGTGGGGAGTGCTGCGTCAGAATGCGAGCCGGGCGCCGAGTTGGAGGAATCGGCCGCCGACGGAAGTCCCCGTAATGATACCCGCGCTCGACGACCCGATGCTGGAGTTCGGGTTCGAGAAGCAAGGGTGATTCAGTACGTTGGTGGCATCCACGCGAACCATCAGTTGCATGCTTTCGTGGACTTTCGAGATGGCGAAGTTCTTGCCCATGGAGAAATCCAGCGTGGTTCTTCCGGGTCCGATCAGAACGTTCCTGCCGGAGTTGCCGAAAGTGTACGAGGCCGGCACGGTAAAGGCCGAAGGGTCGAACCACTTGGTGATGCTGCCATCGGACAGGTTTCCGTTTGCTATCCGATTGGGATACCAGGTCCCCGCCAGGGAACCGGTATTGTTCGCGCCGCTCACCGTGGGAGTGAACGGGAAGCCGCTTTCTTTGATGAAGACGCCCGAAGCCTGCCAGCCGCCAAACATGGCATCCAGGAGGGCGTTGTTGCCCAGGAACGCATGTCCCTTTCCGGCCGGCAACTGGTACACGACAATCGCCTTGAACATTTGCCGTACGTCGTTGTTGGAAAGCCCGTAGTTGGCGGCCAGGTTGTAAGAGTTTTGAATCGTGGCCGTCCCAGCCTGTCCCGCCCAGCCGGAGGAGTCGAAGTCCACCAGGTTCCTGGACCAGGTGTAATTGGTCTCGACGCTCACGCCTTTGGAGAACCGCCTGCGAAGTCCCGCCTGCAGTCCGTCATAGTACGAAACGTTGTCGAACAGTTCGGCGCCGATGCTCTGGAAATTGGGATAGGGCCGCCGGGGCTGGGCATTTCCCGGGCCGAGGAGCGCCTGGGGCACCTGGTTGATATCTCGACCAACCGACAGACCGGTGCCGTGGTTGCCAATGTACGATACTTCCGCAATCATGCCCTGCGGCAACTCCCGCTGAAGACCGAAAGACCACGAGTACAGTTTGGAAGCCGGCGTGTGGTAGGGGAAGTACGCGACGCCCTGTCCGTTCAAGGCAGCGGGCGTCCGGGATTGCGCGCTCGGGACAAAAAGATTGATGGGCGGGTTGGGATTCGAAAGCTGGAAGACCGGGTTGATGTTGTCGGTTTCGGTCATGCTCCCAATGGTGTAGAAAGCCGTCGGGCTTCTCACTGCGGCGACGCCATAGACATCCGCTCCCCACCGGTGGCTGAACATTCCGAAGGCTCCGCGGACGGACCATTTGCTTTGGATTGTCCAGACGAACCCAACGCGGGGAAGGAAGGTGTTATAGACATTCTTCTGAAGATTGGTGCGCCCGTCGTTGCCGGCATACCACATGGCCCCCAGCGTGTTGGTCGCGGGATTGTTGATGGTGGGGTCGAAGCTGGCAATACGGTTCCCCACTTCGCTCCATCCGCCCTGAATCTCATAGCGGACTCCAAAACTCAGCGTGAAGTTGGGCTTGATCTTGAAATCGTCCTGCGCAAACATCTGCGCGGCCCGCATGCGGATTCCCACCACGGGGCTGAGCTGCGCCTGCCAGGCATACACCTTGCCAGTCAGGAAATCCGCAAACCCCAAGCCGCTTGCCGAATCTCCCGGCGCTCTGGTAGTAAAGGTTGGATTGAAATCCCACTCGGTGGAGTTGATATCTCCCCAATTGCCCCCGTTGTCGGCGTTTCTCTCATACTGACCGCCAAACTTGAAGATGTGCTTGCCATGGATCCAAGTGAGGGTGTCCGATGGCGCGTAGGTGGTTTCACCCATGGTGGCGCTGGTGCCTGGTCCGAGGCTGGTGCCGCCGATCGGCCCGCCAATATTCACGGTCGGGAACACGTCCCCCAACGCATAGTTCACGCCGAGTTTCGCAATGATACCTTTGCCCTTGCTCGCCGGAACATCTCGAATGCTCTGGCGGATGAGAGAGGTGCGGAATTCATTGACGACCGTCGGACCTAACGTCCACACGTCGGTGACTTGTGCCGTCAGGCCGCCAGTGATACCGTCGTTGATGTTCGCCGGCCATTCCTCGTTGTAGGACGCGTCGGTGATTACCGACACTTTCCGGCGCATCATAGAGGCGCTCAGACGGTTCGCGGTGCTGATGGCATAGTCGCCTTTGAACAGGTACGTGTAGGGGTGATTTACCGAATTTCGATTATAGTAGTAGTTGTTGTAGACCACTCCCGCCTGGTTCGCCAGAGGAACATAGAGATTGTTCAATGTTCCGGGTACGGTGTTGGGCGATGGAATGAAGTTTAAGATCTTTTGAGCGAGAGGATCCAGTTCGGTCTGGGGGACTTTGTTGGAGGGAAAGGGCGTGCGCACCCCGTTGGCCAAGCTGGTGGGATCGTAGACCAGCCGCGGGGTGCCGTCCGAATTCATGAAGCCGGGGTAGGAGAAGTCGCCGGTCCTCATGGCCGCGGTGGGATAGGTTGTGAAACCGTTGGAAACCGAACGGCTGATTGTACTGTCGTAGTTGGCAAAGAAGAACAGCTTGTCCTTCCGAACCGGGCCGCCGACCGAGCCGCCGTATTCATTCCATCGGGTACGGCCAACCGTCTTCTGGAAGTAGCTCCTCGCGTTGAAGAAATCGTTCTGATCGTATTCGTACGCGGAGCCATGGAACTGGTTGGTGCCGCTCTTGGTGATCTGGTTGAAGACGGCCGTGCCGCTGCCGTACTGGGCATTGAAGTTCGCCGTAATCACCTCAACCTGCGCGATGGATTCGAACAGAATGGTGCTGTCCAGGTTGTTGCTGCGCGGCAGAATCACGTTGCCGCCGTCGGAAAGGAAGCTGCCCTCGTAGCGCTCGGTGCCGTTGACGGATATGGCGGCCCCCGAACCAGTGACGCCAGGCAGATTCTGGGTGAAATTCGTCCAGTTCTGGCCGACATTGGGGAGGTTTCCGATTACCTCATTCTGCAGGGTGGCGCCCTGATCGGCGGTTTCGGTCCGCAACAGCGAAGCCTGGGCGGACACCTCGACCGATTGCGAAGTGGATCCTACCGCTAGTTGCCCGTTTATCGTAATCACCTGGATCTGCAGGTCAACCCCTTGCCGAACGAGGGAATTGAAACCCTCTTTGTGGAAGGCGATCGAATAACTGCCAGGCAGAAGTGAGAGGGCATCGTAGAGGCCCGCCTCGTTGGTGACCACGTCGGTCTTCACGCCGGTCTGCGTGTTTACGATCGAGACGTTGACGCCCGGCACTACCGCCCCCGAGGCGTCGGTCACCGTGCCGCGGATTTCGCCGGAATTGACCGCCTGCGCACCGGCGTGGCCGCAGGTGAACGCCAGCACGACCGCCAGCATTACTACCGCACTTCCAAATGATTTGGCCCCGAAAAACCATCGTCGTTGGTTGCTCATTTCCTTCTCCTATATCACCGTTTGGTCCGGACTTTTTGCCTGGGCCCTTGGTGTCGGCTAGCAGATCACCCCAAACGAGCACGTTTTGGCAGAGGGGCGTCGTTGCAAGAACGTCACCAAATGCGAGTGCCTGCAGTATCGGTCCAATCCGAACGACCGTACAAGACATGGACAGTCATCAGATACGAAAGCCTTTTTATATCAATAGTTTGGCATCGAATTGGCGTGGTCCGTTCAGGCAGGTCCGCTGACCGCTTCGGACCGTGAAATACCGTGTGCTACAATTGCCCCGGGATGGGTTGGCGTAATGGGCGGCGAACTATCTCCACAAAAACTCCGCGTCTCTCCCGAACCTGCCGTCGTTCAGATTGGCCCCGTGGATGCCTTGCGTGAGCCTGTCCAGCGCCAACTGGTGGAGATTCTGGCCAGCCCGGCTTTCCGAAACAGCAAGCGGTATTCCGCGCTCTTGAAGTACCTGGTAGAGCGCACTCTTGCTGGGCAGGCCGCGGAACTCAAGGAACGTAACATCGGTGTCGACGTCTTCGACCGGCCGGCCGATTACGACACGACTACAGACCATGTGGTTCGCAGCGCAGGCGGTGAGATACGCAAGCGGCTGGCGCAATACTACATGGAATGCGGACTCACGGCGGAGGTCCGGGTAGATCTGCACCCGGGCTCCTACGTTCCGCAATTCCGGCTGCGTCGCGACGAGTTCCCCGATACTGCCAACACTATACCTCCAGCGGTGGTGAACACCGGGATCAAGAGCGTGGAGCTAGGACCGCAAAGCGTAAGGAGATGGCCGGTTTTGCTAGGCGTCTTCTCAGCCGGGGCCTTGCTGGCGTTGGCGGCGGCCCTCTTAGTCACCCACCGGCCGCAAACAGCCGTGGACCGTTTTTGGGCTCCCATCACGGCGCCGCCGGCGCCGGTATTGCTATGCGTTGGGAGATGGGTGGGGCCCCCCGGTAGTCAGCGCGACGCCGGCGAAAGCCCTTCCGCAGGCCGCCCGGCGGATTCTGCACCGGGCATGTTCAAGCCTCCCATTGGAGCGGAGGATGCAATTGCACTTGCCAGGATGGCCGGCACTCTCCAGTCCTTGCGCAAAGACTTCCGGGTTTTGACGGAACGCGAGACAACCTTCGATGACCTTCGGCAAGGCCCCGCGGTCTTGATTGGCGCGATCAATAACAGTTGGGTTCTGCGCCTGACAAGCGCGCTGCGTTTCCGGTTTGAGGATGCTGCCCAGGATCAGGAGCCCTTTATCGGGGAATCCCAGACGGCTTCTCCGCGAGCCTGGCGTTCCGAACGGAACGCCGAGTCGCGACAAATGACCAGGGACTATGCGATCGTCGCGCGGTGTTGGAACCCTGAGACCAGCCAGATTGTAGTGGTCGCCGCGGGCTCACACCCGTGGGGCACCCGGGCCGCGGGCGAATTTCTTACGAATCCCGTGTGCCTGAAGGAACTCGAGGCGCTGGCGCAAAAAAACGGCAACCGAAAAAACGTGGAGTTGGTGCTCTCCACGGACATCGTCAAGGGAGCAACCGGTCCGCCGACCATGGTGGCATGGTACTTCTGGTAAGACGCTTTCTGACCGGCCATACCGTCAGAACGACGCGCCAGGAGGGCTGGACCACCCTCACCGATGGCGGCCTCCTGCGAGTTGCCGAGGAAGCCGGTTTTGAGTTGTTGCTCACTACCGGCAACAGCCTTGTCTATCGGCAGAATCTCAAGGGCCGGAAGATCGCCATGGTGGTTCTCAGCCTGAACCGGTGGCGGACGGTCGAGCGGATGATGCCAAGGATCGTCGCAGCGGTTGACGCGGCAACGCCGGGAAGCTACGCCACAATTGAAATACCGGTCAGGTAAGCCACTCACCTGCCTCCACGCGCGGTTACCGTGACCCGAGAACTCCCGATTCCCTACCGCCGGGCCTGACTGAACCCGGTTTTGGGGCTAGTTTCCAGGTCACCGATCCGGCAGTTGGTAAGCGGCAAACTGTGGTATTTTCCGGCGCCCTAATGGAAAATCAGGACCCTGCCGATATATTGAATGTGCAAGAACAGGACATTCTCCGGGAATTCCTCATCGAGAGCAACGAGAATCTGAACCGTCTGGATTCGGAAATCATCGAGCTGGAACAGCGGCCTCAGGACAAACAGTTGCTGGCCAGCGTGTTCCGCACTATCCACACCATCAAAGGGACTTGCGGGTTCCTGGGATTCCCGCTCCTCGAACGGATCGCCCACCAGGCGGAGAATCTCCTGAGCCTCTTACGTTCCGGCGAGCGGCAACTGTCGGGCCGGCTGGTGGCGTTGATTCTCGAATGCCTGGACGCCATACGCAAGGTCCTGGCGAGCATTGAGGCTACCGGGAACGAGGGGCCGGACGAATACCAGGGGCTGGTGGAGCGTCTCGCCGCGGCGGTCAAGTCTCCCGTGGAAGAACCGCCGGCGGCGGCACCGGCGGATTCCCCTCCGGCGGAGGCCGAAAAGACCTCGGCAGCCTCGGAGTCTGCCATCCGGGTGGATGTGGGGCTGCTCGACAAGCTGATGAACCTGGTCGGGGAACTGGTACTGGCCCGCAATCAGGTCCTGCAGTTCACTACGCAGAAGGAAGACGCCGCGCTCAACGCCACCGCCCAACGGCTGAACCTGATCACTACCGAGTTGCAGGAAAACGTCATGAAGACGCGCATGCAGCCCATCGGAGTGGTCTGGAACAAGCTGCCGCGCCTGGTGCGTGACACCTCCCAAGCCTGCGGCAAACTGGTCCGCCTGGAGATGGACGGCTCCGATACGGAGTTGGATAAGACCATTATTGAGGCCATTAAGGATCCGTTGACCCACCTGGTGCGAAACTGCTGCGACCACGGTATCGAAACGCCGGAGGACCGCGCGCGCGCCGGGAAACCCGCCCACGGCACTCTAACCCTGAAGGCGTATCACGAAGGCGGCCAGGTCAACATTGAGGTCGCCGACGATGGCGCCGGCGTGGATGTCGCGCGCGTGAAGGCCAAGGCCATCGAGAAGGGCTTGATTCGTCCCGAACAGGCCGAGCGGATGGGTGAGCATGAGGCCCTCAACCTTATGTTCCTGCCGGGGTTTTCCACCGCGGCGAAGGTCACCCGCGTCTCCGGCCGGGGAGTCGGGTTGGACGTGGTTCGCTGCAATATCGAGCGCATCGGCGGGACCGTGGACGTGTCCAGCAGTTTGGGCAAGGGAACGGTCATCCGCCTGAAAATCCCGCTGACGCTGGCCATTATTCCGGGCCTGGTGGTAGTCAGCGGCGGCGAGCGGTTTCTGATCCCGCAGGCCAGCCTGCTGGAACTGATCCGCATCGAAGGGGAATCCGGCGGCAGAATCGAACGCGTGCATGGCACGCCGGTGTATCGCCGCCGCGGCCGTCTGCTGCCCGTGGCATTTCTCAATCAAATCCTGGGCTTGGAGACCAGGGCCGAGCGCGACGTGGTGAATGTTGTCGTGCTGCAGGCGGAGGATCGCCAGTTCGGCCTGGTGGTGGACGGCATCAAGGATACCCAGGAAATAGTGGTAAAGCCGCTCGGGAAGCAACTGAAGGGCCTGACGGTATACGCGGGCGCCACCATTATGGGGGATGGCCGCGTGGCTCTGATTCTAGACGTTCTCGGCATTGGCCAGCGGTCCGGCGTTCTGACCGAACGCGACGCACAGAGCCGGGCGGAAGCGCAGGCGGCGGCCGGGGCCGGGGCGGAACACCAACGGATGCTCCTATTCCGCGCCGGATCGTTGGCCCGTATGGCCGTGCCGTTGTCCCTGGTGGCGCGCCTCGAAGAGTTCCCGCAATCGGTGGTGGAGCGCGCCGGCGGGCGTCACGTGGTGCAATACCGGGGCGGCATCCTGACCATGGTTTCGCTGGCTTCCGTGCTGGAGCCGGAGGCTCCGGACCAGGCTGTCACCCGGGACCCCGTCCAGGCGATCGTTTTCGTGGATGGCAACCGCAGTCTCGGGATCATGGTCGATCAGATCCTCGACATTGTGGAGGAATCGGTGAACATCCGCCAGTCCAGCCAGCGGCCGGGCCTGTTGGGCTCAGCCGTCGTCGGGAAGCATGTTACGGACTTCCTCGACGTACGGGCGGTCATCCAGGCCGCGGCGCCTGAGTGGTTGGATGGCGGCGCGGCGCGCCGTGAAACCGTCGTGCTGCTGGCGGATCCCTCGCCGTTTCTGCGCGGGCTGGTACGCGGTGAGTTGGAAATGGCCGGCCACAGGGTGGTGGAAGCCGCCACGTCGGAGGAGGCGCTGCGCCTTCTGGAAGGGCTCGGCGCAGGTGTGGTACTGGCGTCCGAGGACCTGCCGCCCGGCGGGTGCGGCGGATTGCAGGAATCCATGCGGAAGAACGCCAGCCTGGCGGGAATCCCGGTGGTGCCTCTGGACCGTTCGGCGGAAGGCGCCGGCCGGGCCGGGGAATCGATGCTGGCGTCGATCCAGCGCTTGGTCAAGGCAGTGGCGGAGCCGGAGATCTTCTTTGAGGCGGCTCCGGTGGAGGGTCGGGAATGAGCGCCGCGGAGATCGGCACGCAGTACGCCACGTTCGTGGTGGAAGACCTGTTTTTCGGAATTGACGTCTTGCGCGTGCAGGAAGTGCTGCGCTACCAGGAGATGACCCGGGTGCCGCTGTCGCCCGTCGTGGCCGAGGGGTTGATCAACCTGCGCGGCCAGATCGTCACCGCCCTCGACATGCGGCGCCGCCTGGGCCTCGCGCCCAGGGACGCCGGCCGGTTGCCCATGAACCTGGTGGTGCGCGCCGAAGAGGGTCCCGTAAGCCTGTTGGTGGACGAGATCGGCGACGTGCTGCAACTCGACGCCGCGGATTTTGAACCGGCGCCGGACAATGTGACGGCGGCCGCGCGCGAGCTGATTCGCGGAGTGTACAAGCTGAAGAACCGCCTGCTCCTGGTCCTCGACCCGGATCGGACGCTGGAAGTGAACGAATTCTTGGAAACCCGCACGCCGGGTTCGAACTAAATAGGAGTTTTCGACAAAATGGTAAAAACTACGAGAGAGCACCCGCGGTCCAGGACGAACGGATCGGCTGCGGTATTGGAGAGACCTGCGGGCCCGGCGCGGAACCGCAGTCTTGCCACGGAAACCGAGAGGCTGTTTAGCGAAATCCACCGGATGTCGGAACAGCACAACGCAGGCGATATCGACGCCCGCATCCCGGCGGAAAGCTTTGAGGGCGACGCGCACGCCATGGCGCAGGCCATCAACGACATGGTGGCCGGACACATCGCCGTGAAGAAAAAGGCCATGGCCTGCGTGGCCGAATTCGCCAAAGGCAATTTCGACGCGCCGCTCGATCAGTTCCCCGGCAAGAAGGCCTTCATCAACGACAACATCGAGCGCTTGCGGACCAACTTCAAATCGTTCATCGCCGAGATGAAGCACATGTCGGAGGAGCACGACAAGGGCGACATCGACGTGTTCATTCCCACCGACCACTTCGCCGGCGATTTCCGCGCTATGGCGCAAGGCGTCAACGGCATGGTGGGCGGGCACATCGCGGTGAAGAAGAAAGCCATGGCCTGTGTGGCCGAATTCGCCAAAGGCAACTTCGACGCTCCGCTCGAGCAATTCCCCGGTAAGAAGGCGTTCATCAACGACAACATCGAACGCTTGCGCGGCAACGTGAAGGCATTCATCGCCGACATGAACCGCATGTCGGACGAGCACAACAAGGGCGACATCGACGTATACATTCCCACCGACAAGTTCGCGGGCGATTTCCGTGTCATGGCGCAGGGCGTCGACGACATGGTGGCGGGACATATCGCCGTCAAGAAGAAAGCCATGGCCTGCGTGGCCGAGTTCGGCCGCGGCAATTTTGCGGCGCCCCTGGAGCGGTTTCCGGGCAAGAAAGCCTTTATTAACGACACCATCGAACAGGTCCGCGACCACTTGAAAAACCTGATCGCCGACGTCGAGCTACTGGTCAATTGCGGTTCCGACGGCAAGCTGGACTTCCGCGCCGACGCCGCGCGGCACCAGGGCGACTTCAGCAAGATCGTGCAAGGCGTCAACCGGACTTTGGACGCCGTGATCGAGCCGGTGAAAGAGGCGTCGGTGATTTTGGGGAAGATCGCCAACGGAGATCTGGCGGCCCGGGTACAAGGCCAATATCGCGGAGATCATGCCCGCATCAAGGACGACATCAACAAGATGGTGTCCAACCTGCAAGAGAACTTCCGCACCATCGGCCAGAACGCGCAGACGCTGGCTTCTTCCTCCGAAGAGCTCACCGCGGTGAGCCACCAGATGGCCGGCAACGCCGAAGAGACGGCTACCCAGGCCAACGTGGTGTCCGCGGCCAGCGAACAGGTGTCGAAGAACGTGGCCACGGTGGCTTCCGGCGGCGAACAGATGCAGAGTTCCATCCGCGAAATCGCCAAAAACGCCAACGAAGCGGCGCGCGTGGCCAAGAATGCGGTCCACTCCGCCAACGCTACCAACGTTACCGTCGGCAAACTGGGCGAATCCAGCACCGAAATCGGCAACGTCATCAAGGTAATCACCTCTATCGCGCAGCAGACCAACCTCCTGGCGCTGAATGCCACCATCGAAGCGGCGCGCGCCGGGGAAGCCGGCAAGGGATTCGCCGTGGTGGCCAACGAAGTGAAGGAACTGGCCAAGCAGACCGCCAAGGCGACCGAAGAGATCAGCCAGAAAATCGAGGCGATCCAGGGCGACACCAAGGCCGCTGTGGGGGCCATTGGCGAAATCACCACGGTGATCAACCAGATCAACGACATTTCGAACGCCATCGCTTCGGCCGTGGAAGAGCAGACGGTCACCACCAACGAAATCAACCGCAGCATGGCGGAGGCTGCCAAGGGTGTCGGCGACATCACCAAGAACATCACCGGCGTAGCGGTCGCGGCCAAAGACACCACGCAAGGCGCCAACAACACTCAGAAAGCGGCGCAGGAATTGAGCCAGATGGCCACGCGCCTGCAATCGGTAGTTTCGCGTTTCACGTTTTAGCTGAGCTGACGCTCCCCCAAGGGCGCCCTCTGTGCCCGGCTCGGTAACGTGCCACGTACCGAGCTCGGCCGGAGGGCTGTGGCGCAGGCGGCACCGCGCACCGGATATTGGCGCGCAGGGGGCCTAGAAGGTATCACTGGGAAGATGGTTGACACTTTGATCCAAACACACGGTTGTGCCAGGTGGGGCAGGCGTCGCCACCTGCCCAGACGGATCGGAACCCCGGCGCTCTGGCGACCTTGGAGCCGCCGGCCGGGCTGGCGTCGCCACCTGCCCGGCGGATCGAAACCCGGGTGCTCCGGCGACTTCGGAGCCCCTGTTGGGCAGGCGCCACCACCTGTCCAGGGTGGATCGAAACCCGGGCGCTCCGGCGACCTTGGAGCCGCCGGCCGGGCCGGCGTCGCCACCTGCCCGGGGGATCGAAACCCGGGCGCTCCGGCGACCTCGGAGCCCCTGTTGGGCAGGCGCCACCACCTGCCCGGCGAGTCCTTTCCCGGCTTTTGAAGAAGTGGTTTGCCGTTTGACGGAGGGAATTTGTTTCTATGCCCACGGCACTAGTAGTAGACGACTCCAGGGCCATTCGCATGATCCTGTCGCGCACGTTGCGCTCGCTCGGTTATGAAGTGCGCGAGGCCGGAGACGGAAGAGAAGCCCTCGCAACACTCGGTTCCGGCCCGCTGGCGGATCTGGTGATGGCGGACTGGAATATGCCCGTCATGGATGGGTTGGAACTGCTTCGAAGGATTCGCTCCAGCCCGCTGTACTGCGGTGTCCCGGTGGTGATGGTGACGACGGAGGCCGAAATCGACCAGATGACGCTCGCCCTCCAGGCCGGCGCCAACGAGTATGTGATGAAGCCTTTCACTAAAGAGATCCTGGCCGACAAGCTCCGTCTGGCCGGCCTGCTGGAGTAACTGCCGATGCGCGCCCTTCGTACCCGTATCCTCCATCCAGGCCAGAAGATCCGCGTGTTGGTGGTGGACGATTCCGTCGTAATCCGCCGGCTGGTATGCCATGCGCTGGAGGAAGATCAGCGGCTCGAAGTAGTAGGCGTGGCCGCCAACGGCCGGATCGCGCTCAGCCGGATCCCGCAGTTGAGCCCCGACCTGATCACGCTGGACATCGAGATGCCGGAGATGGACGGTCTGCAGTTACTGCGGGAACTGCGCCGGGAAGATCGCGGCGTCCCTGTGGTCATGTTCAGCACCATGACCGAGCGGGGCGCGGCGGCGACGCTGGAAGCCTTGGCGCTGGGCGCCGACGACTACGTCACCAAGGCATCGAACGCGGGGTCGCTGGATGTCTCTCTGGCCAACCTGCGGCGGGAGTTGCTCCCCAAGATCCATCAATTCTTTCATATGGTGGAGCCGCCGAAAGTCCGCCCGGCGGCCGAACCGGCCGTGACTCCCCCGGCCGATCGGGCCGTAGCGCCAGCGCCAGCGCCCATGCTTTGCCGGCCGAGGGCGGTTGCCATCGGCGTTTCCACCGGTGGACCGGCGGCGCTGGCGGCACTGCTTCCTCAGTTTCCCGCCGGGTTTGTTCTGCCCATCTTCATAGTCCAGCATATGCCGCCATTGTTCACGCGGTTGTTGGCGGAGCGTCTGAACACCTTGACTCCACTACAGGTTGGAGAAGCGGTCGAGGGCGAAAGGCCCGTACCGGGCCGGATCTACGTGGCCCCCGGCGACCAGCACATGCGCGTGGCGGCATCCGCGAGTGGTCCGGTCATTGCACTGGACCAGACCGCGCCGCTCAACTCGTGCCGCCCGGCGGTAGACGCCCTGTTCAGCTCCCTGGCCGATGTATACGGCCCGGCCGTGGTCGCCACCGTGCTGACCGGCATGGGGCAGGATGGCCTTCGGGGCGCCCAGCGACTGAAAGCGTGCGGGGCGTCGATATTGGCCCAGGATGAAGCTACCAGCGTGGTCTGGGGAATGCCCGGCGCGGTGGCGAATGCCGGCCTGGCCGGCCAGGTGCTTCCCCTTCACGCCGTGGTTCCGGCAATTCTCCGGCAGGTTGACGGCTCATGAGTTCTCCCCCCACACAGCTTGCGGCCGAGCACTTCGGCTATCTCCAGCAGCACATCTATGCCGGCTCGGGCATCGTGCTGGACGCCGAAAAGCAGTACCTTTTGGATGCCCGTCTGGCTCCCCTGATGCGGGAACGGGGCTTGACTTCGCTCGGCCAGCTTTGCGAAGTGTTGCAGTCCACCCAAGCGTCTCCCCTGCACCGGCAGGTGGTGGAAGCCATGACCACCAACGAAACGTATTTCTTCCGCGAGCCGAACCAGTACCAGGCTTTGCGCGAGGGAATCCTTCCGGAGGTCATCGCACTCCGCCGCGCCACCCGCAAACTCAGCTTCTGGTCGGCTGCGTCGTCCGCGGGCCAGGAGGCTTACAGCCTAGCCATGATGCTTCTCGAAATGGGCCTTGAGGACTGGAACATCGAGATCCTCGGCACGGACCTGTGCCTACGGGTGTTGGAGCAGGCGCAATCGGGCCAATATTCGCAACTGGAAGTAAACCGGGGCCTGCCGGTGACCCTGCTCCTGAAATACTTCCGCCGGGCGGGCCTGGCATGGCAATTGAAAGACGAAGTGCGGCGGATGGCCCATTTCCGGCCGTTCGATCTGCGGTCGGGGATGCGGTCGCTGGGGCCTTTCGACGTGGTCTTCTGCCGCAACGTCCTGATCTATTTCGACATGGCCACCAAGAAACGCATCCTGGAGGAAATCCATGGGAGCCTTTTCCGCGGAGGCAGCCTGATCGTCGGAACCACCGAAGCGGGGCTTCCGGCCGGCGACCGGTACCAGCGTCAGACCATCGGCAACACGGTGGTCTACCTCGCTTGTTGACCATAGGAAGCTGTTGTGCGCCGCCCCGTTTGTTTACGCGCGCGGGTCGGGAGCGAGACGTGGTTGGGAAAGTTGTAGCCTACGCACGCCGCGGGAGCGAGCCGTGGTTGGAAAAGTTGTAGCCTACGCACGCCGCGGGAGCGAGCCGTGGTTGGAAAAGTTGTAGCCTACGCACGCCTCGGGAGCGAGACGTGGTTGGGAAAGTTGTAGCCTACGCACGCCGCGGGAGCGAGCCGTGGTTGGAAAAGTTGTGGGCTACGCACGCCTCGGGAGCGAGACGGCTGGGGAAGTTGTGCCCTGCGCACGCCTCGGAAGCGAGCCGGGATGACGTTTTGTTGGAAGGAGTCTCTCTATGTTGTTGGATACCGCGGTCCGCATGCACAAA
>Ga0265316_10003852_pt1 | contig 15046 bp, 11 predicted proteins | sample 4522metaG_FD_202092 | JGI IMG/M metagenome (GOLD analysis project Ga0265316, IMG submission 202092) | Rhizosphere microbial communities from Carex aquatilis grown in University of Washington, Seatle, WA, United States - 4-5-22 metaG | ecosystem: Host-associated > Plants > Roots > Rhizosphere >...
CGTCGTCGATTTCGTTGGGCGCTACTGGGGCCAGCGGCTGGCCGACGTCCAGGTGGGCAAGGTGTTGCTCGACATGCTGGGCATCTTGCGACGCCATCGCATCCGCATGAGCCCCGCGTTCACCATCGTGAACATCGCCATCGCGGTCACCGAGGGCATCGGCAAGCAACTCGATCCCGATCTGGATGTCATGGCCGAAGCCATCCCCTTCTTCATCTCGCACCCGTCGCTGGCCATTCCCAAATCCTAGCTTCTCCGGCCTCGCGGAGCCGGGGGCGTTGCGGTGGCGCCGTCCTCGGGCCACGCGTGGCGCGGGTAGCGGCGGCCCAGCTCACGCCGGATCGCGGGGTAGTGCTGACGCCAGAAACTGGCCAGATCGCTGGTGACTTGCACCGCTCGTTGGTTGGGGGCCAGAAGGTGCAGGGTGAGCGGCACCCGGCCTCTGCAAATAGTCGGCCCGGCAGGGGTCCCGAAGAAGTCTTGTAGCCGCGACTCGATCCACGGCGGCTTGCCTGTCTCGTAGTGCACAGGAACCACGCGCCCACTCGCCAGGCGAATTCGCTCGGGCACCTCCTCACGCAGCAGCCGCGCGACCGCCCCTGGCAAACTGGCCAGCCAGTGGGTTTCGATGGGATTGGCCTCGAGTTCGGCCACACTGGTGATGCCCTCGCAAGCCACCTTCACCATGGCCTGCCACGCCTGTGCGCCCAGCTCGGGAACGCCCGTCTCGGGAAAGGCTTGGCGCAGAACCTCCAGCTTGGCCTGCAGAGCGGCCGGGACTTCGCGGTGCTCTTGTGCTCCTCGTCCACCTGCCAAAACAGCGTCAGACAACAAGCGACTCGCCTCAGCCGAAGACGGCGCGGGTTGGCGTGACTCCTCCAACGTGATCGCGCCGCAGAGCAGTCGACTCACCCGCTCCACACGCTGGCGAGCCGGGTTCCACTCCAGCTCGTCTCGCTCGCTCAGTTCGCCCGGCGCGATGTCGAGCAGCCATTCGGCGCGGATGCCGACTGCCAGGCGCACGCGCACCGCCCGGGCGCTACCGCGGGCCGCCGTTCCCGTGCGCTCCTCGACGTCGACCGCACAAAGCAGGTCATCGGGCGGCAGCGCCCCGATGTCCGCCACGCCGCCCGAAGCCAGCAACGCCTGACTGCCGCCTGGACTGCGCCTGCGCATCACCCGATCAGGGAAAGCGGCCAGCGTCGCCATGGCCAGGGCCTCGTCGACAGCATTGGGGTGAGTTGGCCTATGCGCGAGCCCATCCCGACGCAACGCCGCGGCCAGCTGCCGTCGCGCCATCTCGGCGGCCTCGGCCGCGCGCGCATCCACACCCAGACCACGCAAGCGGTCCCGCGCAAAACGCGCGGCACGCGCCTGCTGGAAGCGATCCAGCCTCTCGAGCAGATCGGCGCCCTCGGGCGCGCCCGCCGACGAGCCCAGCCCCGAGAATCGCGTGCGCGCACTGTCGCTGATGTCGCCCTCGGCGACCAGGGCAGCCAGCGCCGCGGCCTCCTCGCCCACGCCTCGTCTCTCGCCCTCGACGATCAGCCGCTGCAGTCGCGGATGGACGGGAAAACGAAGCATCCAGTGGCCGGTGTCGCTCAGCCCGCCCTTGCCATCGAGAGCACCCAACCGCCGGAGCAAATCGTGCGCGGCCTGTACAGCCAGCGCCGCTGGCGGCTCGAACCACTGGAAACCTTCCTGATCGCGCACGCCCAGAGCGGCCAGGGTCAAGAGCGCATCGCCCAAGTCAAGACGCGCGATTTCGGGAAGATCGTAGGGCCGGCGCGAATCGAAATCGGATTGCGTGTACAAGCGCAGGACTCGGCCCGGCCGCGTGCGACCGGCTCGGCCCGCACGCTGCACCGCCGAGGCCTGGCTGATCTTGCTCACGGCCAGCACCGGCAAACCGCTCCACGGCGAATGCGAGGCGATGCGAGCCAGCCCCGAATCGATGACGGCCACCACGCCGTCGATGGTGACCGAGGTCTCGGCGACATTGGTGGAAAGGATCACCTTGCGGCGCGAGGCAGGCTCAACCGCCCGTCGCTGTTCCGCGGGCGACAGCCCACCGTGCAGCGGCAGCAGCAAGAGGTCGCGAGTTTCGGCCAGCGACGCCAGCTTCTCGGTGGCGTGGCGGATCTCGGCCGCGCCCGGCAGGAAGACCAGCACATCGCCGTCGAGCCCTTCCTGGCATAGCCGGCGCACGGCGCTGGCTACCGGCTCGGCCAGCGGCCGCGTGTCGGGCTGGGCTAGATGTTGCACCGAGATTTCGAACAAGCGGCCCTCGCTACGCACCAGCGGGCAGTCGCCCAGAAACTCGCACACCGGATGCGCGTCCAGCGTGGCCGACATGGCCACCAGGCCCAGGTCCGGACGCTCGCTGAGCTGCAGGCGTCGCAACAACGCCAGGGCCAGATCGCTGGCCAGATGGCGCTCGTGGAACTCGTCCAGAATCACCACCTCCACGCCGGCAAGGCGCGGGTCGCTCAGCAGGCGTCGGACAAGGATCCCTTCGGTGACAAAGCGAATGCGCGTGCGCGGGCTGGCTTCCTCCTCGAAGCGTACGGTGTAGCCCACGGTCTCGCCGACTTTCTCGCACCGCTCGCTCGCCACGCGCTCGGCTGCCAATCGCGCAGGCAGCCGGCGGGGCTGCAACACGACAATCTCGCCTTCTTGACCAAAACCCCCGTCGAGCAAGGCCGACGGAACGCGCGTGGTCTTGCCCGCGCCGGGTGGCGCCTCGATCACGACTGCGCCTCGCGCCCGCAGCGAATCCACGATCCCTGGCAACAGGGGGTCGATGGGCAGGGCAACAGGCAGGGGCCGGCCTGTCACGGGAAAATCTGCGCGCCCTGCCCTCGCTGCAGGTTGAAATCGAAGTTCCCAGTGAGCGAGCCCCCGATGTCGGGGTTGGGGACTGGCTGGATCGCCACTTCTGCGGTCTCGACCTTCTGGTCCTGCAAAGTCAGCGAGAACGCCGAGGCGTACAATCGTTGATTCAGCCCGACCTTGAAGTCGGGGCTAATCGCGGAGCGCGCAGTCGGATCTGGCTGTTCATTCTGCGCTGCAGAGCCGAAGTCCACGAACTCGATCCACGATTCCCAGGCTCCGTTGTCCACAGTCTGCACGACACCGTCGACCGGGAACACGTCGTCGGCGGTTGCGGCCACCGGGCGGGTGCAGGTCGCCCGCGGGCTCAGCGTCGCGTGGATGATGCCCTTCACCTCGGAAATGCGCACGCGTGCAGGCCCGGTCGCCGAGGCGCGGAAGCAGTAGCGATCGTCGTAGTCGTGCTGGTTGGGCTGACCGGGGACCACGATCTCGCGACCGCGCACACAGCGAGCCACTTCATAGGAATCCACCACGTCGAAAAACAGCGCGTCGGTGTTCTCAACTTGCTTGCCCGAGCGCTGCAGACGGATAGTGATGCGATTCGTCAGAGGCAGCGACCCGTTCAATGGCGGCGAACTGCTCGCCGGGAAAGAGGTGAGCTGGTTGATGGGTTCGCCAGCAAAGAAGTCCGGGTTCAGGCTGTAAAAGACCGGGGCCGATGGAGTGCCGCATATGCCCGCACTATCGCAGTAGTCGCCCGAGGACGAGCAGTTGAGTACGAAGAGCGCGCCGCTGGCCTCTCCCACTCCTTGGCCGACACTGCAACCCGAGAGTATCAGTGCCATCAATACCAAGCCGAGGCCCACTGATTTGCTGGCCTTCATCCCGTCCTCCTCAAACGAAAACGCGTTCCCCGGCGAGCCCCAGTCTGTTCGGCGGCCGAGCCATCACGCACCGCCAATTCGATCTGCCCGCTGCTGCCTGGGTAGAGGACCAATTCGCCGGGCGTCACATCCGAGTAGGTCCGACCCGCGACCACGGCCAGGCGCCGATCTTGCCATTCCAACTCCAGCTCCCACGTACCGGTGGGCGGCCGGCTGCCCTCGAATGAAGTGATGAGATTGCCAAATCGGTCCACGTGAATGACCTCGCCCTGCCCCTCCCCTTGCAGGAGCCCGCTGGTGGAAATAGGCAGCTCTGTCATTCCCGCCAGCGGTGGGCCTGCCTCACACGCGGGCAACCCACGCGCCAAGCATCCGGCCGCCTGGGCCAAGACGTCGCGGCCATGAAAGGTGGGGCTAACTGGCTCGCGGCGAAACGAACGATTCTCGATGCGAAAGGTGTGCCTGGGGTTGCGCGCCGCCAGGGTCAGCAGCCCGTTGTCCGGTCCGATGAAGGTGTTCCCCCCCGCTTCCACGATCACATCGGCGCGCGGGCCGCCCACCCCTGGATCTACAACCGCCACGTGAATCGATCCGCTGGGAAAGAACGGCGCAGCCTGGGCCAGGGTGAGAGCGCCTGCCACAACGTCGCGGGCCGGAATCTCGTGCGTGATATCGACCAGGACCGTGCCTGGCGCACTGGACAGGATCACGCCCTTCATGGCTGCCGCGTAGACATCTGCCGACCCAAAATCGGTTGTGAGCGTGACGATGGCCATGGCCTGCGGTGCGTATCCTACCACCTGACTGGTTTGCAAGCGCGACCGGCGCATACCCCCACCTGTCCCCTGCCCTGAAAGGGTGTCCGACACTTCGGTAAAGTCTTGCGACAGTCTTGCCGATAACCTGATGCGACGAAGCGATTGAGGTTGGGAGTCAAAATCATTTATACTACTGAGGCCGATTCGTAGTGGGGCTTGTGCCATGACCAAATCGGAGCTTGCCGAGCGCCTCGCGCAGGCGCAGAAGATGCCCAAGGGCCGCGCTGGGTTGTTACTCGACACGATCTTCGACTGCATGACCCAGGCGTTGAGCCGCGATGAGCGCATCGAAATCCGAGGCTTCGGGAGTTTCGAAACTCGTCACTACCGCGCCCGCAAGGGGCGCAATCCGCGCACCGGCGAGTCCGTGCAGGTCAAGCAAAAACGCCTGCCCTACTTCAAGGTTGGCAAAGAGCTGCGCGAACGCATCAGCGACCGCCTGCACACCACCGCCGAACTGCCAGCCATGCCGGCCCACGAGATGCCCGTCGCAGTGGCCAGCAAGAAGGGCTAATAGCTCGCGACCACCTGTCCATGGTCGATCCGGATCGTCTCCACCCCTTCGGGTGCAGCTCCGCTCTTCACCACCACGCGGGTGGAAAGGATCAGCACAAACGGCGTGTTGAAATCCGTGAGAAACGGCGAAAGCCCGATCTGCGCCTGCGTGCCGACATCGACCTCCTGACCCTTGTCCGACCCCAGCGGGACCTCAGCCAAGAAAATCGCCCCGACTGCCCGCGCTGACGTCGTGCCTTGGGGTGCCGCGTACAGACTGGCGGCCCGCAGGGGCAAGCTGCCAACCCCAGAGGTCACCGTGGTTTCGATGGTGGGCAGTGTCGCCTGTGCGAGCACCCGATCCGGCCGAGCCCTGAGCGCCGGCACATCAGTCCCCAGATCGATTTCCACGGCATCGTCATAGTCAAAAGCCAAAGCGCAATAGCCATCCGCCGGATCGCAGCTGAGGGGGTACTCCTGGCAGTCCACCGGGTTCATGGGTTCGGGCGGCTGACAGCAGTCGGTGACCAGCGCGGCCGGGCCGCTGCAGACCACCTCTGGCACCCCCTGGAAGGGACACGGCCACCAGCGGGAATCGGCCGAGTCGATTCTGAATTCTCGATTGATAGGCAGGCTGAAGGTCAGGCCTCCGCTGCCTACTTGATCAAAGAAGCTGCATCCGCCTGCCGCAACGGCGGCGACAAGCCAGGCAAGCCAGAAAGGCCCGACGGTGCCGCGCATAGCACCAGAGTACCCTATGAGCGGGTCCTTGAGAACCTCGCGCGCAATTCCCGACTTCGCTTTCGACCTTTTCTTTGTCGCTCTGATGCCCCGCCGGCGAAGCCGGCGGCTCCCCACGCGACTGATATGGGAACCCTGAAAGGGTTCCCATGCCCTCCCGCGATGGTGCGCCGCCAGCGAAGCCGGCGGCTCCCCACGCGACTGATATGGGAACCCTGAAAGGGTTCCCATGCCCTCCCGCGATGGTGCGCCGCCAGCGAAGCCGGCGGCTCCCCACGCGACTAGCGAGCCGCCCCCGCCTGGGCGGGACGCGCCTTGACCGCGGGCTTGCCTGGCGCGCCCGGGTTGGGCGCGGTTCCGGTCGCGCGCGCCGCGGTTAGAAACTGAATTGCCACGACCTTCTCAGGTGCTTTGTCGGTCTTGTCGGTCTTCTCGGGGTTGAACTTGATGGCGTGGGGCTGGCCAGCGGGCAGGTACAGCACGGTATCGCCGGCAAAGGGGTAGACCTCGCTACCGACTGTCAGCTTGCCCTCCCCTGTCACCACGTACAGAATCTCCGTCGAGCGACCGTGATCGTGTCGCGGCACCTCGGCCGTGAGGGGGAACTCCAGCAAGCTGACCGTCAGGGCTTCGCTGCCAGTCGTCTTGGGATCAAGTAGAACCCTAGACGTGCCTTTTCCGGCGAGCGCAGGCACCGCCGTCCCCTCGCTGGCGGCCACCGCCACCACATGACCGTTCCCCTCAGGCGGCAGCTGCGCGGTCGTCGAGTCGCGAATCACTTCAAAATCCTGCCGACCACGCGCATCGGTCGAATCGCGGTAGACACGCTCGGGCCCCGGAGGCACGAACGCCTGCAGAAAAACCGCGGTGCTCTGGCGGCCCATGTTCTCGATCACATGCGGGTAGCCGGCGGGCACGAACGCAGCCATGCCCTCGTCCAGCTTGATGGGCGCCACCCCGACGGGTCCGAGCAGACGGGCATGGCCCTTGAGCAAGTAGAGAACCTTGCCGCTGCGGGGGTGGCGGTGCATGGCCACGCGACTGGCCGGGCCGATGTTCAGCTGGGTCAGCGAGATGTCGGGCACGCGCATGTTGATCTCGTCGGCCAACACCTTGACCGTAAACGGGGCATCACGCTTGGGACCTGGCTTGGCCTTGCCAGGCGAACCTGCGCCGAGCACCCGCTCGGGCGCATCCTCGGCCCTGACCACGAACTGGCTGGCCTGCTGTTGGAAGGTGAACGGAAGCACCACCTTGGCTCCAGATTCGATCCCTTCCACGGTCCAAGCCGTGGCGGCTTTCTGCACGCACGCCGACAGCCCGGCCGGCGCGGAAGGCTGGTGCGGGAGGACCTTGGCCGCAGTCACCCGCCCGGCTGGCCCCACCTCCACCTCGATCTCCAACTTGCCCGAAGTATCCAGTCGGTCCGCAAGCGCCTTCTCAAAGCATCGATGCACGTCGGCTCCATGCTTCTGCAAAGCCTTTTCGATCACTTGTGCAGCCCTTTGCGCCTCGCTGGTGGGCGACTGCGCAGGGCCGGCGAATGCAGAAACTGCTAGCGCCGTTGAGGCGACCACCAGAGTTCCGATGATCGAGATCGCCTTGCGACGCGCAGCCTGTGGTGTCGTTTCTTGCATAGCTGTCCTCGCTTGAAGCCTTTCGTAGCACGAATGCCCTTGAGTTTCCTTTCGGTCGGAAGGCCACGATGCATTATGAACGATTCGCGCCAACGAGCCGATGAACCAGGAGCGGCCATGCGGCCAGTACCCACAATTCTGCTTGCAGCGCTCGCCGCGAGCGCAGTCCCCCGGGCATCAGCAAGAACGGACGTTCTGAGGACGCGTAGCGGTTCCGTGGTTCACTGGGCCACCAGCGCGATCACCATAGGTTTTGAGGCGAGCGCACCCAGCAGGACAGTCACGCCCACGGCTGCGACTGAAGCGCTGCTGGCGGCGGTCGAAGCGTGGAATGAAGTCCCGGAACTGCCGCTGCGTTTCCGAGTGGTGACTGCGCCCGAACCGACGGTGCGCGTGAAATTCTGTCGCGGCAAGTGGACTGGCGATGTAGATGTCCTGGGCAAGGCGCTCTTCACGGCCGATATCTCCACAGGTGTGGTGACGTCAGCTGTAGTGGAGATCAATGAATGCGATCACGCCTTCTTGGCTCCCGATGAAGTGCAGAACGGCCGCTTCGATCTGCAGGCCGTGATCGCCCACGAGTTGGGGCACGTGCTCGGGCTGGCACACAGCGACGATCCCGACGCGCTCATGTTTCCGCACGGAGGAGGCGGTGGCCTCCGTTCGCCCAAGGCAGACGATCGCGCCAAGATTGCTCTCATCTACGAATCAGCCACGACCATTGGCCGTCCTGCGCCAACGCCAACCGCACGGGTTGCCCCCATGTCGTGGGAGCACGCGCCGATCGAGCAAGTCACGCGCGCCCTGGAGAGGATCCCTCCCGCTGAGGTGGTGACCGCCATGCGCGTCGCCGGGAGCGACGGCACAGCAGTGGTTATCTACACCTGCGAACCCACGCTGCTTCCCCCGGTCTCGCCGGTTGAGTCGGCGCCAGAGCAAAAACCGGCGCCCAGGAGAACGCTGGTCCGGCACGCCCACCGCGAACCCTGAGTCAAGATCCGGGAGAGCAGACGGCTCCGAGCTACTTCTTTTCGCCTTCGGCCGACTCGACAGCCGGGGCGGCTTCGGGTTGTGGTGGCGGCGGCGCGGCGCTTGTGGCAGGGCTCGCTTCAACCACCATTGGCTCGTCCCATCCACCCCGCCGACGCACGGGCCCGGACCAACCCTGGCCACGCCGCTGATCGTCGCCACCGTTGCGGCGCGGACGTGGCGGGCCGCCTGGCCCGGGGCCTTGTGGACGCGGCGGCCGCTCGCCGCTGGGCCCAGGCCCCTGTGCGCGCTGCCCGTCACCGGCCGCCGGATCGCGCGGGCGTCCCCCGAATCGCGGGCGCTCTCCGCCCTGCGGACGATCTCCCATGGGCGGACGATCTCCGCGCGGGGGACGGCCACCTGGCGATCGGTCGCCGGCCGGCCGGTCGCCCGTCGGGCGGGGTCCGCGGCCATCAAAGCGTGGAGTCCGTGGTGGCCGAGCCGGCTGCTCCCGTCGTGTCGGATCCACCGGTCCTCGATTGCCGCCCCGTCGCTCCTCCGGAGCGCGTGTCAGCATCCACCCCTCGCCTCCCTTGGCCATCTCTCCTCGGGGCAGATCGGCATCGCGACCGAGCGCATTGAATCCACCGCCGCGGCCACCGAATCCGGTGCTCCCGCCAGGGCCGCCGCGACCGCTACCGCCGGGACCACCTGGACCGCGGCCGCCACCGCCGCCCGGACCGCCCGGACCTCGACCGCGACCGCCGCCGCCATCCCGATCGCGGCCACGCCGATCGTCGCCGCGCGAGTCCCTGTCGCGGCGACTCTCGGGCCGCGGCATCATGTCCGCTACGTAGTAGAAATCGCCCTTCTTCTGGGCGTTGGCAGGCGCCTTGTCACCCGACAGGACACGCACCAGGCGCACCCCGGCTGCGCGCTTGCCCACCACAGAGAGAGCCTCCATCAGACGTGACAGGCGCTCGCCCTGGACGTTGGTCGCCGCGGCCACAGCCTCAGCCTCGGGGCCTATCCCAAGATCGGGCGCTGCCGTTTCGGCGGCTGGCTCGGACGCCGAATCCTCCGCTGGTTCGCTGCCGGCGTCGGCCTCGGTCGGCGCGCCCTCCTGCGCGACAGGGGCCAACTCCGACTGCGGCTCGGCGACGGCTTCTTCGGATGTGTCCGCAGGCGGCGCAGCCTCGGCCGCGGGTTCGGCAGGCGAGGTGGGCTTGTCCGCAGGCTCCTCGACTGGGGGATGCGCGGCTAGAAATGCCTGCTGTGCGGCTGCCGCTTGTTGTAAGAGAATCCCGGAGAATTCGGTGATCGTCTTCATGAACGCGTCCTTCGCGTGATGGGGGGCTCCGTCAAGGGAGCTCTAATGAACTGTCAGGCCCTTCGTAGTGGACTTGCGGTCTCACGTCAATGGGGTCGCATCATGCCTCGACGGCGCCTTCGACGCGAGTGTCTTCTCTTGTCGCATCCTTCGACGAGAGCCGTCACCGTGATGCTGGCCGGCGGCATGAAGAATTGTCGTCTTCAGCCCCGGGCAGCGAACAAGTCGCGACGAGGTAGACGCCACGGTCGATCCCAGCCATTCTCGACTACGTGCCCATCACAGAATCCAGTCCCGCCAGCAAGCCTACGGCAGCGACGGGAAGCGCCCGGCGGCTGCTCCCGCTTGGCGTGATCGCGGCGGGGGCGCTCTTTGCAGCCCTGGGCAGCATCCGTCCGGTCTTTGACCCGGACGCGCCCTGGCACCTGCGCACCGGCGATTGGATCCTCGAACATGGGACGCTCCCTCGCGTCGACCCGTTTTCCCACACCTATGCTGGCAAACCCTGGCACTTCGTGGACTGGGGTGGCGACGTGGTGCTCGCTGCCATCTACAGCAAGGCCGGGCTCAGCGGGTTGGAAGCCCTTGGTGCGGTTCTGGCGGCGTTGGCCATGGTGCTGGTCGCGCTGACCTCGCTGCGCCGGCGGGATGGGCGCGTCCCGTGGTCTCCTCTGGCCGTGGGACTACTGTTGAGCTACGCAGCCTCGGCGCCCTTTTTCACGCCGCGACCGCAGACGTTCGCGTGGGTACTCGCCGCCCTCGAGATGTTGCTCCTGGTTCGCATCGACGAGCAACCAAGTTGGGGTCGTCTGCTCGCCGTGCCGGCCTTGCTCGTGCTTTGGTCGAACCTCAGCTCGTCGGTGTCGTTGGGCGTGGCTCTCTTCCTCCTGTTCGTGTTGGGGACGTTGCTGCGCGTCGCTTGGGAACGCCAACCGGGCTGGCAGCGTGTGGCTGCGCGTTTGGCTATCGTGGGGCTGCTGGCTGTTATCGCGATGTTTGTCTCGCCCAATCCTTGGGGCCGACTGGCGGCGGTGAGTGGGCTCGGTGCCAGCCGGTCGCTGGCCCTCATCAGCGAATGGCAGCCCACCGAAGCGATCGCGCTACTTGGACCGCTGGGCGCCATCGGGTTGCTCGTGATCCTGGGCATCGCGCTCGACCGCACGCGCGTCCAGCCCTGGGAGCTGTTGCTGGTTCTCGCCAGTGGCTGGCTGATTTCGCGCCACGCACGCATGACGCCGCTGGCAGCCTTTGTCGCGGCTCCCATCGGCTATCGTCATCTCTTGGCAGCCCTGCCGGCCTGGACGCCGCGGCTGACCGCCCTCGCGTGGCTGGACGGACTGGTCACGGCGATTCTCTTGCTGGCGGCCTTTGCCACGGCCTTGGTTTTCGATCGACCGAACGTGTGGCTGGGACAAGCGCAGCGGCCGCGTTCCGAGTGGTCGACGCGCATCCTGCCTATCGGCGCAGCCGCATTTCTCAGACGAGAACGCGTGCAAGGGCCGATGTTCAATTCCTTTCACTTCGGCGGCTATCTGATGCACGAGGTGCCTGACCTGCCCGTCTTCATCGACGGCCGCACCCGCATGGTCTACGACGACGATTTCTTCATCGAAAACGTGGGCATCGAGCGCGCGCCAGATCCAGCGAAGGCCTGGCGCCCCCTGTTCTTGCGCTACGGTGTCGAAGTCGCTGTGGTGGCACCAGGCCGTACCAGCCGTACGCTGGCCCACGACCCTGACTGGACGTTGATCTTCATCGACGATGTGGCGCACGTGTATGTCAGGCGCACGGGGCCCAACGCTGCGTTGGCTGAACGTCTGGCGTATCGTCAACTCGGCGGCAGCCCAGAGGCAACCTCAGGGGCCGACCCGCGTGCAGCCTCTGCCGCGTCTGATCGGCTGGCTGAACTGGACCGCGCCATCGCTCAGTCAGCGGCCACCATCGCTCTGCGCGTGCTGCGCGCCCAGGCACGCGCAGCCCAGGGCGATCTTGCGGGCGCAGAGGTTGACCTGCGCGAGGCCACAAGACTGGCGCCTGACCTGGCGTATCTCTGGGTGCGACTCGGGGGCTTCTTGGCCGGCCAAGGCCGACTGGTCGAAGCGCGCAGGGCGCTGGCCCAGGCCGTAGCTCGCACGCCAGAAGACAAGTCCACGCGCGTGCTGCTGGCTTTGGCCTTGCAAGCCGTCGGCGACCACGATGCTGCCGTGGATACGCTTCGCTCGCTGGCCGAGGGCGAGTCGGCCGAGCAACTGCTAGCGCGGCTCATGCACAGCGGACTGGGCTCGCCGTCGCAGCCCGGTAGGAGTCCCTAGTTTCCATCCCACGAACGGCACACCCTTCACGATTTCTCCGCTGGCCTGCTGACACAGGTTCCCCCTGCGCTGCGCCAACAGCCTGCCCTCAAGATGCCTTTTCCCGCTCATGCTGATTGCAAACGTGCCGATAGCAAGGACGGAGCAAGGTCATGGCTTACAGAACTGAATCAGCTGGTGACGGTGGCACGTTTTGCGACGACGATCTCAGGTCCATCCAGGTACAACTGGAAACGCTTGCTCAGCGGGCGACGAACTTCCCTCTCGAATGCTCGCTCGGGACATGCGATTTTCTCTTTGAATCCAGAGACGAAATCGAAATCCTGGTCCGAAGCCTGACTGAGGAAATCTCGGAATCCCGAAGCGCCGCCTGATCCTCGAGGCCAGCCCTCAGGCTGCCCTGTGATCCGTGAACGGTTCGTGCCAGGATCTCGGCGATGTCTCTTCCGACAGCACGAGCCCGACGCGCGTGAAGCTGGCGCTCGTCTATCCGCCGGCCTGCGATCCCACGGCGCCCTACCCGGCCATTCCGGCGCTGGCTGGATTCCTGCGTCCCCAGGGCATCGAGGTTCTGCCCGTTGATGCCAACCTGGACGGCTTCCTGGCTCTGCTTCAACGCGATCCGTTGACCCGGTCGGCCGACCACATCGGGCGGCGCATCTCCAATCTGCGCCGCCGGGGAGCGCTGGACCATCAGGCACAGCTCGAATTGTTGACGCTTCTGCGGGTGCGCGGCCAGGCCGGTGCCGTGCCGGATGGGATCGGCGCCGCGCTGGAAATCCTGCGCAGCGGCGAGCGCTTCTATGATCCAGGACTCTATGCAAACGCGGCGGCCACGGTCAGTGCGGCCCTGCGCGTGGTCGCGGCTGCGCACGCGCCTCTGCAGCTCGACTTCACCGCGTATCGCACGCCTTTTGCCCTGACCACACCGGACGAGATCGCGCGCGATGCTGATCCTGCGCGCAATCCCTTCGATGACTACCTGACCCGCGAACTGATCCCTTGTCTGCGCCAGGCGCGGCCGGATGCCATTGGCCTGTCGCTGTGCTTTCCTGGCCAGCTCGTGCCCGCCTACTCGTTCGCGCTCAAACTCAAGGCCGCGTTTCCTGAGACGCACCTGGTGGCGGGCGGGCCAGCCATCACGCAAGTGTTGCTGCGGCTGCAAGGACAGGCGTTGGCGCGGGCGCTGGGTCCCTTTGACAGCGCCGTGGTGTTCGATGGCGAGCACACCCTGCTGGCGTTGTGCCGCGCTCTTTCCGAAAGGTCTTCGCCGGCGCTCCACCGTATCCCCAACCTGGTGCTGCGCGATCCTTTGTTGGGCGCGCGCTATCTGCCTGGGCCGCCCGCCGTGGATCTGCGCACCTTGCCCGCGCCCGATTTCGACGGTCTGCCACTCGACCGCTATCTTTCGCCGCACCTGCTTTTGCCCTACGACCCCACGCGCGGCTGCTACTGGGGCCGCTGCGCCTTCTGCCACTACGGCCTGACGGCAACGGGAACGGCCCGCTACCGTGAGCGTGCGGTGGACACAGTGGTCGAGCACCTGGCGGCGCTGTCCGCCCGCCACAACACGCGCTTCTTCTACTTGTCGCAGGACTCGGTCGCGCCCGCCATGCTTTGCCGGTTGGCCGACGCGCTGGCCAAGGCTGGTCTCGACCTGCGCTGGGGCACGGACTTGCGACCCGAGCCGTTTCTGACTTTCGAGCGCTGTCAGGGACTGCGTCGCGGCGGCGCCGTGGCGTGCAGCCTGGGAATCGAATCGGCCAGCCTGCGCGTATTGCGCCTGATAGACAAAGGGATCACGCCGACCAGCGCGGCCACGACGGTGCGCAATCTGGCCCGAGCAGGCATTGCGGCCGAGGTCATGTGTTTCACCGACTTTCCGACGGAGACCTTGGCCGAGGCCATGGCGACCCTGGGGTTCTTGGAACGACACGCCCCACATATTGCGGCCTTCATTGTGGGGCAGTTCGAGCTGACCCACGGTTCGCGCGTGGCGCGGGATCCGAAGCACTTTGGCCTGCGCGAAATTTGGACCGTGCAAGGCGACGAGCTGGGCACAGCGCTGTTCTTCACCGAACGAAAGCCAGGCAAGCGCAGCCGCGAACGCATCCGACTGGAAAGGACACTGGACCGGTTGGCTTCACACTGGTTGCTGCGCACCTACCCTTGGGCCGGCTCGCTATCCACTGCGCACACCATTTTCTATTACGACCACTTCGGCCCTCGCGTGTTCAAGGAGCTGGCTGGCCAGGCACCTGGCCGCATTCTGGGCCAGCGGCCGCCCGACCGAGCCTTCGATGTCCGCAAACTGGCCCGTGCCGAGCAGCACGAGGCCGAGATCTGGCGCGAGCTGACCCATGTTCGCCGGCAGGTCTCGCGCCAGGCCTACGATGATCTGGCTGCGCGATTGCCTGCGCTGAAGCGTTGACCCGCGTGGAAATGTCCCCATTCCGTGTCGCGTGACCGACGCGGAATTACCACTCCGTAACGCTGTCTCGGATTCGCGCAATGGACGCTCGCCAGATGCGCTCACTTGTGTCGTGTCCGCTGCCGCGCGGTGGCGGTGGCGCCGGTGGCCCCAGTCTTGCAGCAACAACCACCCGTAGAACGTCCGGCGAATTTTCACAAGGAGAGCGGTCATGTCGCAGTCTGAAGACCTTCACGCGATCATTTTGGCAAGTGGAGAGGATCATCGCCTGATGTCGCTTACCGAGGCGCTTGATGGCGTGGCCCCTCCAAAACAGTTTGCCTTGATCGCGGGTGGCGGCTCCCTGTTGCAGCAGACAGTCGCGCGCTATGCGAAAGAGATACCCGCCGAACGCATGGTCGTCGTCGTGTCGTCTGCGCAGGAGGCTGTAGCACACGCTCAGTTGCGCGAATGGCCTGGCATTGACCTCGTCGTCAGGTCGGCGGCCTGCGGCGCGGGTCTTGATCTGCTCTTGGCGTTGGGGCGCGTTTTCTCGCGCTCACCTGACGCGCGCGTGGTGGTGACGCCGGCTGATCACTATGTGCCCCGTCCCGA
>Ga0265316_10003854_pt1 | contig 15043 bp, 12 predicted proteins | sample 4522metaG_FD_202092 | JGI IMG/M metagenome (GOLD analysis project Ga0265316, IMG submission 202092) | Rhizosphere microbial communities from Carex aquatilis grown in University of Washington, Seatle, WA, United States - 4-5-22 metaG | ecosystem: Host-associated > Plants > Roots > Rhizosphere >...
CGAGACTCGTCTGCGAGGCTCGGATGCCAGGCGACGACCGAGTCCATCATGGACGCGTCCGGCGCGTCCGGAGATGGACGTCCCCCGAGGAGCACTCCTGGCCGACCGCCAGCGCCGAGCGGCCGCCGCCTATTAGGACCCCACTAGTCCTACGTCTTTCGCGCCGTTGACGTGGGCAGGGCTTTCTTGAGGGCGTCGGCGAGTGCGTTCAAGCGCGCGGGATCGGTCAGCTTGCTGCCCGTGGCGATGTCCCGGACGTAGAAGATGTCGGCCACGCGGTCGCCGGCCACGCCCACGCGCGAGCGATGAATGTCGAGGCCGTGTTCGGCCAGGGTGCGCGTGATGGTGAAGAGCACGCCTGGCTTGTCCTCGGTGAAGATGTCGAGCACGGTGAAGTCGGCGCTGATCGCGTTGTCCACCCGCACCTCGGTGGGTGGCACCTCGGGCTTGGCGCGGTCGATGATGGACGAGGCGCGCGGCCGCTTCGCCAGCAAACTCTCGACCGTCACCCGGCCGGCCAGCACGGCTTCCAGGTCGTCCCGGATCGCGGCAATGCGCCGTTCGTCGGTCACCGCGCCGTCCGGCTCCTTGCGAATGCGAAACACGTCCACAGCCTCGCCCTGATCGCGGCCGGTCACCGCCTCACGCGAATAGATGGCCGCGTCCAGAATGTCGATACGGTTGGCGAAGAGAACGCCCGCCACCCGGGCGAGCAGGCCGGGCACGTCCTTGGCCACCAGCACCAGTTCGGAGGACGTCCCGCGCGGCGAGTGGGTCACCTCGACCGCGCACGGCCCTTTGCGGCCAAGCGCCAAGCGCATGTGGGCGGCGATCTGGTCCGCCTCGTTCTCGGTGAAGTAGCGGTCAGGCAGGCCGGCGAAGAAGTCGGCCAGCACCTTGCCTTCCACCTCCCGCGCCAGCAGCAGGGTCGCCTGCGTCCGCCTCTCTTGCACCAGCTCGGCCTGTTCGGCCTGCAACAGGTCCGCCCCCCGCCGCATGAACTTGAGCGTGCGCTCGAACAGATCGGCCATCAGCTCGCTCTTCCAGTGGGTCATGGTCTTGGGACCCGTGGAGGCCAGATCGCAGAAGGTCAGCAGGAAGAGCTGACGCAGTTTCTCTTCGTTGCCACAGCCTGTGGCAAAGTGCGCAATCAGGCTCACGTCCTCCAGGTCGCGCCGCTGTGAGGTGTGGCTCATGAACAGGTGCTCGCGCACCAAGAACTCGACCAGGCGCACGTCGGCCGGGATGAGTCCCAAGCGCGCGGCGATGCGCTCGGACAACACCGCGCCCTTGACGTCGTGGGGCGAACCGAGCGGCTTGCCCACGTCATGCAACATCACGGCGACGAACAAGGGCAGCCGCCGCGTGACCGTAGGAAACTCGGCCGTGACCTGCGGGTAGTCAGCCGCCATCTCGCCCCGGGCGATGGCCTTCAAGGTGGCCACCGCGTACAGCGAATGCTGGTCCACCGTGTACACGTGATACAGGTCGTGCTGCACTCGGCCCACGAGCGGCTCCCATTCCGGAATGAGCGCGCTGAGCAGCCCCAGGTCGTGCATCTGTTCCAGGCACGAAGGCGTGCTGGCATCGCGGGTGTCGACCAAGACGCGCAGGAAGCATGCAGCCGCTTCCGGATCCTCGCGCAGGGTTGCGCCCTGGGTCGCGGCAAGTTCGGAAACCAAGTCGGCGGTGCGCCGGCCCACCCCCAAACCAGACTCAATCGCAACAGAGAAAAGCCTAATCATCTCCGACGGTTTGCTGTCGAATATGATGTGATTCTTTACCTCAATCGCGCCGTCGGCGATCTCGAAACTCGGGTCCGGTTGGCCGCCCGCTTGGGTGCGGATCGCCTGCACCGCGGGTTGGTGCCCACGGTCTGTGCAGACCCGCAGAAGCAGGCGCTCGGTCTCGCGACCAACCGCCCGCGCGTGACGTTGAAAATCGTGCATGAGCGCCTCCACCGCGGGCGCCACGGCAGGCCGGAGCTCTTCTGGCCTCGATGTCGCGTCCGGGTGAAAAATCGGCGCGATGCTCTCCTGAATGTCGAAGCGAAGCTGTTCCTGACGACGACCAGCGGTCAGGTGTTCGGCCACCCGCACGCGCAGAAGCCAATCCCGTGCCGCCTCCATGGCGGCTGCCTGGCGGGCCGACATCTCACCCAGCTCGTGGAGCTTCTGCGGGTCAGCCGTGCCGAATCGCACCTGGGCCGCCCAACGCCCAACGCACAGATCCCGAATTCCGCCTGGCCCATTCTTCAGGTCAGGTTCGAGCATGAAAATGGTTTCGCCGAAACGCGAGTGGCGGCTGTGCTGTTCCGCACGCAGGCGCGCCACGAAGCCGTCTGCCGAACCCTTGGCCACTCGCGTCTGGTAGCTCGACAAGAATCGGGTTGCCAAGGCGCGGTCGCCGGTCAGAAATCGCGCATCGAGCAAGGCGGTGGCTGCCGCCAGATCGCTGGCTGGCAAAGCCAAGGCGTCGGCAAACGAGCGCACGGCATGCCCGGCGTCCACCTTGGCGTCCCACAGCGGAACCAGGATGGCACGCGCCAATTCCTCCACCGCGCTGTCGGGCGATTTCGCGCATAGGAAGAGCAAGTCGAGGTCAGAAAACGGCGCCATCTCGCGCCGACCGAAGCCGCCTGTGGCCAAAACAGCGATCTCCGAAGTGGCACCCTTGCCTGCTCGGGCCAGGTGAAAGGCCAGCAGCTCGGCGATGATCGCCTCCACGTCGTGGGACAGTTGCTCGGCCAGCGCCACGCCGGACAAGCCGGCGCGCAATCCCGCGGCGGCCTGGTCGCGGGCGGCGGTCATGCGGGCGGAAATCGTTTTGCCTGTGGGTTCGTGCGGCTCGGTCATGGTGGATGCCGGATCCATACTCGCTCGCCGTCGGAATGTCGATCTGATGAATGACGGGACGTTGACGGATGGCTTGGGCTGCGGCACCGTATGCGGATGGCTGAAATTGAGCTCGGTCCCCTGTCCGATCGCCTTGACGATGACGAGATGAAGACGCTCCACAAATTGGTGGAGCAGGCCGGCGCCCACTTGGCGTCGATTGACGACCACACCACTCACACCATCGCCAAGCGCCTGTCTGAGGACGCGATGACCGAGTTTCTCGACCGCCTGGAAGCGCACGACATGGCGGCCGACATCTTCCTGCCGGTGGAGTTCGACGGCCGCCTGCATGTGGGCGACTACCGGGTGGCCTCAGCGCACGCGCTGTCAGAGACGCTGGAGGAAATGAAGGAAGAACTGTCCATCGAAGATGATGACTTCGAGGAGGACGACGAAGAAGAGGAGGACGCAGAGGAAGATGTCGAGGAGGGCACGGTCATCGAGGCCCAGCTCCGCAACATCTGGCAACTGGTGGTCGACGCCTGCAGCGAGTCGCTCGACAAGAACGTGGCGCTACACCTGAAGGTTTGAGATGACCGACCTGGTTCTCACGTTCATCGGGTCCGATCGGCCTGGCTTGGTCGAGGCGGTGGCCGAGGTGATCGCCAGCCACGGCGGCAACTGGCTGGAAAGCCGCATGGCCCACCTGGCTGGAAAATTCGCCGGAATCCTTCGCGTCGAAGTTCCGACGACCCAGGCGGCAGCCCTGTCAGCCGCGCTGACGGCGCTGCAGGAGCGCGGTCTGCGCGTGGTCGCCGAGCCGAGCGACGGCAACGCACCACCCGCGGCGGACGAAGCCCGCACGATGGAATTGGAACTGGTCGGGCTCGACCGGCCGGGGATCGTGCGTGAGATCTCGCAAATCCTGGCCCGCAGCGGCGCCAACGTGGAGGAGCTGTCGACCAACCGTTCGAGCGCGCCGATGTCGGGCGAGATGCTCTTCACCGCCAAAACGCGCGTTCGCCTGCCGCCCCAAGCTGACGTGGCCCGCCTGCGCGCCGGGCTGGAACGATTGGCCAGCGATCTAATGGTCGAAATCCGTCTGGTTGAGACTGCGCTCGAAGCCAAGGGCCGCGCTCGCTAGCCGACTTCTACGGAAACCGACGTATTCCGACGTTGGTTGACGACAGCGTCAGGGGCGGTGTAGAGCTTTCTCGTGACAGAGGGATGGCCGATGGACGACCGACTGATGACCATCAAGCAGCTCGCGGGTTACTTGAACCTGAACGAGCGGACCGTGCTGCGCTTGGTGACCGACGGCGCGTTGCCAGGGGTGAAGGTGGGCAACCAGTGGCGCTTTCGCAAGGCCATGATCGACACGTGGCTCGACGATCAGATGCTGGGCGTGACTCCGCGACTCATCGACGAACCCAAGCCGGTGGTTTCCCCGCGCGCCATGCTGGAACTCGCCAGTTGCTTCGATCTGTCGCACATCCTGCCTGAAATGACCGGGACGAGTAAGAACGGGGCCATCGAAGAACTGGCTGGTTTCGCCGCGGATTTGGGACTCGTGCGTGACAGAACCTGGTTCATGGGGGCGCTCATCGAGCGCGAGAACGTCATGCCGAGCGCCACGGGCAACGGCGTGGCCTTTCTGCACACCGTGCGCCGCAATCCCCAGCAGGTCGTTCGCCCCTTCATGGTGCTGGGCCGATCAAAAGCGGGTGTCGATTTCGACGCGCTCGACGGCAACGCCACGCACCTGTTCTTCGTGCTCGGGTTGAAGGTCAACGAACTGCACCTGCCCTGGCTGGCCAAGTTGTCCAGCATGTTCGCCACCCGTCAGGCCGTGGATCCCGTGCTGGCTGCCCGCACCCCCAAGGCAATTTACGACGTCATCGCCGCGAGCGAGCGGCGCCTGAAAATGGCGCCGTAGCGTTGCTCCCAAACACGGCTCGGACAAGCCTACGCGCCTTGACTCTGTCGTAGGAGTACGTAAAGTTACATCCGATTTCTAGGAAGTACATACATATGAGCCTGCAAGCCGGGCTCATGAATATCGAGAGCCTACCGAACGGAATGAGATGCACCTGACCGTCGCCGACGTCGCGGCCCTGCTGCGAACGCCCCCAAAGCAAGTTTATCGCTGGATCGACGCGGGCGAGCTCGACTGCAATTGGTTTCACGATCAGCCGCGCTTCAACCGCACCGAGTTGCTTGAATGGGCGACCGCGCGGCACATGCCGATCGCCGTCGAGCAGTTTCTCGATGAAGAGGGTGACGATGCGCGCTGCCCGACCCTGGTTGCTAGCCTTGGCACGGGCGGCATTCATCACCACATCGACGGTGCCGATCGGCCTTCCGTGTTGCGCTCGGTGGTGAACGTCATGCAACTTGCTGAGGTCGAGAAGGAAACCCTGGTCCAGGTGCTGCTGGCGCGCGAAGCGACCGGATCGACTGGCATTGGCGATGGAATCGCGATCCCGCATGTGCGGCAGCCCATCGTGATGGGTGGCAGCGCGGCCTCAATCTCGCTTTGCTTTCTGGAGCGGCCGGTGAATTTCTGCGCCATCGACGGCGGCCCGGTTCACACGCTCTTCTTGATGATCAGCGCCACCGTTCGCGGTCACCTGCAGATGCTGGCGAAGCTTGGTTTCGCACTGGGCGATCCTGGTTTCAAGAACGCCGTGCTTCGCCGGGCATCCGCGGAGGAGATCCTGCGCGAGGCCGGCCGGGTCGAAGCAGGACTGCCGCATCCTATCCGCAGCTAACGATGAGCCTGCTCTTCGCCGCGCTGCTCATTCTGCTTGCCAGCGGAGCGATCGCCCTCGCCGCCAATCGACGGCCAGCCCTGGCCACGGCCGTGGGTGCGGCAGGGACCGTGCTCGCCTGCGTTCTCGGGATGGTGCCGGTGGCGCAAACACTCTTCGGCCACGCCTGGCCTTTGCTTCGCCTGCCCTGGCAAGCGCCCACGCAAGATCTCCTGCTCGGGTTGGATCCCCTGTCGGCCTTCTTTCTGGCACCCGTGTTTGTGCTGGGTGCGCTGGCCGCCCTCTACGGGCGCACCTATATGCTGGCCTTTCGTGCGCGCAAGTCGCTCGGCGCCGCCACATGCGCCTTCAGCGTGCTTATGGCCGCCATGGTGACCGTGGTGCTCGCGCGCAGCACGGTGCTCTTTCTCGTGGCGTGGGAAGCGATGACGCTTTCGTCATACCTGCTCGTTACCTTTGAACACGAGGACAAAGAGGTGCGCCGGGCGGGTTTGGTGTATCTCGTGGCCGCCCACGTGGGCGAGGCCTGCCTTCTCGCTATGTTTCTGTTGCTGGATCAGCGAGCCAGCGGGCTGGGCTTCGACGCCTTTGCCGCCATGCCGTTGCCCAGCGCCGGTTTCGCCGCAGGGATCTTTGTGTTGGCCGCGGTCGGATTCGGCATCAAGGCTGGCTTTCTGCCTTTCCATGTTTGGTTGCCCGAGGCGCACGCCGCCGCGCCTTCGCACGTCTCGGCGCTGATGTCGGGCGTGATGATCAAGCTGGGACTCTACGGCCTTCTGCGCGTGACCACCTTCCTGCCCCATGCAACGTGGTGGGGCCCTGCCCTGCTCGTGCTGGGAATGGCGGGCGCGCTGTGGGGCATCTCGATGGCGCTGTACCAACGGGACATGAAGCGCGTGCTGGCCTATTCCAGCGTCGAGAACATGGGCATCATCACGCTTGGCGTGGGGCTGGCCTTCTGGCGCGCAAGCGAAGGCGACTTCCTGCTGGCCGCGCTGGGTGCGTGCGGCGCCCTGCTGCACGTGTGGAACCACGCCATCATGAAGGGCTTGATGTTCTTCTGTGCCGGCAGCGTCCTTCATGGCGCCGGGAGCAAAGACATGGAGAAGCTCGGCGGCCTGATGAAGCGCATGCCGCACACCGGGTTGGCGATGTTGGTCGGCGCGGTGGCCATCGCGGGGCTGCCGCCGCTGAACGGCTTTGTCAGCGAATGGCTGCTCTATCTCGGTCTCATGAGCGGGGATCTGTCACGCGGCGGATCGCTCGGAGTGGCGCCGCTGCTGGCAACGGGTTTGCTCGCGTGCATCGGCGGGTTGGCGGCGCTGTGCTTCGTTCGCTTGATTGGTATCGTTTTGCTCGGCGAAGCGCGCAGTCCCGCCGCCCAGCACGCCCACGAGTCGACCGTTGGGATCCTGGGGCCAATGGCGGTCCTGACCGTGGCGTCAGCGGCCATGGCGATATTTCCAGGGACGCTGCTGCGCATCCTGGCCCCGGTTGCGAACCAGATTTTCGGCCCCACGGTTGCCGAACGCATCGATCAGGTGGCCAGTTCGGTTGGGGTGGTGGGTGCGGTCAACGCCGCGGTATGGGCGGGGTTGGGCCTTGCCGTTCTGCTATGGACGCGGCTGCGCGACCGGCGCGCCCAGGCCGTGGAAACCTGGGGTTGCGGCTATGCTGCGCCCACGGCGCGCATGCAGTACACAGCCCGATCCTTTTCGGAATTCGTTTCGTACCGGCTGTTGCCGCGCACCATGCGGGCGCACATCGAAAAGAAGATGCCTGCCTCGCCCTTTCCAGCGGCGGGCAGCTTTTCGAGCCGTTGCACTGATCCCCTGACCCACGGCGTGTACGAACCGTTCTTCGCCCGCTGGGCGGATCGCTTCACGCGACTGCGTTGGATTCAGCAGGGGGCTCTGCATGTGTACCTGCTGTACATCTTTGTCGTGGCGGTCGGGGCCTTGGCATGGATATCGTGGAGCCAATGGATGTCCTCATGACCGATTGGCTCGTCATCGCGGCCATCGTCCTGGCTGCCGCGAGCGGCGTGCCAGGACTGTGGGGGGCTCGCCAGGGCGACAAAGGCGAACGAACCGCTGCCGCACTGATGGTGATAGGCGCCTTGTGTGGCATCGTGGGAGCGGCCCTGGCCATCGCGCGTCCGACGGCCGGAATCGATCTCGGCTGGCCAGTGCCGGGCGGCCGCTTCGCCACCCGTATCGACGGCATCTCCGCACTCTTCATCATTCAGATCTTCCTCATATCGGCGCTCGGCTCCGTGTACGGCCTGGGCTATTGGAAACAGTCCGAACACCCACGCGACGGCAGGAAGCTGCGTCTCTTCTACGGGTTGATCACCGCGGGAATGGCCCTGTTGGTGTGCGCGCGCAACACCATGTTGTTCATGGCGGGTTGGGAAATCATGGCGATGGCAGCGTTTCTGAGCCTGGCCGTACAGGACGATCAACGCCCCGTGCGCGAGGTCGGCTACGTCTACATGGTGGCCACTCGCCTGGCCACGCTGTGCCTGTTCGCCATGTTCGCCGTGCTGTTCGTGGCCACGGGAAATTTCGATTTCGCCGCCAGCCGCCCCATCGGTCCCGGCGCCGCCACCGCCATTCTGCTCCTCGCCATCGTCGGGTTCGGCCTCAAGGCCGGCGTGATGCCCATGCACGTCTGGTTGCCTGGGGCCCATGCCCGTGCGCCCAGCCACGTCTCGGCCCTCATGTCGGGCGTGCTCATCAAAATGGGCATCTACGGCTTCTTTCGCATGTTCTCCCTGTTCCCGCATCCGCCGCTGTGGTGGGGACAACTGGTGCTGGTGCTCGGCTGCGTGTCGGGAGTCCTCGGCGTGGCCTTCGCCATCAGCCAGCACGATTTCAAGCGCCTGCTCGCCTACCACAGCGTGGAGAACATCGGCATCATCTGCATGGGACTGGGCGTGGCCTTGCTCGGGCGCTCGCTCGGCGACAGCACCCTGGTCGCGTTGGGCCTGGGCGGGGCGATGCTGCACGTGTGGAACCACGGTATGTTCAAGGGGCTGCTGTTCCTTTCGGCCGGCTCGGTCCTGCACGCGACGCACACCCGCGAGATCGACGAGCTCGGCGGTCTCGGCAAACGGATGCCGTGGACAGCCCTCGCCTTTCTCGTCGGCGCGGTGGCCATTTGCGGCCTGCCGCCGCTCAACGGATTCATCAGCGAGCTGCTGGTTTACCTCGGGCTGTTCCGTTCCGCGGCCCTACCCCAAGGCACGATCTGGCTGACCGGCGCTTTGGGCGCACCGGCGTTGGCGCTCATCGGTGCCCTGGCCCTCGCCTGTTTCGTCAAGGTCCACGGTGCCATGTTCCTCGGCGAGCCGCGCTCCGAACGAACCGGCCACGCGACCGAATCGAACCGCTTCATTCTCGCACCCATGGCCGTGCTGGCCGGGATCTGTTTCTTTGTCGGGTTGTTGCCTGGGGTGGTCGCGCCGGTCCTCGATCGGGCGGTGCGGGCCTGGGCCCCAGAATTGTCAGAGCAACCCTTGGTGGTGCTGGCGCCGCTCGCCTGGGTTTCGCTGGTCGGCGGCCTGTTGCTGCTCGCCTTGCTTGTGGGTGCCTCCCTGTTTCGCCGCAACCTGCGCCGCAAGCCAGCGGGCACGACCGGCACATGGGACTGTGGCTACGTCGCGCCCGGCCCGACCATGCAGTACTCGTCATCGTCGTTCGCCCAGACCCTGGTGGGCCTCTTTTCTTGGGCCTTGCGCCCCAAGGTCAGCCGACCCGACACGCGCGGCCTGTTTCCCCACGCCGGGGCCTTCACCAGCCATGTCGACGATGTGGTCCTCGACAGCATCTTGATCCCCGCGGCGCAGCTCGGAACGCGAGCCGTCCACTGGTTCAGGTGGGTGCAGCGCGGAAGCATGCAAGCCTACCTGCTCTACATCTTGCTGACCCTGATCGTACTGTTTTTCTGGCGGTAAAGGACGTCTTGAACACGATTCATTTCACCATCCACGCTGCCCTGCTCTTGGCCATGCCGCTGCTCCTGCTTGGGATCATCGGCAAAACCAAAGCCGCCTTTGCCGGCCGTGTCGGGCCGCCGGTGCTGCAGCCCTACTTCGACGTCATCAAGCTTCTACGCAAGGGCTCGGTGTTCAGTCGAACCACGACCTGGGTGTTCAAGGCCGGGCCGCTCGTGGGTCTGGTAACCGCCTTGTTTGCGGCCACGCTGATTCCCCTCGGCGGCCATCTCGCGCCCATCTCCTTCGAGGGCGACCTCGTCCTCTTCGCCTACCTTTTCGGCCTGGGACGCTTTTTCACCGTCGCGGCTGCCTTGGACACCGGCTCGGCCTTTGAAGGCATGGGCGGCGCCCGCGAGGTCACCTTCTCGTGCCTGACCGAGCCCGCACTTTTCTTCGGACTGATTGTGCTCACGCGCCTGTCTGGCTCGCTCTCGCTGTCGACCATGATTGGCCCGGGGCTGGGACAGGCCTGGCACCACGGCGGAGCCTCCCTGGTGCTGGTTGGCTTCAGCCTGTTCATCGTCCTGCTCACCGAAACCTGCCGCATTCCCGTCGACGATCCCAACACCCACCTCGAACTGACCATGATCCACGAAGTCATGGTGCTCGACCACGGCGGCCCCGCGCTCGGGTTGATCGAATATGCCGCCGCCTTGAAATTGTTCGTCCTCGGTTCGGTCCTGGTTCGCATCGCCATCCCCTACAGCGGAGATCCGTGGGCGGGCTGGGGCCTTTTCGCGCTGGGCATGATCCTGCTCGCCGTCTTGATCGGCATCGTGGAATCGACCATGGCCCGGCTGCGCATGGCCCAGGTTCCCATCCTTCTGGTGGCGGCGTGCCTGCTGTCCGCTTTTGGCATCGTCCTGGTTGCGAGGTAGTCCGAAGATGCACAACCTTGTCGCGCCCCTGCTCGTTGTTGTCTTGCTCTTCAACCTGTTCCTGCTCGGCACCAGCCGTTTGCAGGCCGTCATCAATGCCTCCGCCGCCCAAGGGGTGATCCTGGGCATCCTCACCCTGTGCGTACACGAGGGATTCGGAACCTGGATGGTGCTCATCACCATCGTCACCATATTCGTCAAGGGTGTGCTCATCCCGGGGATGCTCTTGCGCGCCATCCGCGACGCGGCCATCCGCCGCGAGATCGAGCCCTTCATCGGATTTCTGCCCTGCCTTCTGCTCGGGGCGCTGGGCACCGGCGCGTCGCTGATCTTCGCCCGGACCTTGCCGTTGGCAAAGGAGCATGTCGGCTCGCTGCTGGTGCCAGCGGCCATGGCCACGGTGTGGACCGGATTTCTCGTGCTCACCACCCGGCGTAAGGCCATCAACCAAGTGGTCGGCTACTTGGTCATGGAAAACGGAATCTACATCATGGGCCTCACCCTTCTGCACGCCATGCCCTTCATGGTCGAGATGGGCGTTCTGCTCGACTTGTTCGTCGCCATCTTCGTCATGGGCATCATTCTCAACCACATCCGCCGCGAGTTCTCCTCGCTGGATACGGCGCACCTGAGCGCGCTCAAGGAGTAGTCGCCGATGTTGCTGGTACAGGTGCTGCTTCCCCTGCTCCTGGGCGGACTGGCTTTCGCCATCCGATCCAACCTGAAGCGACCGTGGCTGTTGCCGCTCGGAGGCGCCTTTCATTTCGCCATCACATGCGCCCTCTTGCTGGGCAGGGCGCCCGCCCCCGGAAACGCCTGGCTTGCGCTCGATCCACTCAACAAAGTGGTGCTTGGCTTTCTAAGCCTGCTCTTCTTTCTCTGCTCGGTCTACGCGCGCGGTTATTTGGTGTCGCGCCCGAACCAGCCCAATCGCATTTTCACCGCTAGCCTGCTCGTGTTTCTCGCCATGCTGACCCTGGCGGTCGAGGCGCAGCACCTCGGCCTCATGTGGGTCGCCATCGAGGCCTGCACGCTCAGCTCGGCGCCGCTCATCTACTTCAACCAGAATCCCCGCTCGCTCGAAGCCACCTGGAAGTACATGCTCATCGGCTCGGTGGGCATCGCGCTGGCGTTGCTCGGTTCCTACTTTCTCGCCTATTCCGCCCTTCACGGCGGCGTGGGCGCGTCACTGTTCTTCCGCGATCTCGTGCGCGAGGCGCCGCACCTTTCGCATCCCTGGTTGCGTTCCGCCTTCATCCTGCTGTTCGTCGGCTACGGCACCAAGATGGGCCTCGCCCCGATGCATACGTGGAAACCCGACGCCTACGGCGAAGCGCCTGGCCTTGTCGGAGCGCTGCTCGCGGGGGGACTCACAACAGCGGCCTTTCTCGCGGTCCTTCGCTTCTTTCAAATCTGCAACGCCGCCCATGACGTGGCCTTCGCCCGCAGCATGATGGTGGCGATTGGCCTCTTTTCCATGGCCGTCGCCGCCGTGTTCATGGTCCGCCAGCGCGACTACAAGCGCATGCTCGCCTATTCCAGCGTCGAGCACATGGGCATTTTGGTACTAGGCATCGGCATCGGGGGCGCGGGTATCTTCGGTTCCTTGCTCCACCTCATCAACAATGGACTGACCAAGGGCGTGCTCTTTCTGGCCGCCGCCAACATTCACCGCTGCTATGGCAGCAAGCGAGTCGAAGACGTCAGCGGCGCCATCCGTCGTCTGCCCATCACCGGCGCGCTCTTCCTGGCGGGATTCTTCGCCATCACCGGATCGCCACCCTTCGGCCCCTTTTTCAGCGAGTTCACCATCCTGCGCGCGGCCGTGGCAGCCGGGAGATTCTGGGTCGCGGGGCTCTTCCTGGTCATGCTCTTCGTTGTCTTCGTCGGCATGAGCGCCACCGTGTTCGCCGTGGTTCAGGGCGAGCCCTCGGAAAAGGCAGCCGCCAGCGGCTACAAGGACAGCTTCTTCACCGTGGCCCCTGTCATCGTGTTTCTGGGTCTGGTGTTGTTGCTCGGCGTGTACGTGCCGCCGCCGCTTAGCCGCGCCCTTCACGACGCAGCCGCCTTCATCGAGATGAAACCATGAGTACGCCCTGGCTTGCGTTGCGCAATGGGATCGCGGTGCCCATGCACCAAGTCCCGCAACTTCCCTTCACCGACCTGCGCCAGGCCATCATTGCGGCGCCCGCACGCAACCGGCGCGTGGCCGCCCTGTTCGGCCGCCCCGCGAACCAGGCCATCGAACTTTGCGCCGTGCTCGCCTGCGACCGCGACGGCTTGCTGGAAGTTGCCCGAACCACGGTCGAGGGAAACACCTTCCCGTCGATGACTCCGGAATGCCCGCAGGTGCACCTGTTTGAACGCGAACTCGGCGAGCAGTGGAACCTGATTCCCGAAGGCCACCCCTGGTGGAAGCCGGTGCGCTTTCACAACGCCTACCGGCCTGGACCCGATGCCTGGGGCCGCGCTGCCGGCGAGCCCCGCGTGGTGGGCGTGGCCGACTTCTACCGCGTCGAGGGCGAGGAGATTCACGAGGTGGCCGTAGGCCCGGTACACGCCGGTGTCATCGAGCCCGGCCATTTCCGCTTCCAGTGCCACGGCGAACACGTCTTCCATTTGGAGATTTCGCTCGGCTACCAACACCGCGGCATCGAGAAGACCCTGGCCGGCAGCCCAGGCAAACGCACCATCCACCACATGGAAACCCTGGCCGGCGACACCACGGTGGGACACGCCAGCGCCTACTGTCAGGCGGTGGAAAGCCTATCCGGGTGCCGGCCCTCGGCCCGCGCGCTGGCGTTGCGCGGGGTCGCGCTTGAGCTCGAACGGTTGGCCAATCACACCGGCGACTTGGGCGCCTTGGCCGGCGACATCGGCTTTCTGCCCACCGCCTCGTTCTGCGGGCGCTTGCGCGGCGACTTTCTCAACATCACGGCACTTTTGTGCGGCAGCCGTTTCGGCCGCGGCCTGATCCGCCCCGGCGGCATCGGCTTCGACGTCGATCAAGAACGTGTGACCGAAGTGCTCAAACGCCTGGAATCTGCCTACCGTGACGTCGAAGGTGCCGCCAAACTGCTGTGGCAGACCGGCTCGGTGCAAGCGCGTTTTGAAGACGTGGGCAAGGTCAGCGAGGACACCGCACGCGATCTGGGTTTGGTCGGGCCGGCCGCGCGCGCCTGCGGCCTGCGCCGGGACGTGCGCACCCACCACCCCTTCGGCATCTTCCAGTTCGTACACATCCCCATCTCCACCTTCCACACCGGCGACGTGTTTGCCCGCGCCTTTCTGCGCTGGCTGGAAATCGAGCGCTCGGTTCAATTTCTGCGCACGCAACTGAAGGAACTCCCCACGGGCGCCGCGCGCGTGAATTGCCCACAGTTGCGTCCCGACCATTTCTGCGTGTCCCTGGTGGAAGGCTGGCGCGGCGAAATCTGCCACGTGGCCATGACCGACCCGCAGGGGCACTTCGCCACCTACAAGGTCGTGGATCCCTCCTTCCACAACTGGGCGGGCCTGGCCATGGCCCTGCGCGATCAGCAGATCTCGGACTTCCCGATCTGCAACAAGAGCTTCAACCTTTCTTACTGCGGACATGATCTCTGACATGCCCCACGCGACTAGGAGCATGAACCCGTGCTGAAGATTCTCACTGAACGTTGGCGGCAAGGTCACCGCACCTCGCGCTTCCCCAACGAAGCCCCCGTACTTTCCGACCGCTTCCGCGGGTTGCCTGTCATCGACGCCAACAGGTGTTCCGAAGGTTGTCGCGTCTGTGCCGATGCCTGCCCCACCGACGCTATCGCCATTGCGTCCGGCGTTCCCAAGGTCGATCTGGGCCGCTGCCTCTTCTGCACCGATTGCACGCAGGCCTGCCCCACCAGCGCCATTCGTTGTGGTTCAGACTATCGACTGGCCGCCAACACGCGCCAGGCGCTGATCGCAGGCGGGGCTGCGGCCGTGCCCGTCCATGCCCTGGAAAGGCGTTTGCTCCGTCTCTTCGGCCGCTCACTCAAGTTGCGCCAGGTGAGCGCTGGCGGCTGCAACGCGTGCGAGTCCGACATCAACGTGCTCGGCACCTTGGTCTTCGATCTGGGCCGATTCGGCATCCAAGTTGTGGCCTCGCCCAGACACGCCGATGGGCTCATCGTCACCGGCCCGGTCAGCGAGAACATGAAACTCGCCCTGCAAAAGAGCTACGACGCCCTCACCCCGCCCAAGATCGTCATCGCGGTCGGCGCCTGCGCCATCTCGGGCGGCCCATTCCTCGACCATCCCGAGGTCCACAACGGCGTCGACAGCGTTGTACCGGTGGATCTCTACATCCCCGGCTGCCCGCCCCACCCCTACACCATCCTCGACGGCCTGCTCCGTCTCCTCGACCGGATCGAAGAAGGCCGTTCGCGGTTGGCGGCCCCTCTTTGACAAGCGGCGCCAAACAGCAGGCCGCCACTAGAGCGCCGAACAGTTTGACGGACCGAGTGAAATTGCGCAGTTGCGAGCGGCCCGAGGCGCGACGAGGGAAGATACTCGACGTATCTGACCTAGGAGCAGCGA
>Ga0265316_10003855_pt1 | contig 15035 bp, 13 predicted proteins | sample 4522metaG_FD_202092 | JGI IMG/M metagenome (GOLD analysis project Ga0265316, IMG submission 202092) | Rhizosphere microbial communities from Carex aquatilis grown in University of Washington, Seatle, WA, United States - 4-5-22 metaG | ecosystem: Host-associated > Plants > Roots > Rhizosphere >...
TCACTGGCTGACGTGCTGAACTCCGAATCTGTACTGGGGCCACGACCCATTACACTTTCCCCATGGCCCTCCGCCTTTACGCCGCCACCAGCAGCCAGGGCAAGCTGCGCGACTTCCGCACCGCCGCCCAGGCGTACTCCATTGCTATCGAGCCACTTTCCGCGCTGGTACCCGGCCTCGCCAACCTTCCCGCTCCGGAGGAAAACGGTATCACCTTCGCGGCCAACGCCACCCTTAAGGCCGTCTACTACTCCCGCTTCGCCCCCGGAGAGCTGGTTCTGGCCGATGACAGCGGCCTGGAGGTGGACGCCCTCGACGGCGCTCCCGGGGTGCGCTCGGCCCGCTTTGCCGCTGACTCGGGGATGGTGGATTCGCCCGACGTCAACGACAATACCGACGTCTGGAACAACGTTGTGCTCTTGCAGCGACTGGCCAACGTGCCCACTGCCCGGCGTACCGCTCGCTACCGCTGCGTCTTGGTTGTCGCCCGCGACGGCCAGGCGCTCCACACCGCCGAGGGCGCGGTCGAGGGCGTCATTTTGGATGCTCCGCGCGGCGCCGGCGGCTTTGGTTACGACCCGCTCTTCTACCTGCCTGCACTTGACCGCACCATGGCCGAAATCAACCTGGAAACCAAGCTCTCGCTCAGCCATCGCGGCCGCGCCATTGCCGCGTTGCTGCCCAAGCTGTCTCGTTAAGCATTATCGCCAGACAGGATGCAGAGTCTTCCTTACAGCACCCGGGCCAGCCACTTTCCAGTGTGAGAAAGTAGATTTGCCGCAATCTCTTCGGGCGTGCCTTCGGCGACGATTTTACCGCCGCCTTCTCCACCCTCCGGTCCCAGGTCGATCACCCAGTCTGCGCACTTGATCACGTCCAGATTATGCTCAATGACGATCAGCGAGCCGCCGCCGTCGATCAGCTTGCGGAAAGCGGTCAGCAGCCGGGAGACATCGTCGAAGTGCAGTCCGGTGGTCGGCTCGTCGAGGATATAGAGCACGCGGCTGGCCTGCGAGGGCCTGGCGTTGGCGTTGGCTGCGCGCACCTGGGCCAGATGAGCGGCCAGCTTGACGCGCTGCGCCTCGCCGCCCGACAGAGTGGTGGCCGACTGGCCCAGCCGCAGGTAACCCAGCCCAATCTCGTCCAGCACGGCCAGCTTTTCCAGCAACTTCGTCTGCCCGGCAAAGAAGCGCAACGCCTCCTTCACCGTCATTTGCAGCACATCATGAATGTTCTTGCCCTTGTACAGAACCTCAAGAATTTTGGCCTGGTAACGGGTGCCGTTGCACTCCTCGCAGGGCAGCTCGACGTCGGCCAGGAACTGCATCTCCACGGTCACCGTGCCGTCACCCTCGCAGGTATTGCATCGGCCGCCAGGCACGTTGAAGGAAAAGTGCCCCGGCGTGAGCGAAAGCCGCTTGGCCTCCGGCTGCGCGGCAAAGAGCTCCCGCACCAGATCGAAGCCTTTGATGTAGGTAATCGGGTTGGAGCGCGGCGTGCGCCCGATGGGCGTCTGGTCCACCAGAACCACGTCATTGAGGCGCTCAACGCCAGACAGGGAAGTGAAAACACCGGAGGGGTCGGTGCCATCGCTTTGACCCAGTGCCCGCTCCACAGCCCGGTAGAGCACCTGGTGCACCAGCGTGGACTTGCCCGAACCTGAGACGCCGGTGACGGCCACCAGCATTCCCATGGGAATTTCTACGTCGAGCCCGTGCAGGTTGTTTGCCCGCGCCCCGCGCAGCACCAGCCGTTCCTTACCTGGCGCGCGTCGCCGCGTCGGCACAGGAATCGAGATCTGCCCGGAGAGATAGCGCCCGGTCAGCGAGTTGGGATTGGCCTCGATTTCCGCAAGAACGCCCTCAGCCAGCAGTTTGCCGCCAAACTCGCCTGCCCCAGGTCCGAGATCAAGCAGATGATCCGCGGAGCGCAGCACATCGGCATCGTGCTCCACCACGAGTATGGTGTTGCCCAGGTCGCGCAGCTTCTCAAGGATAGCTATCAGCCGCGCTGTATCTCGCGTGTGCAGTCCGATCGAAGGCTCGTCCAGAACGTAGAGCGCCCCCACCAGCTGCGACCCCAGTGAGGTGGCCAACTGTATCCGTTGCGCCTCGCCTCCGGAGAGCGTAGAAGCCAGGCGATCCAGCGTGAGGTATTCGAGGCCCACCGCGTCCAGGAAACTCAGTCGTTGCCGCACCTCTTTCAGAATCGGTCCGGCAATCTCCTCCTGCATCGGCGATAACGTCAGCGCCCCAAAGAACTCTTTGGCCTGTCTGATGGTCATTGCCGTCGCCTGGCAGATGTTCTGTCCGTTGATCCGCACCGAGCGAGCCTCGGCCCTGAGCCGCTGCCCGCGGCAATCCGGGCACTCGGCGTAGCCGCGATATTTGCTCAGCATCACGCGCACGTGCAGCTTGTACTTCTTGCGCTCCATCTGCGCAAAAAAGCCGTAGATGCCCGCAAAACCACCCTTGCCCCGCAGCACTGTTTCTTGCGCCTGCTCGCGCAGGTCGCACCAGGGCACATCCATGGGAATCTGGAGCGCGGTAGCCTGTTTGCGCAACTCAGTCAACCACGGCTTGTACTTGGGCCGGTTCCACGGGTCGATGGCGCCCTGGTTAAGGCTCAGCTTCCTGTCCGGAATCACCAAGTTAAGATCGAAATCCACCGTGTTGCCAAAACCCTGGCAGCGTGGGCAGGCCCCGAAGGGATTGTTGAAGCTGAAGAGCCGCGGCTCCGGCTCACGACCCGGCTTGTGGCAGCTTTTGCACTCGTAGGAGGCAGAGAAGCGGTGCCGCTTGTGTTCCGCCGCGTCGTCCAGCAAAGCCTCCTCGAAGATCACCTCATCGGATTCGCGATAGGCAATCTCCGCCGCGTCCACAATCCGCGCACGGTTCTCCGCGCTGACCTGAATGCGGTCTAAAAGGACAAATACGGGCAGCGTGAAGTCCAGGTCCAGCAACGACTCCGGCGTCGAGAACTCGAAGATACGGCCCTGCTGATAGAGGCGGTTGAAGCCGCCCGAACGTAACTCGGTCAGCCGGGCTTTCAGCGTCTCGGTGTGCGGCGAATCGTCACCGTTCACTACTAGTTTGGCGGCCTTGGCGGCGAATTTCGCGGGTTTCGTTGCAGCTTTGGCCGGCTTTGGAGCCGCCTTCGCTTCCGCTTCCGGCGCAGGCGTTGCAGATGCCACCGGGAAGAGCACGTTCAGCCGCGTCCCCTCGCCTAACGCCAGCACTCCCTCGGCCACCTCGTCCATCGAATCGCGCTTGACGAGGCCATCGCAGAAGACGCAATGCACCGTCCCGCAGCGTGCATAAAGCAGGCGCAGGTAGTCGTAAACCTCGGTCGCCGTGGCCACCGTCGAGCGCGGATTGCGGGTGGAGTTTTTCTGCTTGATGGCGATGGCCGGCGCAAGGCCGTCGATCAGGTCCGCATCGGGCTTCTCGATGCGCTCCAGAAATTGCCGCGCATAGGCCGAAAGCGACTCCACATACCGCCGCTGCCCCTCGGCATAGATGGTGTCGAAGGCCAGCGAACTCTTGCCCGACCCTGAAACGCCGCTGATCACCGTCAGCTTGCCATGGGGAATCTCGCAGGAGATATTCTTCAGGTTGTGGGTCCGCGCGCCGCGGATGATGATCGCGTCATTCAATGGGGAGGCACCGGAAAGAAGTTGTCCAGCCGCGTCCCTGTCCCCTCAGCGAGGCTCAGAGCGCAAACGGCCATTCTTCATTATAGGGGCGCGGACTGCTCGATATCCTCATCAGCCTGAGTGCGTCGAACACTCTGTCAACCCCGCCAAGTCCGTCCCGGTAAACTGTCAGTGAGGTATTTCGTGCTTCGTTTAGCCCTTTTCATCCTGCTCATCACCTCGGTTGCCGGGTCCGCGCAAATCCCCGCTCCGAATCCAGAGAAGCAGGCTTCTGACCCAGCCGCCGCGAGCCAACCCGTCTCTGAGCAGGTGGCGGAGGCAGAAGCGGCTATCGTCCAATCTGACTGGAAGGCCGCCGAGGCCAAACTGGACGCATGGCTCTTCGCTCATCCCGCCGATGCCCGCGCCCTCTTCGACGCCGGATACGTGGCCGACGCCCAGAATCGGCTGGACGCCGCCGCAGCGCTTTACTGCCGGTCCGTCGATGCCAATCCGCAGTCGTTTGAGGCGCATCTCTCGCTTGGGCTGCTGCTGGCCCGGCTGGGCAAGCTGGCCGATGCCCGCACAGAGCTGGCTGCGGCCACGGTGCTCGATCCCGGAGAGGCCGGAGCCACCGTAAAGGCTCGCGCCTGGAGAGCTCTAGCAGAGATCGATCGTGCCAGCGATCCGGCCCAAGCGTCGAATGATTTGCTTGAGGCGCTGAAACTCTCCCCTGAAACCCCGGCCGATACACTGCTGGCAGCGAGCCTTGCCGAGGAGGCTGGCCAGTTCGATGCCGCAGAAAAAGCCTACCGCCGCATCCTGGCCAGGGACCCCAAATCATCACCGGCCAATGCCGGACTGGCTCACTTGTTGATTGCTCGAAAACAGTACCCTGAAGCTGAAACCCTCCTCCGCGCCGCCCTGGAGAACGCGCCGGACGACCCTGCGCTGACCGCGCAACTGGCCACCGTGCTGGCCGCTGAGGATAAGGCCGAGGCTCTGTCGCTGATTCAGAAGCTGCACGACGCACACCCGGCCGACGCGGCCATCACCCGTATGCTGGCCGAGGTGCTGGCTGTAGCCGGCGACGCTGCTAGCTCCGACCGTCTCTATGCCTGCCTGCTCACGGCCAATCCCAACGACCCGGTCCTGCTGATTAGCCATGGCCAGAACCTGATCCGCCAGCTTAAATATGCGGAAGCCTTTGCGGCCTTCGACAAGGCCACCCAACTCGCTCCGGCCAATCCCGATGGCTGGAGCGGCTTGGCCTTTGCCGCCTCGCGGACCAACCAACCTTCCATCACGCTGCACGCTCTTACCATGCGGTCAAAATATCTGCCCGAAATACCATCCACTTACTTCCTTTGGGCAACCGCATACGATACGCTTCATCAAAAGGTTGCGGCGGCAAGCTACTACCATCTGTTCCTGAAATCATCCGCCGGCAAGTTCCCCGATCAGGAATGGCAGGCACGGCAACGTCTCATTTTGCTCGAAAACAAAAAGTGAGATATGCAAAGATGCGGACTTGAAAGCTGTATTTCCACAGCATTCCGGGGTCCCAGGCGAGCGATTTTTGCTCGCTGGGGTAGAAGTCGCCGCGTATTGAGCAGGTGAGAAGGCATATCTTTCCCCTTGCGCAATCTCACACAATGCTCCTATAGTCACGGCCTGAGGCAAAGCCGCAGATGTGGAGGTTCCTCATGCGGTTCTCGGTTCCATCGTTCGCAACTCTCGTCCTTCTCGCTGTTTCCGTGGCGCCGGTCTGCGCCTCGGGATTCGACGACAAGATCCCCGACGAGCAGAGTATTCGTGCGCTTCAAATCAAGGCCAACCACGCCCAGCCGCGCGAACAATGCTACCTTTACGCGGAACTGGTACATGAGATGACCGAGTACAGTCTCCGCCAGTACGCAGCCGGCGACGTGGAAAAGGCTGCCGAGCTGCTCCGGCAGATCCAACCGCTCACACACAAAATCCATCTTTCAGTAGCTGATAACGACAAGCGGTTGAAGAGTGCAGAGATGCTGCTGCGTCACACGGCCTTTCGCCTCAACGAGATGCTGCACACCAGCAGTTTTGAAGACCGCACGCTTGTGGAGCAAACGTTGGCGCAGGTGAACCAGGCCCAAACCGAAGCCATGATGCAGGTCTTCCGTAACCCGTAGACGGTTGCGTCGGGCATCACCTCCCCGGTCTTTCTTGTAGACTTTCTCCGCCTCTGTCGCCTGTGATTCAATGGGAGCGGTCGGAGGAGATTTTTAAGCTATGCAAGGGGTGCGCTGGATTGCCGCGATTTTGGCCTGCCTGTTTTGGGCCGTACCGCTGTATGCGCAAAAGGAAAAGCGCGAGCCGTTGACCAGCGCTCAGATCGAGCAAATTCGCGAAGCTGGCATCGATCCCGCTGGTCGGGTCATGCTCTACACCAAGTTTCTGGACGAGCATGCAGAAGTCATCAAGGGGCTCACCAAGCGCGTTCAGTCCGCTGCCCGCGCTCGGCGCCTGGACGATGAACTCCAGGACTTTACCGCACTGATGGACGAGCTGAGCACTAACCTCGACGTTTACTCCGACCGCAAGGCCGACATCCGTAAATCTTTGAAGCCGCTGACCGAAGCCACCCAGCGCTGGCTGGGGATTCTGCGCGCGCTGCCTGGGGAGCAGGGCTTTGACCTGGCTCGCAAGGAAGCGATTGAGAGCGGTGATGAGCTGGCTGAGCAGGTCAAACGACTGCTCCAGGAGCAGACCGACTACTTCAACCTGCACAAAGACGAAGCCAGCCAGGATCGCGCGGAGCCGAAATAGGCCGGTTGCAAGCTGTAAGCTGTCCTTAGTGGCTGCCGATTTTATCCCCATCTTTCAGCAAGAGTACCGGGCTTTGCGCCCCCGTGCGCCGATGCCGCCCATCGCGGTGCGCTTTCGCCGCTTTACTTCGCTGAACACCACCATCCGCATCCGCGAGGGGCAGATTCGGGTGAGCCTTTCCGACCTGCTGGAGGGCGCGCCGGAGCCGGTGGTGCGCGCCATCGCCCACATTCTGCTCGCCAAGCTCTACAAGAAGCCCATCGACTCCGCGCAGAACCTGCGCTACAAGCGCTTCGCCTCCTCGGCCGCCGTCACCCGCCAGACCGAGCTGATCCGCGGCGCCCGCGGCAACAAGCGGTTCTTTGGCCCGGAAGGCCGCTACTATCATCTCGAAGAGGTCTTCGACTCGCTCAATCTCCGCTTCTTCGGCGGCCTCCTGGGCCGTCCCGAACTTACCTGGAGTGAGCAAATGGCCAAGCGGGCCCTGGGTCACTACGACGCCGCGCACAACACAATCGTGGTGAGCCGCGTCTTCGACCGCCCCTCCAGCCCCCGGTACGCCATTGAATACCTGCTCTACCACGAGATGCTGCACCTGAAACACCCGGTCACGAGGCGCGGGCTGCGGCGGTGCGTCCACTCTCGCGCGTTCAAAGCCGAGGAAAAGCTCTTCCCGCAACTGAAAGAAGCGCTGGCGTTTATCAAGCGGCTGTAGACAATGTTGGCTTGCGTGAGGAGATTTCACAACTCCAGCGGGAGTAAGTTTACACTGCCTTCTCGACAGCCGCACATTCCGGCCCTGTGGCCGATCGCATGGCGGCCCAACAGATCAGCACGATGCCCGCAAAGATCGACCCGGCGCTGGCCAGTTGAGCGTTCGACAATCCCCACAGCACTTTAGGGTTGCGGCGGATGAATTCAATCAGGAAGCGGGCGGTTCCGCTCAACAGCAGATATTCGCCGAGAATCGCGCCGGTTGCGCGCGGCTTTTCGCCGCGCCACCATAGCCACCCGCCAATGAGCAACCCGGCAGCCAATTCGTAGAGCGGCGTGGGATGCACACGAACGAAGGTTGGCTCGATGCCATGGGGAAAGCTCATGCCCCAGGGCAGCTTAGTAGGCAGCCCGTAGCAGCCGTCGCCTGAGAGGAAGCAGCCGATGCGGCCGATCCCGTAGCCGATGGCCGCCGCCGGAGCGGCCAGGTCCAGGGTTCGCAGGCCGCCGATTCGCGCCCACCAGCCCTGAAACGCGAGCGCGAAGACACCCATGACCAGCCCTCCGAACCAGGCAAAACCGGCCGTATCCCAGAGCACCTGCCAGCCCATCTCGCGAAACTCCATGGGCGTGTCGATGACATGCCACAACTTGGCGCCCACAATGCCTGCCACCACGGCAACGGCCACCATACCCACTGCGTCAGCGTTGATACGCGCGCGGCGGAAGTTCCGGTCCATGATAAAAGCGGCGGCCACGGCGGCCAGCCACAGCATCAGCCCAAAGGTGGGCACGTTCAGGCGCCAGAGGTGCAAATAAGGCAGCATATACGCTCCAGTATAGACGCGCCTGCAAAAGAAGGCGCACCCAGGATACGCTCCCGGTTTTTCACAGGCGCTCTTGGCTGGTAGCCGTGCATTCGCGCGATACTGTGTGCATGGCTACTACGGCATATCAGGGTTTAGAGGTTCTCTTTACCCGTCAGCAGATCGCGGAGCGCGTGGCCGAGATGGGTGCCCAGATTACCCGCGATCTGAACGGCGAAAAGCTTGTGATGGTAGGCGTGCTCAAGGGCGCAGCGCCCTTCCTGGCCGATCTTTCGCGGGCCATACAGGCCGACGCTACCTTCGACTTTGTCGCCACATCGAGCTATGGTAAAGGGCAGCGCACTTCAGGCGCTGTCAAGCTCATCAAAGATCTGGATGAGCCGATCGAAGGCAAGAACGTGCTGGTGATCGAAGACATCCTCGACACCGGCCTGACCCTCTCTTACCTGCGCAAGCTCTTCCTGCAACAGCATCCCAAATCATTGCGCATCGCCACGCTGCTCGACAAGCCATCGCGCCGCCTAGAGAAGATAGAGGCCGATTACGTGGGCTTCTCCATTCCCAACCTCTTCGTCATTGGCTACGGAATGGACTACGCCGAACGCTACCGAAACCTACCCGACATCTGCCTGATGAAGCCCGACCATCCGGAGTAGGTCAGCGGCAATTCACTGCATGTTTATGCTGATCGCGTAGTCTGCAACCAGATAGCGCCCGCTCGCGTCCTCTCATTTGGTTTAGCACTGCAGCAGGTACTATACTCATCTCCCGTGGGTTGTACGGCGAACCGCCCGGAGAGCGGCGCTTTTCCAGGAAGGAAGATTGCCCATGGCACTTACCGCCCCTATTACGGAAGCGGATCTCGATTTCGACAACGGCAGCTTCGATTCAGTCGCTTTTACCGCACAGGCGCTTTCCAGTTGGCAGGCGCTAGCGGCGATCATTGACCATACCCTGCTGGATCCCGAGGCCACCCGCGCCCAGGTGGAGAAGCTCTGTGACGAGGCCATCCGTTACCGTTTTGGCTGCGCCATGATCAACCCAGTCTGGGCGTCAACGGCGGTCGCGGTGCTGGCCGGAACGGGCATTCCGGTGGGTGCGGTTATCGGCTTTCCGTTGGGCGCCTCGCTGGTCTCAACGCTCCGCCAGGAGGCGACCGCGCTCACCCGCCTGGGCGCGCGCGAGCTGGATATGGTTATCCCCATCGGCCAGCTCAAGAGCGGCAACTACCATGCCGTCCTGCACACGATTCGCGCCGCGGTCACAGTCGCACATCATCACGGTGCATTGCTCAAGGTGATTCTTGAGACCGCTCTGCTTAACGTGGAAGAAAAACTACGCAGCGCGGAGATTGCTATCCAGGCAGGTGCGGATTTCGTCAAGACCTCAACCGGCTTCGCCTCGGGCGGAGCAACCCCGGTCGACGTTGCCCTGCTGCGCGGCGTTGCCGGAGCGCGCTGCGGCGTCAAGGCCTCGGGCGGCATCCGCACACTGGCCGAGGTGCGCGCCCTGCTCGAAGCCGGTGCCAACCGCATCGGCGCCTCAGCCTCCGTCGCAATTGTGCGCGAACTCGGCGCAGAGTAGTTATCATTTTCTACGACACATATGGATTCCACCACTCCATCTCTGCCAGAACCATCCGAGCTTGAGGGCGACTATCGCCCCGCTGGATCGGCGCAGCTCGACCCCGTCAACGCCCGCGTTGAGCCGGCCGACGTCGTATATTTGATGCGGTTGACCGAGGCGCTGAACAACACGCTCGATTTGCAAACCCTGCTCAGCCGCACCTCCGAGCTGGTGCGCGCGGTCATTCATTACCGCATCTTCGCCATTCTGCTGCTGAACGACCGTACCCACGAGCTGCGCACCAGGTTTCAGATCGGCCACACTCCCGAAGTCGAACGGATGCGCATTCCCGTCGGCAAAGGCGTAACCGGCCAGGTGGCGCTCACCCGCGAGCCCATTCTGCTCAACGACGTTACAACGGCTGGGTATTACATCTCCGCCAATCCCGCCGTACGGTCCGAACTGGCGGTACCCTTGATTGCAAAAAACCGCCTCATTGGCGTTATGGACCTGGAGAGCGAAGAGCCCGGTTACTTCACCCCCGAGCACCAGCGTGTGCTTACTGTCACAGCCTCGCGCATCGCCCAGGCAATTGAGAACGCCCGCCTCTATGCCCGCGTCTCGCGCCAGGCGCAAACCCTCGAGGTGCTCAACGAGATTGCCGTAGAACTGGCCTCCATCCTCGACCTCGACCCATTGCTAGAGCGCGTCGGCCAACTTCTCCGCCGCCTTATCGACTACCAGATGTTCACCATCATGCTGCTGGACGAGAAGGGCGAGACGCTCATCACCCGTTACGCTTGGCGATTTGGCCATGCCCATGCGCCCACGCGCCACATTCCTGTGACCAACGGCCTGGTGGGCGCGGCGGTGCGCGAGTGGCGTTTCATCAACGTCCCCGATGTCCGCAAGGACCCGCGCTACGTGCCCATGAACGAGGAAACGCGCTCCGAACTGGTCATGCCCCTCTTTTATAAGGGCCGCATCATCGGCGTGCTCGACCTGGAACACACTCGCACCGGCTTCTTCAACGAGGAGCATGAGCGCATCCTCACCACCATGGCCGCGCAGGTGGCCATCGCAATCGAGAATGCGCGCCTCTACCAGGCCGTCAAGCGCCAGGAGCGGCAACTGGAGCGCGACATCGCCATGGCTCGCGAGGTGCAACTGAGGCTGCTGCCGCCCGCCGCGCCCGAGCATCCCCACGCCGAGATGGCGGTCCGCTTTCTGCCCGCCCGCACCATCGGCGGTGACCTTTACGACTTTGTGGACTACGGCCCCAACCGCACCGCCATCGTTCTCGGCGACGTCAGCGGCAAGGCCGCGCCCGCAGCCCTCTTTGCCGCCCTGGTCAGCGGCATCATGCGCTCCGCCGCCGCGCAACTGCCGGAGCCGGCCCGGATGATGGCCCTGCTCAACGACGCAATCCAGGAGCGCAAGCTCGAATCGCAGTACGTCACAATGCTCTTCACCGTTTGGAACGACGAAAACCGGAGTTTGCAAATAGCCAACTCCGGCGCCGTTCAGCCCATCCTCTGCCGCGAGGGCCAGGCGGAGATCATCCGCGCCGAAGGCTTTCCGCTGGGCCTCTTCCCCGACGTTTTCTACGATGAGTTGACCGTAGAGACCCAGCCCGGCGATGTTCTAGTTTTTGTGTCCGATGGAATTCTGGACGCCGAGAACAACCAGGGCGAGATGTACGGGCAGGAGCAACTATCCAATCTGCTTTGCAGCCATCGCGACCAGCCCGCGCTGGAGATCGCCGACGCGATCCTTGCCGACGTGGCTAGATTCCAGGGCGGCCACGACCGCTTCGACGACGAAACCATTATCGTGCTCCTGGTGCGGTAAAGAGCGGCGCTCAGCTTGCCGGATTTTCGGCGGGGTCGGGCTCGAATCGCGGCGTAAATCCGAGCATTTTCCAGAAATTCTGAACGAGGGCTACCGTCTCTGGACTGGTGCGGCTGGTGGTGCGCAGCAGGATATCGCCGCCAGAATAGGCAGCGAGACTGGACGCCTCCTGCGCAATAGCGACGCACTTCGCGGGGCGGTAGGTACAGTTGGCCAAGTCGGCGATGGAGAGGCGCGTAGTGGGCGTGGCTAGAACGGTGCGCGGTGGGGCCATGCGGTCCAGCAGCCACAGAATTTCGAGCTTCGATTCCAGCTCGTCGGGCACGCAGTCGATAGCCAGATCGGCCTCGCGGACGGCGTCCTCAATGGTGGAGACGAAGGTGACGTTGTGCAAAGCATCGGTACCAAGCTGTTGGCGGAGTGTTTCGCGCGCATGATGCAGGTTGGCGGGCATCACGTCTTCCAGCAGCACTCGGAATCCGGCACGGGCTGCGCTTAGGGCCAGCCAGCGGCCCAGCGGTCCGGCTCCGATGATGGCGACGGTGTGCAAGGGCGGGCTTACCTGGCAGACAGAGCGTGGGCCACGTCCTCAGCGTTGGGCTTGGCCTGTAGCAGGTGCTCGGCCACGATAGCGCGTTCATCGTCGGAGAGCGTGGGGATGGTGGCCAGCACACGGCGCAGGGTCACGGCAACGTCGTCAATGTAGTTCATCAGGCGGATCGCTTCTCCGGAGAGCGGCATGGGGTTCCTCGTGGTTATTGTCTTCTGTCTTCATTGTAGGCGGCGGGGTTGGGGAGGGAAAGGAAGGAGAGAGTGGACTGCGTTATTGGATTGTACGTCTGTGAACGGAGTGGGTTATAGCAGTATGCAGGTTAAACGGTTACGGCCACCCGGGAATAAGCTTGTTTTTCGTAGGCACGATTCCGCCTCTTTCCGGTTGCGTAGCGCTGTTTTTACGTGAGATAATTCGCTCGGTTTTCCGGCCATCATATCGCTGTCCCCGATTCCAACCATCCGCGATCGACTGGAGGAAGCAGATGCCCCTCTTCTGCACTGAGTCCAATCACTTAGCCGAACCCCACCCGCCGACGCTTCAGCTCATGCCCAGAGCCGTCCCACGGCGGTCATCGAGTCTCATGTATCTCTGCATCTTAGCCGCGCTCATCGGAGGAACTTACGTTATGTCCCAAACCCCGGCGACACCAAATCTCACCAATCCCGCAACTGTGGATGACTTCAACGCAATCAAGGCGCTGAGCGCAGCCCAGGCAGATGCGCTGGACGCCCAAGCCAGGCTCATCACCTCTCAGAAGGCGTATGCAAAAGCTCAGGCTGCCGACGATCCGGCTACCGCGCAACTTACCGCCGCCACTCAAGCCGCCAGCATTGCCGCGCAAAAGAAGGCCCTCTCCGACAGCCAGGCGGCCATTCTGAAGAACAACTTTACCGTGCCTGACTCCGGGTATACCGGCGACATCAAGGCCGGCGATAAAGCCGGTAGCTTTGAGGCGTCGTTGCTGGCTGCGCACGCCCTTAACCTGGCCGCGGATCACATTGTCACAAAGATACATACGAAGGTAGGCGCGGGCTCATCGATCATTCTCTATGGGGGTGCCGATCTGCCTGATTTCCAGTCGCTTATCGCTTACCAGACACAGAGTCAAATCATCGAAAAGGCGCTTGCCGACGCCCTGAACAAGATGGATGGTCCGCAGACCGAGGCCAACAGACTGCTCGGTGCAAAACGCGAGTTCGTCACGCCCGCCATGATCGGCGCCGGACTGGACGCGGTCAACAAGCTTCTCGGTTTCTTCCGCACCGATTACTCCATTCAGGGCGTTGCGGTTACTGCGGACGATCTCCTGCTGATCGACGCTCTCGCCGGAGCCTTGAGCGAGAGAGGTGTGAATGTCAGCCTGCCCGCTCTGTACAATGCGCCCGCCCTTCTGGGCGACTCTCCCATCGTCAGCCAGCTAAGTTCGCTTGCCACTGAGCGAATGGCACTGCAGCAGAAGGTCGATCTGGCCGCTAAGGGGGTAGATGCCCTCACGACTGCGGCGGGCAAGGAGACAGACGCAGAGAAAAAGAAGCAGATGGTTGATGCCGCCGCCAATCTGAAGACCGCGTCCGATCAGGGAAAGGTTGGGGTGGCCCTCTATGACGGCTTCATCACCAAGCTCACTACTCCCGACGATAAGGCAAAGGTCCCGCTCGCCGCGATCATTCAGCAGGAAGCCGTTCGCAGCGCGTTGAAAGGCGGCGCAAACCTGATGACTGCCAAGATATCTTCCGCGGGCGGCACATACTATACCCGGAAGAACCTCTGGAGCTTCTTCGGGGCCATGCCGTTCTTCACCATGGGCGGCGTGGTAGTCGACTACTGCCTTTTCAATGGCAAGACCGGCGTTGTCCTAAGTGCTGGAGCGGTGCCGGTCGATGGCGGCTTCTTCAAGGTAGGCGAGTTACCCCAGTTGCTTAGTGACGAGCCCGTCAAGATTGCGCGGCGCCGGCATAGCCAGTAGCTGTCCAGCCACTGAGCGTTGTTTTTTACCAAAAATGAGGAGGTACCGGATGAACGATAGGCAGGAACGGCTTGTCAATTACGTCCGTGAATTACACCAACGGGACAAACGGGGACCAGGAGATTTTCCAATCCAGCCCGCGAAGAAGACTGCCGACAGTATCGGCGACCTGTCCTTTAGAAAAATCGCCTCATCAATGCGCACTTCTGTTGCCGGACTCATGCAAGCAGGGAGTTTGAGATCAGAACTAATGATCGAGGACAACGCTCCCCCGCCAGCTGCTGTGGTTGCGCCCCCTCAAGGGCCGCATATCCCCTCCCTCACTCAACAAGCGGCCGTAGCATACGAACGTGCTCTGCTCGAAAAACCTCTTTCTGCCGCGGACTTGATCCAACTGGAAAGCATTGTCCTGCCTGCGCTACGCCCCGTATTCGACATTCAGAACGAGACCTATGACAATTTGCCCGCCAATTGGGAACCGTTCAACGGCCAGCGCTCTGCAATCGAACCACTAATCCGCGGCATTGGACGCCTGCAATTGACCGGCCACCCAAGCTACACATATGTGGGTACCGGTTTCGTCTGCGGGCACAACGTCATTCTAACCAATTGGCACGTGGCTCAAATCTTCGTTCAGAGTATTGCAAACGGTCTGAAATTGAGTTATCTGCCCGGTATTTCGTGCGCGATGGAAATGCTCGGTGAGGTAGGCTCGGCCAGCACTTTACAGCTGGATGTCGCACAGCCTATTGCAGCCTTGCCCGAATGGGACGTCGCATTGCTTCGCGTCGAGGCATTGCCAACCGGAGTTGTTCCGCTGCCGCTTGCAAGCTCTGCGCCCACGGCAATCTCAGGTGGTTTCGCCACCGTCATAGGCTATCCCTCGTATGACCCTTATGAAAGTTTCGTGGATCAAGCCAACATTTTCCGCGCAGTTTTCGATAAAAAGCGTTTCCAGCCCGGAAAACTCAATGGGTGCGCGGATGTTCCATGCTTTGGGCGCAACATCAGCGCCATCGCTCACGACTGCTCCACCCTGGGCGGCAACTCGGGCTCAGCCCTCATCTCTGCCGACACGGCGCAGGTTGTGGGCATCCACTTTTCGGGTATCAC
>Ga0265316_10003858_pt1 | contig 15031 bp, 7 predicted proteins | sample 4522metaG_FD_202092 | JGI IMG/M metagenome (GOLD analysis project Ga0265316, IMG submission 202092) | Rhizosphere microbial communities from Carex aquatilis grown in University of Washington, Seatle, WA, United States - 4-5-22 metaG | ecosystem: Host-associated > Plants > Roots > Rhizosphere >...
CACACGGACTTCGATCACGCCGGTTGCGCGGGGGTCGATGCGGACGCTGTTGCCATCGAGCGACACGTCGTCGACCGCGAATGCCGCGATGCCCTGACTGACGGCGTTGGGATTGTCGACGACGACGTGGATCTGGGCATCGCCCGTGCGAACCCACGCTTCGAACCCTTTCCAATCGCGCGGGATGCATGGCTCGATACGAAGGTGGCCCTCCTCCCTTCGGAGGCCGAGAATCCCCTCCACGCCCAGGCGCCATGCCCACGCGGCAGAGCCCGTGTACCAGGTCCAACCGCCACGACCGATCCATGGTGCGCAGGAGTACACGTCGCCCGCGAGCACGTACGGTTCGACGCGATAGCGATTCACTTGCTCGCTCGTGCGCGTGGCGAGGATCGGGTTGAGGAGGCGGAAGATGCGCGCGGCGCGATCGCCGTCCCCGAGAGCAGCCCAAGCCCATCCGAGCCACGTTGCCGCGTGCGTGTACTGCCCGCCATTTTCGCGCACGCCAGGAGGATACGCACGAATGTATCCGGGGTCGTGGAGAATACTGTTGAACGGAGGCGACAGGAGGAGCACCAGCCGCTCTTGCTCGCGCACAAGCAACTCATCGGCCGCATGGAGCGCGGCGCGCGCCTTCGCCGGATCGGCTCCTCGCGACAGCACAGCCCAAGACTGCGCAATCGAGTCGATCCGACACTCGCGCGAAGCCGCCGAGCCGATGAGCGAGCCGTCGTCGTGGAATGCGCGCAGGTACCACGCGCCATCCCACGCACTCGCGTCGACCTCGACCCTCAGCGATTCGGCTCTGCTCCGCCACTCCGTCGCGTCTGCCCGCTCATCCACTCGGTCGCAAAGCGAGGCGAACCGATTCATCGTCGCGTAGAGAAACCAGCCCAGCCATACACTCTCGCCCCGACCGCCAGATCCCACGCGGTTCATCCCGTCGTTCCAGTCGCCGTCGCCCATCAGCGGAAGCCGATGGCTCCCTTGCGTCGCGGCGCGTTCGAGCGCTCGCCGGCAGTGCTCGAGCAGGGACGCGCCTCGTCTGGCGGCCTCGAACTGCGCGTACCGGTCGTGCTCGTCCCGCCGAAGCGGCTCACCAGCGAGAAACGGCGCCTGCTCCGACAGGATGTCGGCGTCACCCGTCGCAAAGACGTACTCGGCGGTCACGAAGGGGAGCCACGCGAGATCGTCGGAGCAGCGCGTGCGCACGCCGCGCCCGGACGGCGGATGCCACCAGTGCAGGACGTCGCCCTCTTCGAATTGGTGGGACGCTGCTTCGAGGATGTGAGCACGGGCCCTCGCAGGAGCCGCATGAAGGAGAGACATGACGTCTTGGAGCTGGTCGCGAAAGCCGAACGCGCCGCTCGATTGGTAGAAGCCTGTGCGCCCGAACAGCCGCGCCGCCGTGCTCTGGTACAGCAACCAGCGGTTGAGCATGAGGTCCATGGCCGGCTCCGGTGTCTTGACGCGAATGTTGTCCGTGAGGCCGCTCCAGAACGCATGCAACGCACTCCACGCAGCATCCACCCGCCTTCGATCACGAAAGCGTCGCACGAGCTCAAGAGCCTCCCCCCGATCGGATGCCTGTCCGAGAATGAAGTGCGTTTCGATCTCCTCACCCGGCGCAAGCTCCACGTGCACTTGCAGCGCGGCACACGGATCGATCCCAGCTTCCGTACGGCCGGCCAGGCCCCAGCGCTCGAGCGCTTCGGGCCGCGCATAGTCGCCGCGAGGTCCCAGAAACTCCATGCGATCGGCCGTGAACCCGTGCACGTTGGCCGCGGATGCGAGAAAAGCGACCCGCCCCGCAAATTCGGCGTTCCAGTAACATGTCGCCAGAAGGCACGCTTCCGATCGTTCGAATTCGGACACTATGTACGGCTGTTGCTCTTCGCGTAGAACACCGAGCACCCACTCCGCGTAGTACGTCGCCGTGATACGGCGGTGCCGTGCAAGCTTGTTCTTCAGGGTCAGGCGCGCAATCTTGAGCGACGCGTCGGGGGGAACAAAAATGGTGAGTTTTTGCTCGAGCCCCTGGCTCTCACGCGCGTAGGACGTATATCCGACGCCATGACGCACGAGCGTCTCGGCGTCGCGGCCCGCGGGAAGCGGCGTCGGCGACCACACCGCGGCCGTTTCTTCGTCGCGGAGGTAAAGGGCTTCGGATGGCCTGTCGAAGACGGGATCGTTGCGCCATGGCGTGAGGCGGTTCTCGCCGCTGTTGAGCGACCAGGTGCATCCCAATGACGACTCGCTCACCAGACAGCCGAACTCCGGATTCGCCAGGACATTGCACCACGGCGCAGGGGTCGTCGCAGTCGGCCCGACGGACACAACGTATTCGCTCCCGTCCTGCGAAAAGCCACCGGTGCCGTTGTCGAAAATGAGCTCGGGATGCGAGATCGGGAGCGCGACGCCATCGTCGGCCAGCATGGGCTCGAACCGAGGCAGGAGAGGCCGCCCCTCTACCGTCTTCGCCAAGCTCGCCGAGAGCGAGCCGTCGCGTGTGTCGAGCAAGACCCGCGCGCTCGCCTCGAGGTGACGACGCTCGTCCTCCGTAAGCTGGTCGGCGGGGACCACGAAGATACCTCCGCGCCGATTGAGCCAGTCGTCGGCGGCGCACTCGGCCAGAGCGCCTCGCAACGTTCCCGCCCCTTCCGTGATGTAGCCGGTCGCTTGCTCGTCGAAAAGAAGGACCTCCAAGCGCACACCACACGAACGAAGATAGCGGTGCGCCGCGACGACCTCACCGAGGAGGGGCGCCTCTGCATTGTGGATACGCACAAGCAGGATCGGGTCGTCGCCAGAGATCCCCCGCCCCCACAGGCGACTCTTGCACGGTCGCCCCGCGGCGATCACTTCCGGAGGGGCGCGCAGCGCGGGGTCACCGAACATGAGGGCCGACAGGAGTCGCTGAACGGCAGGCAGCGTCTCCGGATCGAGTCGCGCGCGCTGCAAGCGGCGCACGCTCGCCTGCTCGGCATCTCGGAACGCCCACCGAACGGCGTGCATCGACCGGTAGCGGCGCGCCAGATCCACCGCCACGGCGCGCGAGCGACCGACTGCGGTAACGAATGCGAGGGTAGCTGTCCCCTTCGGTTTCAAGTCGACGCAGGCCATCAAGCTCATGACTGGGTCGATCACCGCCCCGGTCTGTCCGTGATGGCCTCCCCGCCGGTTCGCCAGCGACTGGGGCGCCTCGGCCGTCGTGCAGCGCCCGAAGAAGGCGGCCCGATCCGTCTCGTAGCCCGACAGGCTCACCGAAGCGTCCTCGTGCACGAGGCAGTGCACCAGCACGGCAGGCTCCTCGTCGGTGGTGCGTAGCCGCCGCGCGAAGATCAACGCCTCGAGGTCGGCCACGAACTCAGTCTCGACAAACATCCGCGCGAAGGCCGGGTGCCTCGCCGCCTGCCCCGCCGCAAGCAGCACTGGTTCCGCCGCGGTCGCCACGGTCAGCCGCCGCCGACGACTCGTCTCGTTGTGGAGCGTGATCTGGCGCACCTCCACGTCGTCGGCCGGCGCGATGGCGACGCCGACGTGAACCGAGATCCCGTGCTCGCGCCGGTGAAACTCCGCCTTGTGGGTTGCGAAGGTCGTGCGTCCGTCGTCTGACACGGCAGGCCAAACGCGACCGTCCGCCTCGTCGCGAAGGTAGATCCAGAGTCCGTCCCCGTCGCGCGCGGGATCGCGCGCATAGCTCGTGAGCGCGAGCCCCTGCCACGAGAGCCCACCGGCTCCCGAGTGCGTCACCAAGCTCGTGAGCTTGCCGTTGCTGAGCACGAAGGCCTGTGGGCGCCCATCGCCGCGCGGTGACCACGGGGCCGGCGCGTTCGGCGGCGTCGTTCCCGCTTCGGCGTGCGTGGTCTCGCCACTCTCGGCAAGCGGCCACTCCGGAGGGGGCCCGGTCGGCGCTCGCTCGTTGAGCAACATCTCACCCGCCTCCACCGACGGGTTGGCATGGAACCGTTCGACCATCACTTGGCGGCTCAGAAAGTTGTCGATGGCGACGAGCAACATCCCTTGGTGATGGGCCATGTACGATCGTACGACCGAGTAGGAGCGCCCCGGCGGAGCGCGGTCGGGGTGCATATCGACGGCCTCAAAGAGCCCATACGAGCCGAGCAGCCCCATCGATTCGAGCTTCGACATGTTGTCGAGGACGGCACGAGGTCGGACCGATACGGCAAGCGCCGAAGCGTAGGGAGCCACGACGCGGTCGTCGTCCAACCCCCGCTTAAAACCGAGCCCCGGCACCCCAAACGACCGGTACTGGTACGTCTGCTGGGCGTCGAGCCTATCGTATGCGGACTCGGAGATTCCCCAGGGACCTCCCGTCTGGTCCGCGTACGAGATCTGCGCTTCCACCGCGAGCTCGCAACTCTGTGCGATGAGCGTTCCTTCTCGACTTCGCATGAGCAGGCTCGGCATCAGATACTCAAACATCGTCCCGCCCCACGAGAGCAACGCAGGGGTCCCCTCCACGCGGGTCATCGGCCGGCCCAGCGCGTACCAATGGGCTTCGGGTACGTCGCGTTTGACGATCGCGAGGTAGCTTGCCAGGCGCGCCTCGGAAGCGAGGAGGTCGTAGTGATGCGGATCGACCTGATCGAGTGTGACGTTAAAACCAATCGAGAAGAGCTTCCGGTCGGCGTCGAAGAGGAGTCGAAAGTCCATTCCCCGGACTTCCGCTGCGGCCCGCGCCGCGACGTCGAGCAGACCGTCGCGCAGAGCGCGGGCGCTCGCCTCGGCGGTGCGACATGCCTCGCGAAGCCGCCGCGACGATGCCTCGATCTCGGCCGACGGCACAGCATGGATGGCCCGGTCTCGGTCTTCGATGGCTGCACAAAGCTTGTGCGCGGCGGCCGGTATTTCGTCGAGCCGGAGCACGTGTGGTAGCTCGAGGCCATCGATGGCCGGTTCGTTCTCCCACCCCAGCCACGGGACGAGATCTTCGAGCTCGTGACGCATCTCTTGCAGCTGGTGATTGAGGCGGCCCATCCACGTCCGCACGGCGTGGAGGGCGTCGGCTTCGTGCCGGAGCGCCCCGGTGTCGAGCAAGGCGAGAAGCTCGCGATCGAGCTCGGCTGAGGTTTCGCCGCACAGCGCTCGAAGCGTGTCGTGGGCCTCGCTCGGAGCCTCACGCGCTCGTTGCATCGAATGGCGCATCCGGGCGAGGACTGCACGCAACGACGTGGCCGAACCGTTCCCGGTCGATCCGATCACTCCATCGAGAAGATCGAGGGAGTCGGTGAGCCCATCCCACGCCTCGGATCGAAGCACCGTCGCGTGCGCGACCTCCCTGCATCCTTGCTCGAGCGCCAGCAGGCAGCCGGCGAAGTTGCCGCTGTCGACGGTGGAGACATACTGCGGAAGGAGCGGCTGGAGATTCTTGGTCTCGTACCAATTGAGGAGGTGCCCCTGGTAGTGGGTCAGCCGTGCGATGCTTTCGAACGCGCTCCTCAGCCGCAGGGACAGCTCACGCGGTCCCAGGTAGCCGAGGTCGTAAGCCGCGAGCGTCGAGAGGAGCATCATCCCGACGTTCGTCGGAGACGTTCGATGCGCCGTCTGCTCGTGGGGGGCCTCTTGATGGTTGTCGACCGGGAGCCACTGGTCACCCGGCCCAACGAACGTCTCGAAGAAGAGCCAGGTCCTTCGCGAAAGTAGCCGCAGCCGTCGAACGTCTTCGGGGCCGAGAGGCGCGCCGCCGATCAAAACCGGCTGGCTCAGCCAGCGGGCGAGCTCGGGGGCAACCAGCCAGACGATGAGTAGCGGCGAGGCGACGATGATTGCGGAGGGTCTGGCCCAAACGACGAGAATAGCGGCCGCAGCCGACAGAAGGGGCGACCAATACATTTCGCGCCACAAGAGGAAGCGCGGCGGCGAACCTCCGAGTCCGCGCGCTGTGTTCGCGGCGCTGGTCCATTGGAGCAGGTGCTTGCGCGTGACGAACATGCGCACGAGCACCCGTGCCACCGCATCGACGACAACCGCGGTCTCGAAGGCCAGAAACGAAAGCTCGAGCGCTCCGCGCGCGAGATTGGCAGCCCGCCTCCGCCGCCCGGTGGCGACGGAGTGGATCATGGGCGCGAGCGACGCCCCGAGGAATCCCAAAGTCCAAATGCGGGGATCACCGGGCAGGGCGACCCAGCCGGCGACAAGCAGGAGAAGGAGCATCGGTTTTGCGAGGCTGCGGCGCAGGTTGTCGACGATCTTCCAGCGATCGATGAGGGCAAGCGGATTGGCAAGGGCCGTCCCCCGGGCCGAAGGGACCCAGGGAAATAGCCAGGGCAAGAGCTGCCAGTCGCCGCGCAGCCATCTGTGCATACGCCTCGCGTAGGCGGCGTAATGAACCGGATAGTCCTCAAACAAGACAATGTCACTCGCGAGCGCGGTCCGCGCGTGGACCCCTTCGAAGAGGTCGTGGCTGGCGATCGCGTTCTCCGGCACGCGCCCTTCGAGGCTGCGTATGAACGCGTCGACGTCATAGATACCTTTGCCAACGTAAATTCCCGTTCCGAAGAGGTCTTGATACGTGTCGGACACCGCGTGCGTGTAGATGTCGAACCCGACGTCGCCCGCATAGATTTTCGAGAAGAGCGTACGCCGCGACGTCGCGGGCGAAGTCTCGATCCGTGGCTGAATGATGGTGTATCCGGACACGACCTGTCCGGTCGCGTCGTCGAAAAGGGCGCTGTTAAGGGGATGGGCGAGGAGACCCACCAATCGACGCGCGCTGCCCATCGGAAGCTCGGTGTCGATGTCGAGCGTTATCACGAAGCGGATCCGCTCGAGCCCCTTCGGGTCGCCCACGTGGCGCGTGTAGCTTGTGCTCGCGTCGCCACGCAGCAAGCGGTTGAGCTCCTCGAGCTTGCCGCGCTTGCGCTCCCACCCCATGAAGCGCCGTTCGGATGGATTCCACCGGGGCTCGCGGTGCAGCAGGTGAAATGGCCCAGAGCCGTTCTTGCCGTGCTTCGCGTTGAGCCCCACGATTCCTCGTGCGGCAGCCTCCCGCAGCGAACTACTCTGTGGCTCCGTCGTAGAGTCTACTTCGTCGGTGAGCAGGGCGAGCTGCAGCCGAGGGTCCGGGTTGGCGATGTGATGTCGCTCGATCTGCCTCAGCATCTCGTCGACGTCCGTGGCGCGGCCTAGCAGCGTCGGCATGACGACGAGGGTTCGGGCGTCGTCCGGCAGGCCCGCTGAGAGGTCGAGCTTCGGTAGAACGCGAGGCGGGAGAATGCGTGCGAAAATCTGCTGCATCAAGGCAACCGCAAAGACCGATGCCGGCGCCAGCGCGAGCGCGATGGCCACGGCGATCCCAAGCGGATGTCCACCGGCATGTGCCGCATAGCCGCCAATCACGAGAAGTGGAACCGCGGTGGCGAGGGCGATAGGCAGCAGGTAAGCCGGCGTCGGCCACCGTCGAAGGATGCGCCGCAAGCGCTCCAAGCCCACAGGCCGGTATCGAATCTCGTGTTCGAGCACGGCACGGCCCTCGCCGACGAGATAGAAGCCCACATGTCCGCGTCGTCCGTCGGGGATTCCTGCACGGGCGAGCTCGACGGCACGCGCTGCAACGTCGGGTTCCGTCTCCCCGGCCGTCCATGCCAGCTCTTCGACTGCTTTGCGATAGGCGTCACAGGTCGCGAAATCCATTCGTCCGTAGATGCCCGACGGATCGTCGCGCAGAATCGCCTCGACGCGACTGTTCTTCTCGAAGAAAGTGCTCCAATCGATGTCCGCGAGAAGGCGGAGCGCGCGAATCGACTGCTCCACCCCCATAGCCGGGTCGACTGCAAGATCCCCCGCCGCTTCCCCGAGCGCATCGTCGACGACGCGCAGCTTGCGCAGACACCGAACCAGGCCATCGAGAACCGCGACACGCAGCATCATCGGCAGCGCCCAAAGCTCTGCTATCGTAAGTGGCGCGACCTGCTGATAGGCGTGGGTGAAGCGCTGCAGAAAGGCCGCGTCGACTTCGATCGTCTTCCCGACGACGAGCGCGCGAGCGAGCGCGTGGAGTCTCGGCAGGCCGCTCGCAGGACCGGCGGCGAGCACTGGGAGGCGCTGCACGAAGCCGCGCGGAAACTCTTCGGCGACCTGCCGCGCCACGCGACGGACCAAGTAGTAGTTGTCGAGGAACCATTCGGCCGGCTTGCGAAGGGCCGGGTCTTTAGACTGATCGGAGGCGAGGCGCCGCTCGGCTTGCGCAAGAGAGCGCTGGATGATCTGTGCGTCGAGAAAATCGACCGAAGCGCGGTGCGGACGCCGGATTTCCCAGTGGGCCGCCGCGAGAACGCGTGCCCTCTGCTCGAGGATCTCGGCCTCCGTCGCAAACCCCCCGAGATCTCGCTGGACCGCTGCCGTCAAGCTCCCCCCGCCGTGAAGCTCGCGCGTATTTCCGGAGCGGTGTTCTGGTCCTTGAGCGGTTGGGTCTCCATTGGAAGGTCTTGCAGAACCAGGAGCGGCAGCGACAAGTGGGCGAGCAGATGAGCCGTCACGCTTCCGAACGTAAGCGCGGGATTGCACGTGTTTCCGTGCGCCGAAAGCACGACGAGATCGACCCCCTCCTTGCGCGCGACGTCGAGAAGCGACTGCCGCGTGTCCGCGCGTCGAAGAACGATCGCCCGGACGAGCTGTCCTTCTCGACCGAGCTGATCGCGAAGGTTCTCGAGGTATCGTGTTGCAGTGGACTCCATGCGCGTCGCCAGATCGCGCGCGGCTTCGAGGTCGTCGTTGGCACGCAGCATGGCGCTCGCGCAGGGCTCGGGAACGACGTGGGTAAGGAGGATCTCGGCGCCATGCGCCTTGGCAATGCGTGCGGCGGTCGGCAAAACGCTTTCGGCGCGTAGCGAGCCGTCGAGCGGCAGGAGGATCCGCTTCGGTGCCCAATGGTCCGGCGCGCGCTCCGCCGACCGCGCGATCAAGACCGAAACTCGCGCCACCGCAAGGACCTGCTGGACGGTGCTCCCGAGGTTCCACGCCATCACGCCGGCTTCGCCGTTGCTGCCGAGCACGATGAGATCGGCCCCGAGCTCGTGAGCGAGCGAAGTTATTCGTTCAGCGGGATGGCCTTGCTCCAGCCTCCAGTCGACGCGTATTCCGGAGGCTCTCCTCGTCTCCGTCCCGAGTCGCTCGAGGTAGGCGCCCGCTTCCTGTCGAGCAACCTCCCAACTGCAGGCGTCCGTTGCGCGCAGCACCGCTGTTTCGTGCGCGGGTTGAAGGACGCAGACGAGTGTGATGGCGCTGTCGAAGGTCTTGGCCAAGGAGATCGCGTACCCCAGGGCCACGTCGGAAAAGGAAGAGCGATCGAGGCAAACGAGGATGCGGCGGATGCTGCCGTGCCGGGCCAGCGACTTTGCCCTGGTCTCTTCGCGCTGAGGTTTTGTGTCCAGAAGGTGACGTGGTTCGGCGACTCCCATTTGCCGCTTCACTATCAAGAAGCCGGCCAACATCATTCTGGGCCCGCAAGGGCGCGGGCCGTCGCTTTGATGGTCTCGTCAGTAGGCCCCGCACAGAGGGCCATGGGTGCACAAATCTCCGCCGCGCGCATCGCTTGCGGGTCATTCGAGGGAACCGGTATGGGTAGCGGCTCGCGCCTTGCACGCTCGTGTGGCCCGGCCGTCATTCCCGAGCAAACGCGCGTCGCGCGCTTCGGCGTACGCGCAGAATGCAAAAAACTGAGGCAAGATGACAATCTCACACGACTTTCGACGGTCGCGCCGGTGGCTGCCTCCGCTGTGGGATGCGCACGTTTTTTCGCGTGGCTCTCTTCAGGATTTCGAGGATGGTCCACGGGCGCTCGCGCACCCGCTGTGGCCGTCGACCGGGAAGGCCAGGGCGATCGCCATCGCGAATCGGCGAGCCGACCATTGGGAGTCCGGCGTATTCTCCGGAGGAGTGGTGGGGCTCGAGGCCTTGCATCAAACTCCCGCGGCGTGTGAAGCGCGCCGGCCCGGCTTGTCGGCGGAGGATGCGGAAGGGTGCGATCGGCGGCTGCCCGCGAGCCCCTTCCCGATGTGGATCTTCGATCCACGCACCGGGCTGATTGTCGCGGCAAATAGCGCCGCGGAGCAGGCGTACGGGTACACGCGTGCTGGCCTTCTCGCGTGTAGTGCGCAAGATCTTTGTCAGCCTCGGGATCCACACGACGGCCTTATGACTCTGTTTGCCAACGACGAGTCATTGTGGACCGGCACGGTCAAGCAGCGCCGTAAGGACGGTGCCGCGTTCGACGCCGACGTCGCGACGATCGGGACGCGGGATGCGGCGCGCCCAGCGATCATTGTGATCGTGAATCCGATTTCGATGTGACCATGATCCCGCAACTCGAGGCACGGGCGCTCGAGTCGCACATTTTCTAATTCTGGTTAATTGACCGAGGCTTCGCAATTCGCGAATGGGTGATTCGCCCGAGGCGCCTCGTCCCCGGAATCGCGGGCCAAAAGACCCGCGCCGACGGCGCGGCACCGTCCTTGCACCGGTCGGCTGGGCAGAACGCTGGAGTACGGCGTTCGAACAAACGGAAAGCAGAGACAATTATGAATTGGAGCCCGATCGCCATGTGGTGGCATCGATTGACGGGCGGCATCCAGTCGACTTATGGGCGTCTATACCGCGCTCTTGCGATGGACTGGCTGGCGAAGATCCAACTAAAAGATCATTACGCAGAACGGAGACCCCGATGAAACTAGGCATCCTCATTCTCGTATCCGTATCCTCGCTCGACCTCGGATGCGCAACGACATACCCCGTTCCGGCCCAGCATTTGGCCGACGCTCAAGCCGCAGAGCGCGGCGCTTCCGAAGTGGGTGCGGCCAGCCAGCCGAAGGCGCAGCTGCATCTCCAGCTTGCGCACGAGCAGATCGTCGAGGCGAACGCTGCCATCCGTGATGGCGACAACGAGAGGGCCGACCGACTGCTGGCGCGCGCGAAGTCCGACGCCGAGCTCGCGATCGCGCTGACGCGGGAGGAAGGTGCAAGAGTCGATGCGCAGGGCGCGACGACCCAATCGAACAACCAGCGAACCGTGAACGCGAACCAAGGGGCACAGCCATGAGAACGCTTCAATACACGTCCATCCTCGTCGCCCTCGCGACCGTCGCCGGTTGCGCTTCCACGCTGCCGCCCCAAGATCTCGTCACCGCCCGCGCCACATACGCCCGGGCAAGCCGCGGTGTCGCGGCGAGCTTCGACCCTGCCGATGTGCACGCGGCCGGCGAGTCGCTCGATGCCGCAGAGCAGTCGTTCACCGCAGACGGCGCTAGCCCTACGACCATCGACTTGGCCTACGTGGCTACCCGCCGCGCCGAAATCGCGGAAGCGCGCGGAGTGGCGTTGCAAGCCGCCCAGCAGCAGCAGCAGACGCTCGGAAGGATGCACGACGCAGAGACCGCGACGGTACAGGCAACCGCGGCCAAGCTCGGACGCGCGAACGTGCAGATCGCCATGCAGGGTCAGGCGCTGCAGGATCAAAACCAGCAGCTCCAGACCGAGCGCGATCGCCGCGAAGCGGCTGACAAACGCGCGGCACAAGCCGCCGCCGATCTCGCCGCCTTCGCGTCGGTGAAGCAAGAGGCGCGCGGCATGGTCATCACGCTATCGGGAAGCGTTCTTTTCGTAACGAACCATTCGGACTTGTTGCCCGGCGCTCAGGTGAAGCTGAACGAGGTGGCCGCTGCCCTGACGAAGCAGGACGCCGAATCGAAGATCATTGTCGAAGGTCATACGGATTCGCAAGGGGAGGCATCGTACAATCAGGACCTCTCCCAGCGGCGAGCGCAGTCGGTGCGCGACTATCTCGTCTCCCGTGGGATCGCCGCCGACCGCGTGACGGCGCAGGGGTTCGGTCTCACGCGACCGATTGCGGACAACGCGTCTCCCGAAGGGCGGGCCAACAATCGCCGCGTCGAAATCGTCGTGCTGCCGGCGGTCGCGTCGCCCTAGTAGGGCTGGACCGCGCGAGAGGCGTTTCTCAATTGAAGCCGAATGGCCTCTCGAATCGATCGCCTGCCGGCGGGAGCGCTTGTCGCGACCATCGCGTCGGCAGCGATGATTGCGCAACAAGTCGCCGGGAAGGCGACGCGCGACGCGCTCTTTCTTTCTAGCTTCAACGTGAGGGTGCTACCGGCGATGATGGCCGCGTCTGCGGTCATCTCGCTCCTCGCGGTGGTGTGGCTGTCGCGCCTGATGTTGCGGCACTCGCCCGCGAAGGTCGTTTCCAGTGCCTTCGCGGTGGGCTGCGCCACTTTGCTCGTTGCTTGGGCGCTCACGTTCTCGGCGCCGCGCCTAGGTGCGGTCGTTCTCTATCTCTACACGGCGCTCTTTGGCGCCGCAGTGGTCTCGGCGTTCTGGTCGCTGGTCAACGAGACCTTCGACCCGCACACGAGTAGGCGCTCGGTCTCGGCGATCACGAGTGGAGGAACTCTGGGCGGGCTGCTGGGCGGGCTTGCGGCGTGGCGAGCCTCGGCGCTGATCGACGTGCCGACGATGCTCCCGCTGCTGGCCGGGTTGAACCTCGTTTCGCTGTGGGGCAGCCTGCAGTTGAAGGGGCGGCAAGGCGTGGGGCCAGATTCGTCGGAGGTCAGCGACCCGGGAGATCAGGCGCCGTCTCCGGTGACCATCCTGCGCGACTCGGCCTACTTGCGAAATCTCGCCATCGTCGTCGCGCTGGGCGCCGTAACTTCGGGCCTCCTCGACTACGTGTTCAGTGCCGAGGCGACCAAGGCCTACGCGAGCGGGCGCGCTCTGCTCTCGTTTTTCTCGTTGTTCTGGCTCTGCGTGGGAGTGCTCTCATTGGCGCTGCAGTTGACCTGCGGGCGCATAGCGCTCGAGAAGCTCGGCCTCGCCGTGACGGTGGCGCTGCTCCCGGGGGTGGTCGTGCTCGGCGGGGCAATCGGCCTTGCGCTTCCGGGCCTTTGGAGTACCGCGGTGCTTCGGGGCGGCGAAGCGACGCAGCGGAACTCACTCTTCCGGATGGCCTACGAAATGCTCTATACGCCGGTCTCCCAGAGAAGGAAGCGCGCGATGAAGACATTCATCGACGTAGGCTTCGACCGGCTCGGTACCGTCACCGCGGCCGGGATGACGATACTGGCGATCACGCTTCTCTCTCACCGCGCTGAGATCGTTCTCTTGGTCGTCGCGATCGCCTGCGCGATGGTCAGCCTCACCCGGTCCCATGCGTTGCACACGGGGTACGTCGCAGTGCTCGAAGAGAGTCTCCGCAAGGGTGCCGAAGCCGTAGCCCAGGCGGGCCCCTCGCCCGAGAAGGTCGAAACGAGAGAGAAGATCGTGGAGCGGCTGGAAATTCTGTCGGTCGAGCCGCCGCGCGCGGGAGAAGTGGGGACAAGCGAGGCGACTGCAGATGCCGATGCGTGGCTCCCGGCGATCGCCGACCTGCGCTCGCGCGACGCGAACCGTGTCCGCCGGGTGCTCTCCGGCGGGACACTGCTTCCCCGCCCTCTCGTCTCGTTCGCGATTCTTCTTCTCGCGGACAAAGCATCTCATGCGCACGCGATCGAGGCGCTCCGCAAAGGCGTCTCGAAGATCACGGGGCAGCTCGTCGACGCGCTCTGCGACCCGGACGTGGACTTCGGCATCCGCCGCCGAATCCCGCGCGTCCTCTCCGCCTGCGCGACGCAGGACGCCGTGGACGGGCTGATGCTCGGCACGGCCGACGAGCGCTTCGAAGTGCGCTATCAGTGCGGGCGCGCGCTCACGAAGATTCACCGCGCGGACCCGAGCCTCGCGATTCCGGAAGCGGCAGTGATCGCGATCGTGAAGCGAGAGCTCGCCCTCAGCAAGGACGTGTCCGCAAGCCAGCCTACGGCCGACTTCGACGAGGATGAGAGCGAGCCCCCCGCGCTCATCGACAGGCTTCTGCGCGACCAGATCGACCGCGGCATCGAACACGTGTTCACCCTCCTGGCGCTCGTTTTGGATCGCGACTCGCTTCATCTCGCATTCAAGGCGCTGCACGAGGACAACCCGCGCATCCGTGGAACGGCGCTCGAGTACCTCGAGACGGTACTTCCCGACGAGATCCGAGACGCTGTCTGGCCTTTTCTGGGTGAGGCTCGCCCGATGCGTGCCGCCCGTCCGGCGGCCGAGATCCTCGGGGACCTTCGACGAGCTTCTGCTGCTCCGGAAAGCGATTTGGTCGCCCTCGTGAGCGCGTGAGGGCAAGATGCGACAGTCGGAACGTGGCTATCGGAATGCCAAGACTCGTTCTTCGCGCCGCTCTATCACGTAGACGCCGTGGGCCATGACGCGATTCCTTGCGCTGCACGTCCCGGCGACACCGTTGCCTTGGCGCGGTACTTGTATAGCAGTATTGCATGCCCATCGCGATGTCCTCGTGGAGAAAGCCGCTGGATGCCACGAGACGCTTCGCGCTCCTCGTAGAGGACGACCCGCGGCTACAGAGAGCGATGAGCATTGAGCTCGCACGGATGGACTTTCAAGTCCTGACGGCAGGCCATTACGGTGCCGCCGTCGACCACTTGGCAAATGCGCGAGCATCACTCGCTTGTATCGACGTCGGACTCCCCAACAAGTCGGGGTACGAGCTCTGCGAGCACATCCGCGGTTCGCTCGCGCTCTCCGGGCTGCGGATCATCATTACGAGTGAGCACGGAAGCCCGCAGGACAAGGCCTATGCAGAGGATGCGGGGGGTAACGCGTTTCTTCGCAAGCCATTTTCAATGGCGCAATTCACGCAATGTGTTGAGTCGTTGTCGCACGTGAGTCGCTGGAGTGTCCCGCTGGTTTCCGAGCTGCAAGCCGTCGGTTGGAAGCGGAGGTCGGCCCGATACTTCGCCAATCGACGTCTTGAGCTTGCGGACATCCTTGCCGCGTGAGTGCACGCGACTTGGAAAGCGGGCCCGCGACTTGCTGATGGTCCCTCGCAAGAGGTGCCCATGTCCACTTCCACGACGTTCTTGAAAGCCAGGGAGCTCGAAGCTCTCCCGGAGGCATTGGCGAGGCTTCGAGGCCACGCGGCGCTCGTTCGCACCCTCGTAGACGAGGT
>Ga0265316_10003859_pt1 | contig 15028 bp, 18 predicted proteins | sample 4522metaG_FD_202092 | JGI IMG/M metagenome (GOLD analysis project Ga0265316, IMG submission 202092) | Rhizosphere microbial communities from Carex aquatilis grown in University of Washington, Seatle, WA, United States - 4-5-22 metaG | ecosystem: Host-associated > Plants > Roots > Rhizosphere >...
GCCGAGAGCCGCGTTGGAAGGACGCCCACATGTGCCAAAGCCCGCGCCCCGACCGCCGCCGCCAGGGTGAAGGTAGCGGGCAGCGCTACCGGGATCGACGCCAGAACCGCCGTGAGCACCAGGGGAACGATCTCGCCAGGCGGCAGCTTGAGAGCATAGGCATACCCCACCAGCGCCACGATGAGGACGCCGTTGAACATGGCCAGATTGCGCACCACGCGCAGAACGGCCTTCTGCTGGGAGCTCTCGACGTGGGCCGTTCGAACCAGTTCCGCGGTGCGTCCGAACTTGGTGCGCGTTCCGGTGGCTGTAACCTCCGCAACGGCCTCGCCGCGCCGAACCAGCGCCCCCGCGAATGTTTCGAACCCGGGGCCGGCTTCGATGGGAACGGATTCGCCGGTCAGCATGGACTGGTCGAGCAGGACCCCGCCTTCGATCAGACGCACGTCGGCGGCAACCACGGCGCCGAGCGACAGCTTCACCACATCGCCAGGCACGAGTCCGGCAGCGGGCGCGGTCGCCCAAACTCCATCGCGGAGGACCGGAGCGTTCAGCGCGAGGCGCGACTTCAGAGCGGCGAGAGTCGCTTGCGCACGCCCTTCCTGGAAAAACCCCAGAGCGGCGTTGAAGGCCAGCAGACCTGCGATAATCGCCGCCTCGGCGTACCTGCCGAGAACCGCCTCGAGTACGATCGCCGCCTCGAGCATCCACGGAACCGGAGCCCAGAACTTGGCCAGCGCCCTGCGGAATGGATGGAGGGCGGTATCGGGTACTGCGTTCGGACCGATCTTCTCCAGCCGGAGGCGCGCTTCATCGCTGGTGAGGCCGGCGGCCATGATTCGAATGTTACTTCGCCAGCAGCTTGCGGATCGATTCCAATTCTCGCCGGCGCTTCGGGGTGGTCCTGGGGTACGCCATCTTGAGCTCCTTGAGCGTATCAAGGACAATTCGGGAGACAATCAGCCGCTCATTGTCCTTGTCGTCGGCGGGAACCACGTACCAGGGCGCGTGGCGGGTGCTCGTCGCGCTCAGGCAAGCCTCGTAGGCCTTCACGTACTGCTTCCAGTACTTCCTCTCGTGAATGTCCGCGAGGCTGAACTTCCAGTTCTTCTCCGGATCGTCGATGCGGGCCAGGAATCGCTTTCGCTGTTCTTCCTGCGACAGGTGGAGGAAGAACTTCACGATTCGCGTTCCGTTGCGATAAAGGTGCTTCTCCGAGTCCACGATGGAGCGATACCGCTCCTCCCAGATGGTTTTCTCGTCGCGCAGCTCCTCCGCAAGCCCCTGGCTGCGCAGGATCTCCGGATGCACCCGGACGACCAGCACCTCCTCGTAGTAAGAACGATTGAATACGCCGATCTGCCCGCGTTCGGGAAGCCGGCGCGTCGTGCGCCAGAGAAAATCGTGTTCCAACTCCTCGGCGCTCGGCTGTTTGAAACTCGAAACTTCGCAACCTTGCGGATTGATCCCGGACAGGACGTGCCGGATGACGCCGTCTTTGCCGGCCGCGTCCATCCCCTGAACAATCAACAGCAGGGCATATCGATTTGCCGCGTAGTAAAGGCGCTGCAGCGAGCTCAACTCCTCGACGTGCTCTCGCAGGAGCTTGTCGCACTGCTCCTTCGACTTGAATACGGGCTTCACGGTCGTAGGCCACCTGCCGAGGTCGACCCGGTGCCCCGGCCGCACGCGGAAGTCCTTGGACTCGATTCTCACCTTGCCGCCCTCATATCCGTTCCATCGCGGCATTGTACTCGCCGCGGCGCGCCGCCCGGTTGCACATGGCCCGATGATAGAGAGCCTGTTGCGCCGCCAACACTTGCGCCTCCTCGCCTCGCCAGATCTCCAGAGCCGGCTGCTGGATGGCGCGCGCAAAAGAAAACGCGAGCGCCCAAGGCACGCGCGATTTGAATCGGACATTCATGGCATTCAAACGGGCCGAGGCCGCTTCACTGGGTTGGCCGCCCGACAGGAACGCAATTCCCGGAACGGCAGCGGGGACACCGCGCAGGAGACACCGCACCGTGGCATCGGCCACCTCGTCCACCGTCTCTTGCCTGGGGCAGGTCAATCCCGGAACCACCATGTTGGGCTTCAGGATCATAGCCTCCAGCAACACCCCTTGTGTGTAGAGTTGGTCAAAAACCGTTCGCAGGACTTCCTCGGTCACCTCGCGGCACCGCTCCAGAGTATGATCGCCGTCCATGAGCACTTCCGGCTCGACGATGGGCACCAGTCCGGCTTCCTGGCACAACGCCGCATAGCGGGCCAGCGCGTGCGCATTGGCCTCGATCGCACCCCGGCTGGGGATGACGTCGCTCACGGCGATCACCGCCCTCCACTTGGCAAACCGCGCGCCCATTTGGGCGTACTGAGCAAGGCGGTCGCGCAATCCGTCCAGACCTTCGGTCACCTTCTCTCCGGGATGGCCCGCCAGGTCCTTTGCCCCGGCGTCAACTTTGATTCCGGGGATGATTCCCGCGTCGATGAGGACCTTCACGAACGAGGTGCCGTCTTTCTTCCGCTGGCGGATCGTCTCGTCGAAGAGAATCGCGCCACTAATGGACTCACCCAGACCGGGCGTGGTTACAATCAGCTCCCGCCAGGAGCGCCTGGCCTCCTCGGTCTGGGGAATCCCCAACTTGGCAAATCGTTTATGGCAAGTGGGATGGCTTTCATCCATCGCCAGCAGGCCCTTGTCGCCGGCCACCATAGCCCTCGCTGTGTCGATCAGCTCTTGCGTATTCATCTTGGATCGCTCCTAGTCTTTCGAACGCATGTCGCAACACAAGCCGCAAACCGGGGAGGGGCTCGCCCGACTGGCGATGCGCTGTTTCAGCCCAATCGCCAGCCGGACAGCCGCCCTGCCTTAAGCGCCGCTCACGGAAAAAGAAGACCTGTATTCGGCTTGGTGCAGCCAATAGGGAGGCCGGCCGTAGTGGAAGTAGAGCCGGTTCTCATACTCTCGAGTAATCGGCACGGACTCCACGTACTCCGGACCGTTCTGGATAGCTTCCCTGGAGAGGCCGACGTAGACTTTAGAATCCGTCCAGCTCACCCGTTCAATCCACGTGGGAGCAACCAGGACCTTCTTGCCCGGCCACCAGTTCCGCGTTGCCACCTCGATATAGCGGATCGCCCAGGCTTCATCGTCCACGATGAAGCCGTCCACATGGCCGATTTCACCATCGGCCGCCCCAATGTAGTAGCCAGTGACGCCGTCGGTACTGCGTAGATGCGAATCCGCGGACTGTTCCCGGCGCCTCTCTGCCACCACTTCCCTCGGAGCAGTGGATGGGATCGCCAGATCCGCGGGGTAGAGTGCCGGACCCCACAGATAGGGGCCACCCCAGTAGTCGGGGTAGCCGTAATAGCTCAGGTAGGCGGCCTCGTGCTGCCGCGAGACGGGCTGGTGCGTGTCGATGTCGGGGCTATTCTCAACCTGCTTCTTAGTCAGCGCGACATCCAGGCGCCTCGCCTGCCAGTCCGTCCGGATCACAGAGATTGGCGAGATCAGCACCTGACGGCCGCCAAGCCAGCCGCCGGTGTCCACCGTGAGGTAGCGGATGACCCATGTCTCGTCGTCGAAGTACAATTCATCCACGCTTCCAAGCTCGCCGTCCGCAGCCTGAATCGCAAGACCTTTAAAATGCGTTGCAGTTGTCAACATTGTCTTTGTCCTCTAGGTAAGTTGCCGCTATCTTGCGGCCGCCTCTACTGCTTCGGCCGAGTGCGTCGTCACATGGAGAGGCCGCGTGCTCTCGATGATGGCCCTGGCGGTTTCGACTTCCGCGGCCGTGCCATGCACCATCAGCAAGAACTGGTCCGTCTTGAGCGCCATCTCGTATTGAACGACACTGTCTTTCGGGATACCCATGCCATAGAGCCCCGCACCGATGGCGCTCAAACCACCAACGAGCACGGCGCCTTCCAGCGCTCCCACGATCCACGCAATCACGGGACCCGCCACCAGCACGGGACCGATGCCCGGAATGGCAAAGAACGCCGACCCGAACAGCAATCCCCAGAAGCCTCCCCAAAAGGCTCCGGTCTTGCCCCAATACTTCATCCGGTCGCCGGTATTGTAGTAACCGACCACGTGCTCGTCGGTGTGGGAATCCTTGCCAATGATGGACAAGGTGCGCATGTCGAGTCCCGCGTGCTGAAGCTCCTTGACCGCCGCTTCCGCTTCGATATGGGTGCCATAAACAGCTACCACCGCGTTTACGTTGGACATGTCCTGTCTCCTTTGGGAACTGCGTTGGCTGTGTGAATCGGCAACGGCTGTCCCTCTACGCTCGCAACCCAGCACCCACTGCACGCGCAGCACCAACCTCGTGTCTTGTGTGGAAGCGTCTAAGCTGCCACTGGACTCGAAGGGACCCGCTGCCTTCTCGAGACGCCAGGCCTTCGAGGTGCAGAATCTGCCATCGGGCGTGCAAACTCCGCAGCATCAAACGAATCTGGCACCGTGGAAACGGAGAGCGGCCGATTGAGTGACGGGGCTATTCAAGAGTCCTTCAGCGGCGCCTGGAAGCGGGCGCCTGATTGCCGGGCCGCGATCCGGAATGGATTGGTTCGCCTCGTGCATATGAGCGAGAGTTGACTACGCTCCCGCAGGAGGGACTACTATGCACGAGGAACACCGGAAGGCCGCCGAGCAGCACGAACTTGCGGCACGGGCCCATCGTACTGCCGCGGAACATAACGAAAAAGGGGATTACGCAGAGGCCGACTGGCATTCACGACGAGCGCTGGAGTACTCGGACCACGCTTACAAGCTTGCACAGGATGCCCACTCCAAGTCCGGGCAGATACGGGCTCTTTAGATACGTCCGCTCGACGCCACATGCCCCGACACCGGACGGCGCCGCGCCGGCCCTTCGCGCTGGCGAGCGGCAGCGAAGACCAAATCGCCCGGCCGGAAGCGAGATTCACAGGACGGAATTGCGAGGAAGGGAGCCGCGATGAACTGGACATACGTATTGGGTGATGCGGCGTTGCTGGAAGGCCACATGGCACCGGTCTTTCCATTGGGCGTGAACGTCGTTCTGGCGCGTGTCGAGGGCGCGGTCTACGCCATTTCAGGCAAGTGCGCGCATATGGCGTGCCCGCTGTTCACGGGAAGACTGGAGGGCCACACCATCACCTGCCCATGCCACGACTGGCGCTTCGATGTTCGCACAGGCAAGTTCCTCGACGCGCCCGAACTCGGCGTTCCCGTCTACCCAACCAAGTCCGAAGCCGGCAGAGTGTTCGTCAAGCTTGATTGAAAGGAGATGGTCATGAAGAAGGTCACCGTGTATACCCTCTCGACCTGTCCCTGGTGCCGAAAGACGAAGAAGTTCTTCGCCGAACACGACATTCCGTTCACTTACATCGACTACGACCTCGCCGACGAGGCGACGCAGAAGAAGATCTCTGAGGAGGTCGACGCGGCGGGCGCCACCGGCTTCCCATTCGTCAGGATTGACGGCGAAGTCATCGTGGGCTACCAGCCGGAACGCTATTCGAGGGCGCTGGGAATATGAGGCGGTGCTGAATGAAGATTGAATCGAGGAAGAAGGCGCTGCACTATTTCTTCGAGAAGGTCGTCGAGCCGTTGGGTTTTAAGTTCACGCCCGACACGGATCTGGTGGAGTTTCTGCTCGAGCAGGAAGTGATACTGGAAGACAGGCATGGCGTGCCCTTTTGCCCTTGCCAGCCTTTGCGCCACGACCGCGCGCGCGACATGCAGATCGTCTGCCCGTGCATTCCTTTCCACCGGGCGCATTTCGACGCGATCAAACGCTGTTGGTGCGGGCTCTTCGTGCACAAGGATGTTCTCGACCCTGACAAGCTGCTCCAACTGCCGCCGAAGGAGGTGGGCCTTGAGTGACAAGTCCATCCGGGCGATACGCGCCGAGGAAGTTGCCCCCGGCGGGATGAAGGTCGTCGAGATCGACGGAAAGGAGATCGTCGTCTGCAACTGTGGCGGAAAATACTACGCCGTCGAGAGGCGCTGTGGCCACATGAATGCCCCGCTCGACATGGGTACGCTGGACGGTAGGTACCTCACCTGCCCCATGCACTGCGCCCAGTTCGACGTCACCAACGGCGAAGCTCTCTCCGGCCCGGTTCCTCCGGATATCGGCCACGAGACCCCGCCGCCGATGCTGGGCGAATTCCTGCAAAACGTCGCCCTGCTAATGAAGCACGTTCGCACGGAATCCATCCGCACCTACCCGACGAAGCTCGAAGCCGGGTGGGTTCAGATTGCGCTGTAGGTGGGCTTGCGGCGACTCTGGCCGCCGATGAACCCAGCGTTGCTTGACGCGGCCGCCGCCCCAGACGGGGGCGAACATATCCGGCTGTCCTCACTCACGCATGCTGGATCTCTGGCTTACAGGGGCCCTTGGTCGAGACGCCGGCCGTGAGCGTGCAGAATCTGCCCTTCAGAGCGCAAAGTTCACGCGCGGGAGGCCGGTCCGTCCCATGGATTCCAGACCGAGCCTAATCGCCCCCCTGGTATTCGGAAGGCACATCATCCTCTGGAACTTCTCTTGTGTGGACTTCAGCCACGTCCGGCTCGGCCGCATCTTCGACCCCGTCGATCGCTTCGGCCTCAAAGGATTGCCCCTCCTCGACCAGTTCCAGGACGCTCTCCGAACCCGCCTCGGCGACGTCCGGCAGTCCTTGAGTGTCGCCGGACTGGCCGCCTGAGTCCGGACCTGTTCCCGCCTCTCTGGTCGTAACGGTGTCGTACGTTCGAATGCCTTCGCCCTCGTGGTTCTTCATGCCCTTTTCGCTGCACGTGGCTTGCCAACGCTCACGCACCGGCGTGATTGGTCCCAAATCTGCTGAAGAAGGTCCAATGGACAAAACCGTTCTGAAGCCGCACACCCGTGACGTTGGCTGACGCCAGAATCGGAGCAACGGAGTGATTCCTATGTCGAACATCGAGAGCCGGGAGATTCGGCTGGTCTCCCGCCCAAGCGGGACTCCAACCGCGGCGAACTTCACCATGGCGAAGACCGGCCTGGAGCCACTGCAAGACCAGCAGGTACTGGTTCGTAACCTCTTTATGTCGGTGGACCCATACATGCGCGGCCGCATGAACGCCGGCAAGTCGTATGTGCCGCCCTTCGAACTGGGCAAACCGCTAGACGGGGGCGCAGTCGGCGAGGTCGTCGAGTCGCGCGCCTCCGAATTCAAGCCGGGGGATGCCGTCGCTTCCAACTTCGGCTGGCGCGAGTACTTCACTGCCTCACCGATAGACTTGCGTCCGGTCAGCCGCGAGATTCAGCCGCTCTCGGTTTACCTTGGCGCCCTAGGCATGCCGGGCATGACCGCGTGGGTTGGGTTGAACCTTGTGGAGGTCAAAGCCAGCGACGCCATTTTCATTTCGGGAGCCGCCGGGGCCGTCGGCAATGTGACGGGTCAACTCGCCAAACTACGCGGCTGCCGTGTGATCGGATCGGCAGGCTCGGCGGAAAAGGTCCGGTTCCTCGTGGAAGAGTGCGGGTTTGACAACGCCTTCAATTACAAGGCCGGTCCGGTGCTCGAACAATTGAATCGCGAGGCGCCGGACGGGATCGACGTCTACTTCGACAATGTGGGCGGCGAAACTCTCGAGGCGGCGCTTTCGGCCTTGCGTGTGCATGGACGGATCGTCGCCTGTGGCGGCATCTCCGGTTACAACCAGGGAAAGCCGCGGCCCGGCCCTTCCAATCTATTCAACGTCATCACCAAGAGGCTCACGATGAAGGGGTTCATCGTGTCGGACTGGCTGGACCGTCAGGCCGAGTTTGAAAAGGAAGTGGGCGGCTATTTCAAAGCCGGCAAACTGAAGCACAAGGAAACGGTCGTGAAGGGAATCGACCAGGCGGTGGACGCTTTCATCGGTCTCTTTCAGGGGCAAAACGTCGGTAAGATGATAGTGGACTTGGCTTAGGCCCGGGCTTTTTCATGAGCGACATCGTTCTCGAACTCACCAACCTCACTCGCCGCTTCGGCGCTTTTACCGCGGTCGATGCTCTCACCCTTTCGGTCAACGCGGGCGAGGTCTTCGGCCTGCTTGGTTCCAACGGGGCTGGCAAGACCACCACCATCAAGATGCTCACCACGCTGTTGCCGCCCACCTCGGGCGAGGCGCGCGTAGCCGGCTTCTCCATCAAGACCCAGGCGGTCGATGTTCGCCGCTCCATCGGTTATGTGCCGCAGGCCGTTTCCGTGGACGGTTCGCTCACCGGTTACGAGAACCTCCTCATCTTCGCGAAACTCTACGACTTGCCGCGCCGCGAGCGCCAGGCGCGCATCCGGGAGGCGCTGGAGTTCATGAACCTGACCGCCGACGGGGGCCGCCTTGTGAGCGAGTACTCCGGCGGCATGGTGCGCCGCCTGGAAATCGCGCAGTCCACCCTGCACCGGCCGCGGGTGCTCTTCCTCGATGAGCCGACCGTCGGGCTGGACCCGATTGCGCGCGACGCCGTCTGGAAACATCTCGTCGATCTGCGGGCCAACTACGGCACCACCCTGTTCTTCACCACCCATTACCTGGAGGAGGCCGAGAGCTACTGCGATCGCATCGCGATCATGCATCTGGGCAAAGTGGCTGCCCTAGGCACCGTCAAAGAGCTTGAGGCCTCGTTTGGCGGCGGCCATACCCTGAACGAGGTCTTCGTCCACTATGCCGGCACCGCCCTGGAGTCCGGCGGCAACTTCCGGAACGTATCCGCCGAACGCGCCACGGCCCAGCGCCTGGGCTAGCCCCAATAACTATGACCGCCACTTTCATCCACCCTCTGACCGGCTTTATCGAGAAGACCTTCGTCATCACCGAGTTCGAGGTGCGCAAGCTGCGCCACGATTTCACGGAGCTCATCACCCGCGCCCTACAGCCCGCGCTGTGGCTCCTGATCTTCGGGCAGGTGTTCTCGCGTAGCGGGGCCATGCACACCGGCAACATTCCCTATCTGGACTTCATCGCGCCCGGCATCCTGGCGCAAAGCGTTCTTTTCGTGGCCATATTCTACGGCATCAACGTCATCTGGGAGCGCGACCTCGGCATTGTGCAGAAGTTCCTGGCCAGTCCCACGCCGCGCGCGGCACTCGTGCTCGGCAAGGGCCTCTCCGCCGGTTTCCGCACTCTCTCGCAGGCGGCCATCGTCTATGCCCTCTCGCTGCTGCTAGGGGTGAAGCTGAATTGGAGCCCGCTCGCGCTCTTCAACGTAGTGGTCATCGTGGTCCTGGCCTCGACGCTGTTTTCGACCTTCTCGCTCATCATCGCGTGCCTGGTGAAGACGCGCGAACGCTTCATGGGAGTTGGCCAGGTGCTCACCATGCCGCTGTTCTTTGCGAGCAACGCGATTTACCCCACCGCCATCATGCCCTCCTGGCTGAGGACCATTTCTCATCTCAATCCGCTGACATACGTCGTCGACGCCCTGCGCACCTTCATGCTGGCCGGCAGCACGAGCGCCTTCAGTCTCAGTCGAGACTATGCTGTCATCCTGGCGACCACGACCGTGCTGGTCTTCATCGGCGCCCGATTGTATCCCCGTCTTGCAACGTAGGGGGGAGTACCGGCACCGGAATCCGTCTCGCCGACGCAACCGGCAGAGAGCCCCCCGAACGCCTGACAGCCCGGACCGTCGAGTCCAATCTCTCGGCCGGACCCTGCCTGCTCACACGTGCTGATCGACGAGGATCGGGTTTCCATCCGGGTCCACGGCGACGAAGCTGGCCGGCCCCGTTGTGTTCTCGTCCGCCTCTTGCAGCAATGGCACCCCCTGCGCCTTCAAGGCGCGCTGTAGCTCGCGGACGTCGGTGAAAGAGGCAAGCGTCTGAGCGTTGCCGTCCCACCCGGGGTTGAAGGTCAGAATGTTCTTCTCGAACATCCCTTGAAAAAGCCCAATCGCGTGACCGCCGTTCTTCAAGATGAGCCAGTTCTGCGATGCATCCCCGGCGAAGACCTTGAAGCCGAACTTCTCGTAGAAGCTCCTTGAAGCCCCGATATCCTTGACGGCCAAGCTGATCGAGAACGTGCCCAGTTCCATGCTTTGCTCCTTGAAGTGCGGAAGCGGTTGCCGCCGAACGTCGTAGGGCGGGACAGCGCCAAATGCAGGTAGCCGGTCCGATTCGCTCGCATCCCGTACACGTTCCGCCCTTGAAGCGATTCTACCAATGGGAGTTGCTTCGCTCAAGCGCTCGTCATGCCGCCGGTAGGAGCCGGAAGACGCGAGGAATAGGTTGCTCGCTCTAATGCCTGCGGTCGTTGTGAACATACTGCTCGACGCCTGGGCTGCGGCAATCGGTCAACCTGCGTTCGTGACATCCACGGTTGCCGAGATCACCGGAGCGCCGGCGCGAGCCTTCCCCGACTGGGCGACCGATCACGCCGCGGCGTTTCGGGCGTGATCGAGATCGGCCAGTTCGCACAGGTGCCTCAGGCGGCGGAACGGGCGTTGCTCGTCGACTTGGCCGCGCGCCTGCACAACTTCTGAGTGGCGCGTATTCCACTCGCAATCGGTGGCACGCGTCAACGGACCTCCAAGTTTTCCACCGGCTGCTCATTCCATCTCCCGCACCGGCTTCTGAAGCGCAGTTCCGGCGGCAGCCAGCACCATGAGTCCTCCAGCGAGCACAAACATGAGCTTCAGGCTCCACGCGACTAAGAATCCTGCAACCGCGAGGGAGATGGGGGTTACTCCGAAGGAGGCAAGCATGAGCACGCTCGAAACTCGCCCGCGCACCGCGACATCGATTCGCTGCATGATCCAGGCGCCGATGTGGATGTTGACCATTCCCGCCGCCGCGCCCATGATCAGCAGCACGCCGGCGATGCTCCACACTTTCCCCAGCAGCCCGATGGATCCCAAGCAGACACCCAACGCCAACGACACCAGAAGGATCATCGCGCCGCGCTGGCGAATCTTCCAGACACCGGCCACTAGCGCGCCCAGCAAACTTCCCGCGGCAACCGCCGAGATCAGAATGCCGTAGTCGGCAGGCGAACCGAATCTCGTCTTGGTCAAGTACGCCAGACCAATCGAAACCGGCCCCGCAATGCAAAAGTTCAGGATCGTGACCAACAACATCAGCGAGCGCAGCGGCACATCTTTTCCCACGTAGGCGATTCCCTCCGCGATCGAGTGCAACATCGCTTTTCGGGCAGTCTGAGACTTAGGTGGATCCGGCAGCTTCCACAGTGCGCCAATGATGAACAAGAAGCTGATCGCGTCCACGAAGAAGGCCCATGCGACACCCAGCGTTTTGATCACAAACCCGGCTGGAACTGGACCGACAATGGTGGTTATCTGCGCCGTGCTTCGGCTTGCCGACGATGCCGCGACCAGTTGTTCGCGCTTCAACAGCGAGGGCATGTAAGCCGTTTGTGCAGGAACGGCAAATGCATCGGCCACCCCGAAGGCAACCGCCAGAGCGTACAGTTCCCATGTCCGCAAGACGCGCGCCCAGACTAGAACACCGATGACTGTGACACAGACCGTGCGCGCCGCAGCAGCGGCCATCATGATCTTGCGCGCGGACATGCGATCGCTGACGGCGCCGCCCATAAGCATGAGCAGAGCGCGCGGAATAGCGCCTGCCATCATGATTGCGCCCATGGCCACGGCGGAGCCGGTCTGCTGCAAGACGAGCCAGGGCAAAGCGACAAAATAGAACTGGTCGCCCAGCAGCGAAATCGTGCCACCGATCAGCCAGAGGCGATAATTCGGGTTGCGCAGGGGATGCTCGACGGTTGTGATGGGCATGGTCGCAGTGGAAACGGTTGCAGTGGCCATAAGAATCGTTCGCCGGCGTGGAAGGCCCAGAAAGCACCGGCCGGTTGCGCGGCTTCCTATCGCTCAATGTAAATGTACATTTACATTTACATCCATGTCAAGTACTATTCTGCCCGCCTGATATAATGCAAAGCCATGGCCCAGAAAACACTCGCTCCGCAGCAAGCCCGCAGCCGGGAGTCCACCCGTAAGTTATTGAAGGCAGCGGCGGAAGTGCTGGGACAACACGGAATCGAGGGGGCCACCATTCCCCGGATCGCCCAGCACGCTGGATTGACGCCGGGGGCTGTCTATCGTCGTTTTCCTGACAAGGACGCACTGCTCGAAACGGTGATCGTCGGCATTTTGGAGCGTCAGGACGAGAGGCTGCGCATGATGTTCACGCCGGCCATTGCGCGCCAGATTCCGCTGCCCGTGTTTGCCGAGCAGCTCATCAACAACATGCTGGTCAGCTACCGCGCCAACGCGGGACTGATGCGGGCCCTCCGCCAGTTCGCGCAGGGCCGCGATCACACATCGTTTTACAAGAAAGTCAGCAGGCTGGAGATGCGCACCTTCCGGTACCTGGTCGAGCTGTTTTTGGTACATCGGAAGGAGGTCCAGCATCCCGACCCGCAAATGGCGGTGTCTTTTGCCCTTGTGATGCTGATCAGCACTCTGATCGAGCTGATTCTGGTGGATCACAATATGAAGAACTGGCAGGCCGTGATTCCAAAAGACGACCAGTCGCTTAAGCGCGAGCTCCTGCGTTCTTTTCTGAGCTATTTGCGTATCGAGCAGAAGAATAGCTGAATAGTCGGCCACTCCGAAACGAGCCACTTGGCCATACTGCCAGACCCCCGAAGCACACCTTCGCCGGAGTGCTCCGGTCGTCTTCCACGGGACCTGCCGAACACGAGACTTGCTGAAGCCCTCGGCGCCATGCAAGCTGTAGAGGTATGCCCGAGTTGCCGGACATCGCGGCCTATATCGCTGCCCTCGAGCCCCGCGTGATCGGGCAGCCCCTCGAACGCGTCCGCCTCGCCAGTCCGTTTCTTCTTCGGACCACCACACCGTCGCTCTCGGAAGCCGAGGGAAGAACCGTTCGTGAGTTGCGGCGGGTGGGAAAGCGCATAGCGATCGGCCTGGAAGGCGGCCTCTGGCTCGTGCTGCACTTGATGATCGCCGGCCGGCTGCATTGGAAACCCGCCCACGCCGCCCTCATGGGTCGCCAGAATCTGGCGGCTTTCGATTTCCCGGCGGGCTCGCTCACGCTCACTGAGGCCGGCGCGAGGCGCAGGGCATCGCTCCACGTGGTGGCTGGCGAGCCCGGGCTGCTCGCAATGGACCCGGGTGGCATTGACGTTCTCTCAACCGATCTGGAGTGCTTCCGCGCCGCATTGATCCGCGAAAACCGGACTTTGAAGCGGGCGCTGACAGATCCGCGCATCGTCAGCGGCATCGGGAACGCCTACTCGGACGAGATTCTCCACGCCGCCCGGCTCTCGCCTCTAGCTTTGACCCGCAAGTTGACGCCGGAGGAATGGGACCGCCTCTTCGCCGCGACGCGCGGCACGCTCAAACTCTGGCTCGCGCGCCTGCTAACCGAGGCTCGCGAGCGTTTCCCGGAGAAGGTCACTGCATTTCGCGACGGCATGGCCGTTCATGGACGCTACGGAGAACTGTGTCCCCGCTGCGGCGCGAAGATTCTCCGTATCCGTTACGCGGACAACGAAACGAACTACTGCGCGAGCTGCCAGACCGGCGGCAGGGTGCTCGCCGATCGCAGCCTTTCGCGGCTCCTGGGCGCCGACTGGCCCCGCACGCTCGATGAACTGGAAGATCTGCGGCGTCATTGAACCGCAGGCGGTCTGAACCCGCTTGCCCCCGGGCGCAGAACTGCCGATCTTGGGCCTCGGCGGGCGGATCGCTGTGCACGTTCCGACGTGGCGACGCTTGCGGGCCAACCTGAATGGCAGTCTTGGTCATCAAGCGTGTGGCGTGGTCACATCAGGCGGGTGACGCGGGCCCGGACCTGGTAGGGCTTCCCTTCGTCCCTCGGCTTGCCGTCGCCGCCATGCGAGCGCGGCACCCGGGCTAAGGAAGCCGGTCGGAAGCTCCTTGGTTGCGCGTGGTCGGCCCGCTGATGGGGAGTGATCGGTCTCCGACTGGAAATCGCATCACCCGTTGTTGCGCGGGCGTCAGCGAGTCCCAAACGGCATCCGGAATGGACTCGACCTCGCGACTGCTGTCGGCATACCAGGGACGCACATAACGGATACTGACGAGGGCACGGGGTGTATCGGTCGTATTGGGAGAGCCTCGGTGCAGCGCCCACGGGTGCCGGATCAAAAGATCGCCGATCTCCATTGGTACTGGCTGCATCCCAATTCGACCGGATTCCACGGCTTGAAGGGCTTCCTTCCTCGCCATGCGGTGTGTTCCAGGCGCAATCTCGATGGGGCCATTCTCCGGCGCTATCCGGACCAGCCCAAAGCTGACGACCAATACATGAGCGGGCAACGAGAGGTCGGGAGCTTCGCTGAATAACGGACGCTGATAATCGACATGAACGCCCTGGTAACCCGAGCCGCGGAGGGCCGTATCACAGCCCCACTGATCGGCAACGATCCGGTCGTCCATAACGCCACGAACGACGCGCAGCACATCGTTGTCAAAGAAGAAGTCTGGCACGAAGCACGGAGGCCGAAAGGGCATGGGTAGAAAGTGGCGGTGTGGGCCGCGGTTCGGTTCGTGGCCGTGGGTCTCGAGATAGGCGAGGAGCACCGGCCAAAACGCGTTCCGGCAGGCGTCGATCAAGGGCCGGTCAAAATGTTCCCGGAGTATGCAATAGCCCCTCTCTTGGGTCTCGATGATCTTGTCTTGAATCCCCGCCAACCTGCCGCCCCCGTGAATCATCAGTCTGGCAAACCTCGCCTTCCCATACAACTCCTCGCCCGTCATGCCGAAGACGAACCGGATTTCGTCGCCGCGTCAATGCGGCTCCTGTCCTGCGCAGCACCCCGAGCGAGTGACCTTCCGGGTCCTCCAGGCGGCAGATGACCGACGCGGTGGTGCCGCTGAGCTTGCCAAACTGAGTGGATGCACCTCGCCTCCACGCGGGGGGTTCCCACGGTAGCCGCCTGAATGGTGGGACGCCGCCGATCAAACCTCCCACCATTTTTAAAGTTCAGGGTCTCCCCCGCCGATGGAATCCTGCAATGGGCCCGCGTCTCTTCTGCGCCTCCGCGCTTTTGGCTCTTGCT
>Ga0265316_10003860_pt1 | contig 15027 bp, 13 predicted proteins | sample 4522metaG_FD_202092 | JGI IMG/M metagenome (GOLD analysis project Ga0265316, IMG submission 202092) | Rhizosphere microbial communities from Carex aquatilis grown in University of Washington, Seatle, WA, United States - 4-5-22 metaG | ecosystem: Host-associated > Plants > Roots > Rhizosphere >...
TCGGCATACAGGCTCGAATACAGAATCTTCTGCGGCCGGTGCGGCGCGGAATACTCATCCAGCTTCTTCAATCCGGCCAGAAAGCAGGCTTCGAAACCCATCTTGCTCGAACAGTAATGGTCGGGATGGCGGCCTTCCCAATACGGCAGAATCACCACCCGCGGCTGGAGCTCGCGGATTTTCATCGCCAGCGTGAGGCGCGCCGGGAGGGTATTTTCCAGGCGTGCATCGGGGAAGTGCAGATTGCCGCGCCACGCGAGCAGCAGGTGTTTGGCGGCGGCCTCGCTTTCCGCTACGCGGATTTCGGGCGACCCGCGCGTGCCCATGTCGCCGGCCGTCAGATCCAGCACGCCCGTGCGGTAGCCGGCTTCGGCCATGCGGATCAGCGTGCCGCCGCAGGTCTGTTCCACGTCGTCGGGGTGGGCGGCGATCGCCAGTACGTCGAGGCTCATACGCGCGCCGCCAGTTTCCTGAGGAATTCGTCCCGGTCCACCCGGTACTTGAAAGCCTTCACCTGGTTGATGGCGACTACCGGCACTTCGTCATTGTACCGGCGGCGAAGTTCCGGGTCGAGGTCGATATCCAGCTCCTCGAAATCGAAGTCTGCGCGGCGGCGGGCATCCGCCAGGACCCGCTTGGCCTCTTCGCACAGCGAGCAGCCGGCGCGCGTGTACAGTGTGACCCGCGGCTTCCTCACCAGACGAGATCCTTGCGGCGCCAATAACGCTGGCGCGTTCCCATCACCTGAATCAGCACGATGCCGGCGATGAAGCCGCCGATGTGCGCGAAGAACGCCGTCCCGCCCTGCGACGCTTCGCCCACCGTGCCCACGCCGCCCATAAGTTGAAGACCGAACCAGTAAATCAGCATGACCCATGCCGGCACGTCGAAAGTAAAGATGAAAAGGAACCACGCCAGCATCTTCACCTCAGAGCGCGGAAACTTCACCAGGTAGGCGCCCATCACTCCGGCGATGGCGCCGCTTGCGCCCACCATGGGAACGCGCGAAGACGGGTCGATCACCACCTGCGCCAGCCCCGCGGTCACTCCGCACACCAGGTAGAACAGAAGGAACTTCCAATGCCCCAGGATATCTTCCACGTTATCGCCGAACACCCACAGGAACAGCATGTTGCCCAGCACGTGCATCCAGCCGGCGTGCAGAAACATGTGGGTAAACAGGTTCTCGATATGAAAGTAGGCCGGACGCAGGGCGTAGAGCCGCATGAAGTGATTGAGCGAATACGGATCTACCAGTTGCAGCCAGAACTCGTGGAAATAGATCAGCATATTGACCGCGATCAGCAGCACCGTGATCGCGGGCCGGGAGTAACTTGGCTGTGTGACCTTGATGGGGAACATTTACTTGACGGTGGAAGCCGCCGCCCGCCCGGCGAATTCCGCATGCGAGCGCCTCTCGGCGCGCGCCATCTGGCTGCGGACTTCCGCGACTCCCGGAATGCCCCCGCGCGCCCCCAGAGCGGTCGAGTTCAGGGCCGCCATGGCGTTGGAAAACTCAAGTGCGTCGAGCATCGGCATTCCCTGCAAAACAGCATAGCAGAACGCCCCGTGAAACACGTCGCCCGCGCCGGTAGTATCGATAGCGTTAACCACAAATCCCGGCGCGTAGAAGAATCCGTCCCGCGTGCACGCGAGCGAGCCGTCCGCGCCCAGGGTCATCGCCGCCACTTTCATGCCGTATTCCTCCCGCAGCGCCTCGAGCGCGCGAAAGGGGTCGGCGCAGCCAGTCCAGGCGCCGGGAAATTCCGAACTGGCCACCAGGTAATCCACGTTTGCGAGCACCCGCTCGAAGCCGGGGTAGATGCCATCGACATCCACGGTAACCGGGATGCCGTGCCGCCGCGCGATGGCCGCCGCGTGCGCCACCGCCGACGTGTCGTGCCCGTCGATGTGCAGCAGGCGCGCGCAGGTGATCTGTTCCGGCGTGATTTCCGCGGGGTCGATGGTGAGGCAAGCGGGCCGGTTCCACAGCACCGTCCGCTCGCCGGTGGAGCGGTCGACGATGATGTAGGCCGATTGGTTCGGGCAGCCTCGCCGGCGCTGGACGTGGTCCAGGTTGACGCCGGTCGATTGCAGGCTCTCCCACTGGATACGGCCGCGCTCATCGTCCCCGATGGTGCCGATATACTTGGCGCGCAGCCCCAGCCTGGCGCACGCCACCAGGGCGCTGGCCACCTGTCCGCCGGGGCTGATCACTTCCCGCTCGAACACGGCTTTCCCGGCGTACGGTGGAAATCGCGGAACGATCAAGAGAGTGTCGGTAGCGTTCAGCCCCACACCTACCACGTCGAAATCGGCCATTGACGATATTGTGGCATCCGGCACTGACGGAGGACAATATTCACCGCAGAGGCGCTGAGGCGCAGAGAGAAAACGAGGCAAGGGGCCGCAGCGTGCCTTGCGGACTTGGTTGCGTTCCCGTGGTTGGCGCGCAGAGGTGGCAGAGAGCGCAGAGGGGAGCCGTGCTCGCGGCCTCGCGCGTTGGTTGCGCATTCCCAATCAACAACGAAGAACAATGTTCGCCGGAGAGACGCTGAGGCGCTCAGAGACAAAACCGCCACAGTTCGTGCCAGCCGCGAGCACGGCTCCCCTCAGCGCTCTCTGCTCCCTCTGCGCGCCAACCACGGGGACGCTCCAAAGGCCCCAAAGTACGATGGCCTTCCTTCGTTTTCCTCGGCGCCTCTGTGTCTCGGCGGTGAACTCCCTATCCTGCCACAGCTCGCGCCAGCCGCGAGCACGGCGCGCCTCTGCGCTCTCTGCTTCCTCTGCGCGCCAACCACGGAAATGTCCCAAAGCCCGCAAAGCACGCGGCCCCCTTCTGGTTTTCTCTGCGTCTCTGCGCCTCTGCGGTGAACCCCGCCTTACCCCACGAACGCCGCCACAATCGCGGCCAGACCCAGGAAGGTGCCGAATGGCAGCTCGTACGTGGATGCGTCTTTGCCGGTGAGCTTGATGTAGGTGTAGCCCACTATCGAGCCCGCGATCGATCCCAGAATCAACGTCAACAGCGCGCCGCGCAGGCCCAGAAATGCGCCCACCATGGCGATCAGCTTGACGTCGCCCAATCCCAGCCCTTCGCGGTGACGCACCTTCTCGTAGAGCCAGCCGCCGCCCCAGAGAAAAAACGCCGGGAATCCCGCGCCTATGGCCGATTCGGCCAGCGAGCGGAGACTGGCGGGGGCCGTCAGGAGAAACAGCGACGCGATGTAATCCGGCACCGGCACGAAGTACGCAAACACCAGACCCAGGAGCAGGCCGCCCAGGGTCATTTCGTCGGGCAGAATGCGTTCCTCCAGGTCCGAAAAGATCAGCCCCACCATCAGGGCCGAGAAGATGCACATCTTGGCGGCCGTCGCCGTGAGCCCGTCCGTCCACACCCAGTAGAAGAACAGCAGCCCGGTGGCCAGCTCCACCACCGGATACCGCCAACCGATGCGCGCCTGGCAATGGCGGCAGCGGCCGCCTAATGCGACGAAGCTCACGAGCGGGATGTTGTCGTACCAGGCGATGGTCTTCTCGCAGGCGGTGCAGTGAGAGCGCGGTTTCACCACCGAGAGATCGCGCGGCCAGCGATAGATGCACACGTTGAGAAAGCTGCCGATGAGCAGCCCGAACAGTAGCGCCACAATGGCTTCCATCATGAAAGGACCTGCCGGTAAACTTCCATGGTACGGCGGACCATATGGTCCACGGTGAACCGTTCCTCCACCGTCTGGTGCGCCGCGGCGCCCATCCGCCGCGCCAGCGCCGGATCCGAGACCAGCCGGCGGATGGCAGCGGCGATTCGCTCGGGACGGTTCTCCACCAGCATTCCGTTCTCCCCATGCCGGACGACCTCCGGCAGGCCGCCCACATTGCTGGCGACGACCGGCACGCCCGCCGACATAGCGAGCAGCGCACCCGATCCCAGCCCTTCGCTGTAGGTGATGTAGACGAAGACGGCGGCCTCGGAAAGCTGGCGCACCAGATCGCCGGAAAGCGCGAGCGCGACGCCCGCCAGACGCGCCGCCTCTAGCGCCAGCGCGGCGCCCTTTTGCGGATCGTCCGACGCCGGGGCCATCACCAGCGTACCCTGCGCCGGCGGGAGCAGCGGCACGCCATCGTACACCACGCTGATTTTTTCTTCCGCTACTCCGCCGGCCGCGAGCACGCGCTTCACGAACTCCGATACGGCCAGGTAGTGGCGCGCCCGGCGGTATTTGATGCGCGAGCGCACCGGGAAGGCCACACGGCGCGACACCACCAGCTTGCCTGGGCTTACAATGGCCCCGGCGGTGTGACCATGGCCGTCGTGCGCGTGCAGCAGGTCGTGATGGCGCGCCAGCAGGAACGCGCGCGCGAGGCCCAGCGGTTCCACGCGCCAGCCCTTTTGCCGCGCGGCCGCGTAGAGCGGCCCGTTCTCGCGGGCGAGCAAGGTGGACTCCACCCCCTGCGCCGCCAAGCCTTCGATGAGCCGCAGCACCTGCCACTGGCCCCCGCGAAGCTCCCTACCGCCGTCCAGATGCAGGATGCGCATCAGCTCATGTTTCTCGCTTTGGCATACTTCAGGAAAGTGTAGAAGGCCGCCATGTGAGCGATGGTCAGGCCTTCCGGGCCATCCAGGAATCCACGCTGCAGGAAATACGTTTTGACGAAGGTCCAGGCCGGGTCCACAATCACGCGCGAGAGCGGCACCTTCACCTTGCGCGCGGCCAACTCCTGCGCGGCCAGCGTGGTGTAGCGGTCCGTGGTCTTTACGTGCTCGGAGAGCGACTCGCAGGTGAAGTGCAGAATGTTGCTCTGCAGGTGTCCCAGGCGGCCGCGCGGCTGGACGCTTTCGTGGACGAAATCGCCCACAAATTGCGCCCGGTCGCGATGGTAGAGCCGCACTTTGCGGTCGGGATACCAGCCCGAGTGGTAGATCCATCGGCCCAGGTAGCGCGCCAGGCGCGGCATGGTGTAGGCGTCGAATTGCGGACCGCTTTTCTTGAGGCTCCAGATTTCCGCCTCCAGCGCCTCGCTGAGGGCCTCATCGGCGTCGAGCGAAAGAATCCACTCGTGGGAAGCGTGCTCCGCGGCCCAGTTTTTTTGCGCGGCGTAGCCCAGCCAGCCGGCTTCCAGGACGCGCGCTCCCAGCTTTTCGGCCAGCTCCACGGTACGATCGGTGGAACCGCTATCCACAATCAGAATCTCATCGCAGCAGGGGAGGCTTTCGATGGCGCGGGCCACGTTGCGCTCCTCGTTGAGAGTGATGATGGTCGCGGTGATCTTCATGGCGGCCTATAGCACGGGCGCGAACATGAAGCATAGCAGGAAGATGGCCGCCGCCGTCCAGCCCAGTTTCCGGCGGCCGTCGCTCAGTTTCGCGGCGTCGACGATCATGGGATGATAACGGCCCAGCCAGAGCATGGCCACCGCCCACAGCGCCCACGCCGGCCAGCCGGAGAAGTAAGCGAGCGGCAGCAACAGCACCGCGACAACGCGCGAAACCAGGCGGTGCCATGCCGGAAAGAACGCATACAGAATGTGTCCGCCGTCCAGTTGGCCTATGGGAAGCAGGTTGAGCGCGGTGGTGAATATCCCCACCCACGCTGCCCGCGCCACCGGGTGCAGGTAGATGTCGGCCGTCGGCGTGCCGGGAAAGATGAGCCCTTCCATCAGTTTCAGCAGACCCGGCACGCCGAAAACCAGGCTGCCCTGGTGCGCGATTCCGGGAATCGCTTTGGAAAACGCCAGGCCGATGGCCAGTGCCGGCAGCAGAAACACGAAGCCCGCCACGGGGCCGGAAACGCCGATGTCGAAAAGCACGCGTTTGGAATAAATCGGCGAGCGCACCCGGATGAAGGCGCCAAACGTTCCCATGAAGGGAGATGGAAGGAAGTACGGCAGGCTGGCATCCACGCGATGATATTGCGCCGCCAGATAGTGGCCGAACTCGTGTGCCAGCAGGATGGTCATCAGGGTCAGCGAGAAAGGCAATCCCCGAAGCAGGATCGCCGGATGGCCCCAGACCCAGCCGTACATCATGAGGGCGCGTTCCACATCGAACGGGAGATTGCGGTCGAAATCGCTCTGCATGGCCGCGCCCACCATGGTGGTGGTCAGCAGCGTGAGTGCAAATAGCAGACTATAAAGCCAATACCGTTCGCGCGTGCGATAGTGTGGGAAGGCAAAGCCCGGCTCGCTGCCGCTATCGGCGTAAAGAGGGTACGACGCGGGCGGGAAATCCTGAGGGGACACAATGAGCCGCCGCATGAAGCGGTACTACTGCAGCGTCTGCAACTCCTTGCCGGGCTTAAAGCGCACGGCCTTTCCAGGCGGTATGGAAACCTCCGCGCCGGTTCGCGGATTCCGCCCGATCCCGGTCTTGCGGGGCTTCACGTTGAATACGCCAAACCCGCGCAGTTCGATGCGGTCGCCTTGTTCGAGCGCCTTCTTCATGGATTCGAAGACCGTCTCGACCGCCATCTCAGCTTTGGTTTTGGTAATGCCGGTACGGTTTACGACCTCGTTAATGATGTCCAGCTTGATCAAAACGTCCTCCTTAGTTCTTGTTTTAGGGCATCCGGCGTTGCGAACCCGCTAAAGGCGGCGCAGAGTTTCTTTTCGTATCCTTCAACCACATGATATGATTGAATTTATCCACATGTCAAGCGAGGTCTTCGGAGCGAGTGTGGCGCCGGTCGCGAGTGAGGAGTTCCGGCGCGCCTGCGGGCGGTTCCCGACCGGTGTCACCATCGCCACCGTCCGGGACGCCCAGGGAGCGGCTCACGGCCTGACCGTGAGTTCTTTCACCTCGGTCTCGCTCGACCCTCCGCTGGTGGCCATCTGCCTGGGCCATGCGGTCAGCGTAATAGACCTCTTCCGCGCGGCCAACTATTTCGGAATCAATATATTAGCGGAAAACCAGAGGGACCTTTCGCAGCGCTTCGCGCGCAAAGGGCAGGACCGTTTTCAAGGCGTCGTCTGGACCCCCGGCGAGACCGGCGCGCCGCTGATCGCCGATGTCCTGGCGGCCATCGAATGCCGCGTGGAGCAGCGGATTCCGGTGGGCGACCACGACATTTTCGTAGGCCGTATGGTTGCCGCCCGCGTGGCGGAAGGTGCGCCGCTGGTTCATTTCGCGAGCGGATACCGGAGGTTGCAGCGGTAAGGGTGGTGGGGCGGACCCCCTGGTCCGGGGGTACCCTCTGGGTCGGACGCCCCCGTCCCGCTGCCGGTCGCGGTCCGGCAGATTCGGTGCGTTGTTACAGAGCCCCCGAGTCAGGGGGCGGTTTTGCATGGCTGGCCGATGGCGAGGCGCGCGCGGTAGCAGCGTGCAGCCTGCGAGGGATCGCCGGGATGGTGCGTGCCCTTGTGGAACCCCGGCGATGCTCCGGCCAGGCAGGGCCGGGCCGCCCACCTGTTGCCGGCCCTCCCATTGACCCGCGAATTGCAGGCCGTCCGCGTCAACGTCAAAGAACCGCGGCCCACCGGCACATCTTGCTGCGGCTGACGGAGCGCGAGCCCGCGTTTGTGCGTGCGTCCCTCCTGCGAACTCCACGCGCACTCGCGCGCGCAGAGCCTCTTGCCGGATCATTGAGTTCCGCTAAAGATATCGTTCAAACGTACTGGCTGGTTCACTCGTGCCGTCAAACGCACAGGCACACGTACCGGCAAACGCAGGCAACGGTACCGGCTTGACTTCGATGGGGATGGCGGATACCATTTCGAAATACAGGTCTTTTTGCATTGTTTTTGTCGTGTCAGAGGTTGGCTTTGAGACCGCAGGCCTCCGCCGTTTAGGCCGGCGGCCAATCCGGGAAATAGGTTTTGGCGTTGTTCCATGTTCGAGCAAATGGAGGTAAGTCAATGATGCAGTTCTCCGCGCACCACGCAGGTCGAATTCCATTCGCAGCGGCCGTTTTGCTGGCCGCCGTAACGATGCTCTCCACGGCCCCGCGCGCCCGCGCCCAGCAGGTTGCGGTCGCGGAAGTGGACGGCCGCGTAACCGATCCCAGCGGCGCTTCCGTCGTTGGCGCAACCGCAAAAATGACGGCCGTGGATACGCGGCAGGTCCACACCTTCACTACGGATACGGCAGGCTTCTTCCGTTTCCCCAACCTGCCCGTCGGCGCCTACACGCTGGAAGTGAACGCGGCGGGATTTAAGCTCTACCACCAGACCGGCATCATTGTGGAGGTGGCTCATAACGTGGAGCAGGATGTCGCCCTGCAGATTGGCGCCACGAGCGAAACGGTGGAAGTGGCGGCCAACGCAAACATGGTCGAAACCAAGGATAGCGCCATCGCGCAGGTCATCGAACAGAGCAAGATCGTGGACATGCCGCTCAACGGGCGCAACTTAACCCAGTTGTTGACCCTGACCGGAGGCGGCACCTCGGCGCCGGCCGGCGATTTGACCGGCAGCAAGAATATCCAGGGATCGAACGGCTCCGGTACGTTTTCGGTGGCGGGCGGCCAGGCAAATGGCGTCAACTACCTGCTGGATGGCGGTGACAACAACGATTCCTTCAGCAACGTCAATCTGCCGATTCCTTTTCCGGATGCGGTGCAGGAATTCAGCGTGCAGACTAACGCCATGGCGGCGCAATTCGGCCTGCATCCCGGCGGCGTGGTCAACATTGTGACCAAGTCGGGCACCAACGGCTTCCACGGCGACCTGTTCGACTTTTTCCGTAATTACGAGTTGAACGCCCGGACCAAGGGCCTTGTTGAGCCGTCGGGTTCCGTGGCACAGCCGTTGCGCGACTCTCTCAAGCGCAACCAGTTCGGCGGCACCGTGGGCGGCAGGATCAAGCGCGACAAAATCTTTTTCTTCGGCGGATATCAACAAACCGTGCAGCGCAGCAACCCGGGAACCAACACGGCGCACGTGCCCACGGCCCTGACCTTAGCCGGAAACTTCTCCGTGGAAGACGCCGCGACCTCGGCGGGCGGCTGCCAGAAGAGCGCCGTCGCCGTCAAGGATCCCCTGACGGGCAATCCATTTCCGAGTAACCAGATTCCCACCACGCGCTTCGATCCGGCGTCGATAAAGCTGCTGAGCTATATTCCGGTGTCCACCGATAATTGCGGTACGTACCTTTATGGACAGCCGGCCGACAATCCCGACTGGCAGGTGATCGGCCGCGTGGATTATGCGCGCAGCGAGAAGAATACGCTCTACGGACGCTATTACATTTACAACTACACCGCGCAGGCCTTCTACGATGGGAAGGACGCGCTGACCACCGGACCGAACCCCGGCAATAAAGACCAAACGGAGACCGTGACGTTCGGCGACACCTACCTGTTCAGCGCGACCATCGTGAACTCGTTCCACGCCACTTTCGACCGGCGCGCCGACAATCGCGGAATTGCCCCCGGCCTGTTCGGCCCGCAAGGGCTGGGCATCAAGAACACGGCGGGAGGGTCTTTTGCCGATAACATGCCGGACAACTATATCCAGATAACCGTCGGCAACTACTTCAACGTGGCATGCGGAACCTGCGCTCCGGGATACTTCAACGTCAACAACTATCAACTTTCCGACGACTTCTCGTGGATCAAGAGCAAGCACCAGATCGGCTTCGGCATCGATGGCCGCAAGGAGCAGTTCAACGAAACCAACAACCAGCAGTCCAACGGCCAGTGGACGTTCAGCGGTGGCAGCACCAGCGGCTACTCCGGCGACAACCTGGCGGACACGCTGCTGGGACACCTGTCCAGTTGGAATCAGGGCAACGCCCTGTCCGATTACATGCGGCAGACCGTCTTCGCGGCCTACGTGCAGGATACGTGGCGCGCCACCAGCCATTTGACCGTCAACCTCGGAGCCCGCTGGGAACCGGCTCTGCCGGCCATTGACAAGCAGTGCCGCGGCAACCAGTTCAACCTGGCCGACTACATCGCCGGCGTCCACAGCACGCAGTATCCCGCCGCCCCGGCCGGATTGCTGTTCGCTCATGACGCCGGCAACACGCACGGCTGCACGTTCACCGCGTCCCACTGGCTGGCTACTTCGCCGCGCCTGGGCCTGGTGTGGGATCCGGCCGGCCAGGGAAAGCAGACCATCCGCGTTGCGTACGGCCTGCTGCACGATTCCACGGAGTTGTTCTATCCGGAACGCTGGACCACTAATCCGCCCTACGCTTCCGCCATTACCTTCACCAATCCTTTGATCAGCGCTCCGTTCTCGAATCCGTGGGCCGGTTACACTTCGCCGACGGGTGTTACGGGCGATCCCTTCCCGGGCGCCGCGATCTTCCCGACTTTAGGCACCTATGTGAGCGTCCCGCCCGACATGCACGACATGTACGTGATGCAGTGGAACGTCAGCTTCTCCCAGCAACTCGCGAAAGACTGGCTGGCGACGGCCACCTACATCGGCAACCGGACGCTCCATATTTATGGAGCCAACGAGCAGAATATGCCGCAGCCCAGCCCAACGGCCACAGCATCTAACGAGCAGTCGCGGCGTCCCCTGACCCTGATCAATGCGACCCAAGGCGGCTACTACAGTTCCATCGTGCAATCGGATGACGGAGTTACCGCCCGCTACAACGGCCTGCTGCTGAAGTTGGAGCACCGGCTTTCCCATCATGTCACCTGGTTGGTGAACTACACGTGGTCGCAATGCACCAGCACCTACGACTTCGGCGGCGAGTTGGCCGGCAACAACTATCAGAATCCCACCAACCGCAACGCCGAAAAGGCCGATTGCAACTTCGACCGCCGGCATATCTTCAACAGCTCGCTGGTCGTTGAGAGCCCCGGAATCGGTAACAACTTCGTCAGCGCAGTGACCAAGGGTTGGCAGCTTGCGCCGATTGTCAGCTTCTACACCGGCCAACCCTTCACGGTCACGACGGGGTCGGACGTTTCCCTCACCGGCGTTGGATCCGACCGGCCCAATGTGGTCTCCGGAGTGTCGGATCCGCTACCAAAGACCACCAGTGAGTGGTTCAATACCTCCCTGTTTGCGGGCGGCTGCACCACGGCGGCCTACGTGGGCAACCCCAGTTGCGTACCGCTGGGAACTTTTGGCGATGCCGCGCGCGATATCTTCCACGGTCCCGGTACGATTCAGTGGGACATGAACATCAACCGGAGGTTCCAGTTCAAGGAGCGCATCAAGCTGGAGGTCCGTGGGGACTTCTTCAACATCATGAACCACGCCAACTGGAACTCCCCATCCGCCGGCTTAACCAGTGCGACCTTCGGGCAGGTCACCGCGTTCGGCTCGCCCCGGCTGATTCAGTTGGCCATGAAGATGTACTTCTAAGGTTCCTCTGTGGCACCCAGTCCGGGGCTCGGTCCCCGGACTGGGCCGGGACTGCCGGACGCGGCCGTTCCGGCGCAGACCATCGCAGTGGATCTCGATTTCCGCGCCGGGGAGGAGACCCGGCCCCGCGCCGGTGTTGCCGACTCTCCGTTCGCTCGGGTCAGTTGCCAGGGTTAGCTGCGGCGGTAAGCTGCGGTATGCTTGGAATAGGGGGAGATCGCGCTATGAACATCGACGAACGCCTTGAAAAGCTCACCGAACGGCATGAAGCCCTCACCATGAATCTGGAACTGGTTAGCAGAGATATTCAGGATCTCAAGATAGCCGCGCAGCAGGACGGCGAGAATATCCGCGGCTTGGCGCGCATCGCCGAGATCCACGAACGGCGGCTCACACACCTGGAAGGCGGCGACTAGGCCCGCTACGCTGGAATGAGCGACCCCCTCTCTTTCCTTCACGATCAGCTCGACGAGTGGCGCCGGGAAGGCACCTACCAGCGGCTCCGCATTCTGCAATCGGAAAGCGCCGCCGAGTCGCGCTTCGACGGCAAGCAGGTTATCAACCTCGCTTCCAACAATTACCTCGGGCTGACCACCCATCCCAAGCTGCGCGAAGCCGCCATTGAGGCAACTAAGAAATTCGGTGTCGGCTCGGGCGCCGTGCGCACCATCTCGGGCACCATGAGCCTGCACATCGAGCTCGAAGAGCGCATCGCGGCCTTCAAGCAGGTGGAAGCCTCGGTGGTGTTCCAATCGGGATTCGCGGCCAATGCGGGCACCGTCTCGGCGATTCTCACGCCCGGCGATCACATCGTTTCCGACGAGCTCAACCACGCCAGCATCATCGACGGCTGCCGGCTCTCGCGCGCTAAGATCCACGTGTTCCCGCATAAGGATGTTGCGGCGGCCGAGAAAATCCTGACGGACCTGGACTCGGTTGCCGGCCGCAAGCTGCTCATCACCGATGGCGTCTTTTCGATGGATGGCGACATCGGCGCGCTGCCGGGCCTGACGGAATCCGCCGAAAAGCATTCCGCCATCATGATGGTGGACGACGCGCATGCTTCCGGCGTGCTGGGCCGCAATGGGCGCGGCACCATCGACCATTTCCAGCTTCATGGCCGCGTGCCGGTGCAGGTGGGAACGCTCTCGAAAGCCATCGGGGTGCTGGGCGGATACGTGTGCGGCAGCCGCGACCTGATCGAATTCCTGTACCACCGCGCGCGCCCGTTCCTGTTTTCCACTTCCCACCCGCCGGCCGTTGCCGCTGCATGTCTGGCGGCGTTCGACGTTCTGGAGCAGGAGCCCGAGCGCATCGAGGCGCTGTGGGACAATACGCGGTATTTCAAGCGCGGGCTGACCTCCGCCGGATTCAACACCGGCATCAGCGAAACGCCCATTACCCCGGTAATTGTGGGCGAGGCGAAGACTGCGCATGAGTTGTCCCGCGAGTTGTTCGCCGGGGGCGTGCTGGCCACGGGCATCGGTTTTCCCACCGTGCCCAAAGGCAAAGCGCGCGTGCGCACCATCGTGACCGCGACGCACACCAAGGCGGAGTTGGACCAGGCGCTCGATGTGTTCCGCAAAGTGGGCAAGAAGCTCGGGATTCTGACGTAACGCCCCTGCTACGATAGAAACGATGACCCCCAATCAACCGGGCCAAATGCCCAAGATGCCCATCCCTGGTGTGAAGAACCTGATCGCCGTCGGCTCCGGGAAAGGAGGCGTCGGCAAGACCACCGTCGCCGTGAACCTGGCCGTGGGCCTGGCGTCGCTAGGTTACAAGTCCGGCCTGATGGACGCGGATGTTTACGGCCCCAACGTGCCCCTGATGATGGGGGTCAACCGCACGCCCATGGCATACGGCGAGCGCATCCAGCCGCTGGACCAGTTCGGTGTCAAGCTCATGTCCATGGGCTTCCTGAATCCCGGAGACAAGCCGCTGGTGTGGCGCGGACCCATGCTGCACAGCGTGATCCAGCAGTTTCTGCGCGGTGTGGATTGGGGCGATCTGGACTATCTGGTAATCGATCTGCCGCCCGGCACGGGGGACGTGCAGCTCTCGCTGATCCAGACGGCGCCCATCACCGGCGCTATCGTGGTGACCACGCCGTCGGACGTTTCGCTGGAGGATGCCCGCAAGGCGGTGCACATGTTCCGCCAGGTGAAGGTGCCGATCCTGGGCATCGTGGAGAACATGAGCTTTCTGAATTGCCCGCACTGCCACGAGCGCATCGACGTCTTCAGCCACGGTGGCGGGCGCCGCACCGCCGCCGAGATGCAGGTGCATTTCCTGGCGGAGTTGCCGCTCGATCCCGAGGTGCGCATTGGCGGCGACTCCGGCAAACCCATCGTGCTGCGCGAGGGCCAGGGCGAGCCGTTCCTGGAGTTGGCCCGCAACGCCGCGGCGCGGTGTGCGGAGGCGGCGAAGGAGACGGGGCCGGAGATCGAGATCAGCGATTAGCGGGGGAAACGCGGGGTTCACCGCAGAGACGCAGAGACGCAGAGATTTAAGAGAATTAGTGAGAAATTCAAAGTCAAAACCGGAGAGCGCAGAGGGGGCAGAGGAAATCAGCGCTCGTCCCCGGATTGGGCGTGATTCGCGGGTGATTCAAACCCATCGTTCACCGCTGAGAGTGCCCCGTTCCGGCGGCGCCCGCAACGCCGCGGCACGGCACGCGTTTCCCAACCTTGCGAGGCCAGACGGGCAGTCAGCCGCGCCCCGATGTATCCGGCGCCGCCGGTAATCAGGACACGCGTCCGGCGCTCCCGGACTCATCGGGGGCCCCCTCCGCGGCGCCGCACCGCTTTTCTCCAAACTGCGCGATCTGGCGCCGCGTGATCTCGAGCATCTCCCGCGGCCCGGCGTTGGCGTAGAAGGCGCGGTACCACTCGGCGGTATTGCTGAGCGCGTCGTCGAAGGTTGTGCCGGGGAACCAGCCGAGCCGCGCGCGCGCCAGCGAAGAATCGAGCAGCAGATTGCCGGCTTCGTGCGGTTCGCCGGATTGTGCGTGATGAAGCCAGCGGGCGCCCGCGCCCCAGTAGCGGCAAAAACTGTCCGCGACCGCCCGCACGGAAACGCTCTGATCGGCCCGCGGACCGAAATTGAAAGCCGCCGCATACTCCCGACCCCGCTCGTCGAGAGCCCGCGCCAGCATCAGGTATCCCGCCAGCGACTCGGTCACATGCTGCCAGGGGCGGGTGGACGATGGATTGCGAACCACCAGGGGGCGGCCGGCGGCGAATGCCCGCGCGGCGTCGGGGATGAGCCGGTCCGCGGCCCAATCGCCGCCGCCGAAGACATTCCCGGCCCGGGCAGTGGCCAGCGCCGTCACGCCGGACGCGAAAAAGGAATCCCGGTAAGCCGCCGCGATCAGCTCGGCGCAAGCCTTGCTCGCGCTGTACGGGTCGCGCCCCCCGAGCCTGTCCCCTTCACGGTAAGGCCACAGCCACTCGCGGTTCTCGTAGACCTTGTCGGTGGTCACCACCACCACCGAGCGGAGGCCGTCCACATGGCGGCAGGCATCCAGCAGATTGGCCGTGCCCAAGGCGTTGGTGTGAAAGGTTTCGAGCGGCTGCTCGTACGATCGCCGGACCAGCGGCTGCGCCGCGAGATGAATCACCACGGAGGGCTGGAATTTCCGCAGCGCGTCCTTGAGCGCCGATTCGTCCCGAACATCGCCCACGACGTGTTCGCAGAGCGAGCCGAGATCGAGCCCGTGGAACATGCTGGGCGTGGTGTCCGGAGCCAGCGCATAGCCGC
>Ga0265316_10003861_pt1 | contig 15027 bp, 13 predicted proteins | sample 4522metaG_FD_202092 | JGI IMG/M metagenome (GOLD analysis project Ga0265316, IMG submission 202092) | Rhizosphere microbial communities from Carex aquatilis grown in University of Washington, Seatle, WA, United States - 4-5-22 metaG | ecosystem: Host-associated > Plants > Roots > Rhizosphere >...
GCTTCCTCACCGTGATACCGGTCAGGAAGGCGGTGTTCAGCGGGTAGACATCGGGATCGAAAATGATGGGGTAGAAGTGCCAGACCACAATCGCCAGCGTGGCCAGCACGGCCTCGTAGAAATGAACCGACGTGGCCACGTCCAGCCAGCTCTTGGGCAGCAGTTTCAGAACCAGATTGTTGGCCCAGAGCAGCAACCCGGTGGCGATCATCACCACCGCGCCCCACACCACCGCCCAATACTCGGCCTTCTCCACGTAGCTGTGCGACGATCGCCCCGGAGGCTCCGAACCGAGGCCCAGATTATACGCGAAATTGGAGAGCGCCTCGCGCGGATCGTTGGTGGTCGGCAGCATCTCTTTCCAGTGCTCCCGCAGCTTGTGGCTGACGATCAACGAGACCAGGTGGGTCAGCGTGATCGCCATGAAGACGCAGGCGGCGACGCGATGGATGAGGCTGCGCACCGCGTGCGTCCCTTCCATCAGCAGCAGCGGCCGCGCCCACCATTGGTCCGGATACCTGAGCGCGAAGCCGGTCCACACCAGCGTGAGGAACGAGAGGGCCAGGACGGCATGCTGCACCCGCTCGAACGGCAACATGCGCAGTTCGCCGTGTTCGGAGTAGTTCCTGTCCCCCAGGTTATTCCGGCGAACGCTGAACCGCCGCTCGATGAGCTTGCGCACCCAATCGCCGAGGTTGTGCAGCAGCATCAGCCCGATGGTCACCGGGATGAGCAGCCAATAAAACTGGCGTACCCAGCGCAGGGCAACCGGTTCGGCGTTACCTTCCGTCACGTGCACCTGGCTGATGGCGAAACGCGTGCCGGCGCCGGGGTGGCACTGGCCGCAGGTCTTGGGCAGGTTCTTGGGGTTAATCGTGGATTTCGGGTCGGACGAAGGCAGAATGCGGTGCACCCCATGGCAGCTCGCGCAGTTGGCGACGGTCTGCGACCCGGCCTTGGCCGCCAGCCCGTGGTAGGACGAATCGAAGCTCACCAGCCGGTCCGAAGGCAGGCCGAACTTGCGCGTCAAACGCACATCGCCGTGGCAGCTCCCGCAAGTGTCGCGGATGTGCGTCGCGTTCACCGGGGAAGCCTCGTTGGTGTGTTTGAGAATCCGGTGCTCGCCATGGCAGTCGGTGCACAGCGGCGCCTGCGTCACGCCGCGCGCCAGCGCCTGCCCGTGCACGCTGGCCCGATACTGCTCGGCCACATCGCTGTGGCACATGCCGCAAGTGTCCGGCACGGCGGCGCGGAACGCCTGCGAGCGGGGCGCCAGCAGTTCGTGCGCGCTTCCGTGGCACAGTCCGCAATCGGGAGCGCCCTCATTCCCGTTCTTGCGCGCCTGCCCGTGCACGCCCAGCGCGTAGTCGCCCGCCTGGTCCGGATGGCAACTTCCGCACACCGGCTTGGCGATGCCGGCCGGGTGAGGATACTTCTCGTGGGATTCGTGACACGTATCGCACGGCAGGCCCGCGTGCGCGCTCTTCTCCAGTTTCTGCCCCTGGTCGTGGCAGGTGGAGCACGTTGCGCTGGGCGCGCTCGCGGCTGCCAGCGGATAAGCGAGTGCCGCGCCGAGGAGAACGCCGATCCATGCGGAACCGAGGCGCCGGCCAGTTGAGGTGAGTGCCCGGTTCAGCATCGTATCTACAGTCCGGCGCTGGGACCCAGGACCCAAGCTTTATACAAGGCGAGGGCTCCTAACAGAAGGCCGAAGACCACGGCCACCACCGTCAGGGTCTTCATCACTTTGTCGATCTGCTCGAGTTTCTTGGCTACGGCTACCTGCTCGGCGGCAGTACCGGCGTGCGCCATTCCAAGGTGCAATGCGGGGTCTTCTTGCACGGCCACGGACCGGCGCCAGAAGGCCACCACGATCACGGCCGCAATCAACATCAACAGGATCGCCACGAAAGGAGTTAGACTAAAATGCATAAATCACCTCCTTTTAGAGTTTACATATCGGATCTCGAAGATCAAGCGTTTCCGCGAGGGCTTAGGTTTTTGTGCGGCAGACGGCCCCGGACGGCCCCGGGCTTGGCAAGCCTCAGCCTATTGACTTTTACAACGTTTTGATCCGGAAATCCTATGCAGTGGGCCTATTTCCGCAGAACTGGAACTGCAACTGGGGGATATTCCACCCGAAACAGCGGCGGCGTGGGATTTTGCCACCCGTAACGCCGCCGCCATAATCGCCAGTAGTACTGTGCTAATGGGATCTTCCTCGGAAACCACGGAAACGATCCCCGCCTCCCATGCTTGGGCCAGCAGTTGGGGATCCTTCCGAGTGATCAAAACAACCCGCTCCGGGTTTGACAGGGGGAGGCACAGCCGGGCGAATGCCAACTCGTCCAGAACCAGGACACATTTCTGGGAGGGGTCCGGGCGATCGACTGCTTCGACGTGCCACGCGCAACTGCGCGACAGGGCTTCCCGCACAGTTGCCGCATACACGCCGTTGGCAATCGAAAGCTGAACCGCCTGCATCACGGCCGACTCCACTCCTCCACCCTCCATGCTTCCGCTACTTCTTCTCCTGGTAACCGTCCAGGCTCTTGTGCTCCGCGTAGTACTTGCCAGCTTCGGTCAGTTCCTTGGGCTTGGCCTTGGAATCGACATGGCAGTACGCGCAGGGCTTCTTGGTCGCTTTCATGTACTCGACTTTGCCGAACGAAGCCGTCGAGCAAACCAGAAATCCGCCCAGCAAGATGGCCGCGGGCAGGATGACTTTCAAATGGGACATGGCACCTCCAGTACCAAAAGTAGCAATTGCATCGCCACGGCTTACCCTATGCGTTCCAGTGGGTTTACAGGGATCTCCCCAGTCCGGTTGGGGGCAATTCCCCCCGAAACGGCCGCCCATTGCGCCAATTAACCCAGACGCCTTGCTATAATTGAGTTAAGTTGCAAGGAATGTCAAAGCTCACTCCAGGCTGGCAGAAGACCAGTGTCTTAGAATCCGTGTTCGACCAGCTTTCCGATGCTCTGGTGCTCTACGACCCGGAGTTCCGCATAACAGGAGTCAATCGGTCCGCGGAGAAACTCTTCGGCATGGGCTCCGAGGAGATGCTCGGGAAACACTGCCAGGATGTGTTCAAGTGCTCCTTATGCGAACCCGGATGCGGGGTCCTGGTGGGTCTCAACCAGACGCTCAACGCGCCCAACTGCACGGTCCGGCTGCATACCGGCAACGGGATGGAGCGGCTGGTGGTGATGCGCACCACCCAGATGTTCGACGGCGGCGGCCAGCTCACGGGCGTGGTGGCCACCATCAAGGACATTACCGAGGAGGCCGCCCCGCAAAAGCGCGAAGTCATCGCCGAATCCGGTCCCATGCGCGAGGTGCTCAACTTCGTGCGCCGGGTGGCCGCCAGCGAAGCCACCACCATCCTGTTGGAAGGCGAGAATGGAACCGGCAAGGACCTGGTTGCCAAGACGCTGCACTACCAAAGCCTGCGGCAGGCCGAGCCGTTCATCGCCATCAACTGCGCCGCCATTCCGGATTCGCTGCTGGAAAGCGAGTTGTTCGGCTATGAAAAGGGCGCCTTCACGGATGCCCGCGCGCAAAAGCGCGGCATCTTCGAACTGGCTGACAAAGGCACGTTGTTTCTGGATGAAATCGGCGAAATCCCCCTCATGCTGCAAGCCAAGCTGCTGCGCGTCCTGGAGGAGCAGAGCTTCCGGCGGCTGGGCGGCCTGAAGGATATCAAGCTCGACCTGCGCGTGGTGGCGGCCACCAACAAAAACCTGCGCGAAGCGGTGAAGGAGGGTGCATTCCGCCAGGACCTCTACTTCCGCCTCAACGTGATCCAGATCCTGATTCCGCCGTTGCGCGACCGCACCGAAGACATCGTGCCGCTGACCAAGTTCTTCGTGGAGCACTACAACCGCAAGTTCAAGCGGAACATCGAAGGCGTGAGCGAGGCCGCGGCCAAGCTGCTGCTTACGCACGACTGGCCCGGCAACGTGCGCGAGTTGCGCAACGCCATCGAGCGCGCCATGATTCTGGAAGAGTCGTCGCTCATCGCCCCGGCCAGTCTGCCGATCGCCATTTCCCGCCCCGATACCGCCGGCGCGCCCGCGGTCCCCACGATTGTGGAGATTCCCACCGACGGCCTTTCGCTGGAGGACAACGAGCGCAGCCTGCTGTCTCGCGCTCTGGAGAAGACCAACGGCAACCAGACCCAAGCCGCCCGCCTGCTGCGCATCACTCGCGACACTCTGCGCTACAAGATGAAGAAGTTCAATCTGCGGTAGGGGGTAGGGGGCGGGGGACCTTCCGTGCGGCCTGAGGCTACAATCTACCTATAATGCGTTTCCGCATTGTGGGCCAGATCGCCGGCACTGAAATCATCGCCGTGGGAAGCGGGATTCGGGAAATCGCGAGACTTCGGAAGTTCTATGGGCAGGGGCGGTGGAGGAAGATGAAAGGGCAGGCGTGGATTGTCCTGGCGGATGGCGCGACATGCGAAGCCGAAGTAACTGGTATGAAGCCTCCGGAATCGGAAAGAAAGAATTCAAGATCAAGCGTATTCTGGAGTGATCTTATGAGCCGCGGAAAACTAGGCGAACCGCAATTCGCGGTGTGCATCGACAATCGGGATTATCCCGCTTCGTTGGAACTGCGGAAGATTTACCGCGTGACGCCGGATCCGACCGCCGCGCGCCATGGGCAGATCCGCATTGTCGACGAATCGGGAGAGGACTACCTCTATCCGCAGGTGTGCTTCCTGCCGATCAAGCTACCCCAAGCGGCCGAGCAGGCGATTCTGAAGGCGTCATAGGGCACCGCTCCCCTCGGGGCTTGCTGCGTCTACTACGCTCGCGGCCGACGCTCTCCAAAACCGACAAATTCGTTTAGCTGTTCAGCCAATTTCTCCGCCCTGAACTCAATGAATTCCTCGTAGGCTCTCGCGATTCTTCGGGATTCGCTCAACCAGTGCCCGGGCACGTCGGGTGCGATCACCCGGCGCGTTTCGCACCGCGTTCGTGTATGCGTTCACAGCGGTCTCGGTCGAGCCCCGGAAAAGGCTTCGCAGACCAGAGACCAGAAGGTACCGCTTGACAAGTTCGGCATCTTTCCCGCGTAGAGCCGCGGTGCTTGTGTTCGCGAGCAGACAACGGGTATTAGCGCCATTGTCGAGGGAAGCCAGCGCCGGGTTGTCCAGCCGATCTCACTCTTGACGAACTGGATGGTAGCGCGCAAAGCGTGCTCAGTACGTCGCCAAGAAGCTTCGATCTCGCCCGTGTCGTCAGCCCAGCTTTTGGGAAGCTTTGAAAAGCTGCAATTGCCCCGGTGCACCGTGACCAGCGTCCGAAGGAGAAAGATGAAATTTATCCCAAGGGCGCGCATCTCCCGTTCGGAAACCATGGCACGCATTGTCGATCCAGCCGGCGCCCAGGTACCATGCCGACTCGCGTCTTTGTCGCGTGATCATCTTCCGTGCGCCACACGTAAAACGAACCGATCGGCCAATCCTTGTAAAGGGAGTCCAAGAGCGCTGTCACTTTCTTGGGCCTCCAAATGTAGTCACGCTGCATCAGCGGCAGCCTGATCTCGCCACTGTCAAAGCGCTGCATGAGGTCCGCAACTGTCAAGTTCATGCCAGGGAACATAACAGCGCAAAACAGCCCTCGTAATAGCGAGGAAGGACTCGTTGAGGGGCTGCTGGCAGCCTACCGCATCCCAGGCGTTATCGCCGCAGCGGGTCCTCCACCCACGGCGGCGTGGCTTCCATCAGGCGGCCCAGCTCGGGTTCGACCTGCTCCATCTTGCCCTTCATCTCCCACGCGATTTCGCGGTAGCTGAAGTGGCCCTTCACGCCGCTGCGCAGCCGCGCGATGTACTCGGCTTCGGCGAAGTCCATCTTGAACAGAAAGCGCGAGCGCGCGCCGAACGGCAGCAGGTAGTGCGCCGCGGGTGCGGAGAGGCGGCGCATGGCGTCGAAAGCGGAGCGCATGGCGGAATCGTAGAGTTCGGCAGCCCCGCACTCCGCCACCAGCTTGGGCGTGTCGTAACCCAGGTTGCCGGAGTAGGCCTGGCGAAACTTCTGGCAACGGCGGTGGCGGTGCAGATCGCGATAGGCGCCTATATCGATGACGAAATCGTAGGCGTAGAGGCCGCCGCGGAAACCGGCGAGGATTTCATCGCGCGCGGTGCGCGAGCGAAGCGCCACGTCCATCACCTCGGCGCGCTGAGCGGCGCTCCATCCGCGGGCGATCTCATATAGCTCGCGGAAGGGGCGGTCCGTCACCGGGTAGAGCAGCGTGGCGACGATGTCGGCCGGCGTGTCGGTGGGGCGCAGCAGATCCACGCGCTCGGGCGCGGAACCGGCGGCGGGGGGCAGGTTCTGTTCCGCCCAGCGCTTGAGGTCTTCGCGCGAACGCGCGGCATGCTGGTCGGGCTCGGCGTGGCGCGCCAGGGTGGGCGCCAGCGGCTCCGCCGCCGCCGCGAGATCCCAGCGGCAGTCCGGTTCCGCCGCGCAGGCCTCCGCCATTTCGACGCCCAACTCGCGCACTTCCGCATACTCGGAGGCCCGCAAGCGGCGAATCTGCTTTTCCAGCGTGCGGATGGTGGTCACTTGCCCCACGTTGGTGGGCACGCCCCAGAACAGCAGATACCGCGCGACATCGAAAGCGCGCGCCGCGATGCTGCGCCGGTAGGCGTCCGGCTTCATGTCGTCGGGGCGCGGCAGGGTCTCCGAGAGCCGCGCCAACGCCAACTCGTTCACCTTGCCATAGGTCGCAAGCAGCGCCTCGCCCGCCCCGCGGTAAGCTTCGGCGCCGTCGGCTGAGAACTCCGGCGGCGTGACGAAACCGGAGCGCGAAAAATCCTGGTAACGCGACGATTTTGCCTGGCCGTCCCAGAGCGGCTCCTCTTCGATTTCGGTGGCGGCCAGCTCGGAGATGCCCTCGAAGCACATCACGGTGTGGCCCAGGTCGGCGATGGAAGCGTGACCATACTGGAAATAGAAGCTCTCCAGAAACTTCTGCGAATCGTGGCGGCGCACCCAATCGATCGAATCGCGGATGGAATCGGGCGAGCGGCTGTAACGGGCCAGCGCGTAGGCGCTCTTCTCCGGCGGCATGGGCGCCACGGTGATGACGCGTCTTGTGGGGTTCAAGACGCTATGATAACGGAAACAGATGCAGATGAGAATCCAACGAATTCATCCCGCCGCCATTCTTCCTTCCTACGCCCACGGACCGCACGAGGACGCCGGCATGGACCTGCACGCGGTGGAGGACGCAACGCTCGAGCCGGGCGTCCCGCGGCTGGTCCCCACGGGCTTGGTTATCGAAACGCCCGCGGGCTGCGAAGCGCAGGTACGGCCGCGCAGCGGGCTGGCCTTGCACCATGCCATCACCATGCCCAACGCGCCGGGCACCATCGACCCGGGGTATCGCGGCGAGGTGCGTGTGATCCTGCTGAACCTGGGCCGCGAGCCGTACACCATCCACGCCGGCGACCGCATCGCCCAGATGATTGTGGCGCGCTATGAAGCGGTAGAGTGGGAAGAAGACGATCTGGCCGAGTCGCGCCGGGGGGCGGGCGGGTTTGGATCGTCGGGACGCTGAGCGAGGAGGGAACCATGGGTTTAGCCGAAAAGCAGTGCGTGCCGTGCCGGGGCGGCGTTCCGCCGCTCAAAGGCGAAGAGTTGCGGAAGTTACAGGCGCAGTTGGCCGGATGGCAGGTGGTGGACGATCACCATCTGTCGAACACCTACCTGTTCTCCGATTTCCGGACGGCCCTGGACTTCGTGAATCGCGTGGGCGCCGTCGCCGAAGAGCAGGGGCACCATCCCGACCTGTACCTGGCTTGGGGCAAGGTCAAAATCGAGATTTGGACCCACAAAGTCGACGGCTTGACCGAAAGCGATTTTATTCTTGCTGCCAAAATCGACCGGCTGCATCAAATCTAATGGAGAATCATACATGTTAGGAGTTGGCGAGCAGTTTCCGGTCTTTTCCCTCACGGCGACGGTAAGCATCGATAAGGGGAAGGCCTTTCAGCCCATCACGGGCAAAGACTACAAGGGCAAGTGGAAGGTTTATTTCTTCTGGCCCAAGGATTTCACTTTCGTCTGCCCCACCGAGATCGCGGCCTTCGGTAAGCTCAACCACGAGTTCCAGGATCGCGACGCGCAGGTTCTCGGCGGCAGCACCGATTCCGAGTTCGTGCACCTGGCCTGGCGCCAGAACCACGCGGACCTGAAGGACCTGCCGTTCCCCATGCTGGCCGATATCAAACGCGAGTTGTGCACGGCGCTGGGCATCCTTGATCCCAAGGAAGGCGTGGCGCAGCGTGCCACCTTCGTGGTGGATCCCGAGAACGTCATCCGTTTCGTGTCGGTGAACGACCTCTCCGTGGGCCGCAATCCGCAGGAAGTGCTGCGCGTGCTCGACGCGCTGCAAACCGATGAGTTGTGCCCCTGCAACTGGCAGAAGGGCGACGCGGTTTTGAAGGTGTAAACGGCGGTGATGGAACTCGAACAACTACTGGAAACCTGCCCGGAATACGCCAAGGATCTGAAGCTCAACATGGGCGCCGTACTGCGGCAGACGGAACTGACCGAGCGGCAAACCTGGGGCACCGCCGTGTGCTCCGCTATGGCGTCCCGCAACCGGCGGGTGCTCGAAGCCGTGCAGGCGGAAGCTTCGCGGCACTTGGACGGACCGGCGCTGTTCGCCTCGAAGGCCGCCGCCGCGGTCATGGGGATGAACAACATCTTCTACCGTTTTCGCCATCTCAGCACCAACGAAAAATACGGCTCCATGCCGGCGCGTCTGCGCATGCAGGTGATCCGCGGCCACGGCAGCGACCCGGTGGATTTCGAGCTGTGGTGCCTGGCCGTCTCCGCCATCAACGGCTGCGGCGTGTGCGTCGATTCGCACGAGAAGGTACTGCTCGAAAAAGGCGTCGGCGAGGAGACCATTCTGGCGGTGGTGCGGATTGCCTCGGTAATTCACGCCCTGGCTGTGGTAATGGACGCCATTACTGCGTAGCGCCGCCGGCCTTCTTCAAATCCCGGTCGATTCTGCCGACGTAGCCGATGGTCTCGCGGTAGGGCGGAACCCCCTGGTACTTGTCCACCGCGCCCTCACCGGCGTTGTAGGCCGCCAGGGCATGCCACAGGCCGCCGTCGTACTTCTCCAGCAGGTCTCGCAGGTAGCGTGTGCCGGCATCCACATTCTGCGCCGGATCGCGCGGGTCGGCGCCCAGCGCTTCGGCCGTGGCGGGCATCAATTGCATCAGCCCGATGGCTCCCTTGGGAGAAACCGCTTGCGCCTGGAAATCCGATTCGGCCGAGATGACGCTGCGCACCAACCGGCGCGGCAGGCCGTACTTATCCGCTGCCGCATCGGCCAGTTGCGCGGGGGAAGGCGCCGGCAGCGCCACCGGGACAGGAGCCGGGGCGGCGGTGGCTGGCGCGGGCGCCGGCGGCACGTATTCCTCCGCCTCATAGCCCCACACAGCCGTCGCATCCACCTCGATATAGCCGTCCGCGTTGTACAGCCGAACCTTGCCGCCGGAGGTCTCATGCCGGTCGACATGCAGCCGGGAACCGTTTGCGAGCACGGCATATTCGCCCGCGAACGCCACGCCGGCCACCGAGCACAATAGTATTCCCAGAAGAAGACGCATCGAACTCTTACCAGTATATCTGACGCATCCGCGCCTCCATCCGTGGCAAGTTTTTTGGGGCGTCCGGCCCAGAGGGCGCCCCCTTTGCGGCCGGCGGGGTTTGTCGGGACAGGCATTCGAGGCTGGCTTCTCACGCCGATCTGCTATGTTGGTGGTTACTCCTCGTGTATGCCTTTTCACATTCAGCCAATCCGGGAGTTTCTGGTCCGCCCCACCTTGCCCGAATCTCTGTCGCGCCTGTCCGAACTGGCGCATAACCTTCTGTGGAGTTGGGAACCGATCGTGCGCGCGCTTTTCCGCCGCCTCGACCCGGCTCTCTGGCGGGAGTGCGGTTACAACCCGGTCCTGATGCTCGGCCGTGTTCCCCAAGCCACCCTGGCAAGGATGGGCGCCGATCCACGCTACCTGGTTCTCTACCGCACGGCCTGCGAAACCTACGATGCGCGCGTGCGCAAAGGCCCAGCCCCCGCCGACGGCAAGCTGATCGCCTACTTCTCCGCCGAGTACGGTCTCACGGAGTGCATGCCGATCTACTCGGGTGGTCTCGGCGTGCTGTCGGGCGATCATCTGAAGTCCTCGAGCGATCAGGATTACCCCCTCATCGGGCTGGGCCTGCTATACCAGCAAGGCTACTTCCGGCAATTCCTCAACCCCGACGGATGGCAGCAGGAACGCTATCCCGTGAACGACTTCTATACCTTGCCGCTGGCCCCCGTTAAGGACGCCAATGGCGCGGACCTGAAGGTCGTGGTCAACCTGCCCACGGGCGACGTCTACATCCAGGTTTGGAGACTGGACGTGGGCCGCATCACGCTCTACCTGCTGGATACCAATATCCCCGAGAACGTGTTGCCGCAGGATCGCGGTATCGCCGATTCCCTCTACGGCGGCGATATCGATACCCGCATCCGCCAGGAAATCGTGCTCGGCATCGGCGGCATGCGGGCGCTCAAGGCCATGGGCCTGAAGCCCACCGTGTACCACATGAACGAAGGCCACTCCGCGTTCCTCGCGCTGGAGCAGGTGCGCGTGTTGATGCGCGACCACAGTCTGACCTTCGATGAAGCCCTGGAAGCTGCGCGCGCCAGCAATGTCTTCACCACTCACACGCCGGTTCCCGCCGGCATCGATCTGTTCGACCCCGGCCTGATGTACCACTACTTCTCGCAGTATTGCGCCGAGGTCGGCGTCGACTTCCAGCAGTTGATGGCGCTCGGCCGGCGCAACGTGTTCGACCGCAACGAGCGGTTCTCCATGGCCGTTCTGGCGCTCAACACTTCGGCTTACCGCAACGCTGTGAGCCGCCTGCACCGGCAGGTCTCGCAGGAGATGTTCACCGATCTCTGGCCGCGGTTGCCGCTGTGGGAAGTGCCCATCACTTCGATCACTAACGGCACGCACCTGCCGAGCTGGCTGAATGGCGACCTGGCATCGCTGTACGACCAATACCTGCAGCCCGACTGGCGCGACCGCTTCAACGATTCCACTATCTGGGAACAGGTGGGCGAGATCCCCGATGAGGAACTGCTCGAAGCGCATCGCCGGCGCAAACGCCGCCTGGTCAGTTTCGTCCGGGAGCGACAGGCCGCTTCGGCGGCGCGGCGTCAAGCCTCAGCGGCGGAGGTGCACCGCGCGGCCGGGGTACTCGATCCCAACGCCCTCACCATCGGGTTCGCGCGCCGCTTCGCCACCTACAAGCGCGCCACCCTCCTGTTCCGCGACGTCGAGCGGCTGAAGCGCATTCTGTTGAACAAGGACATGCCGGTGCAGATCGTGGTCGCCGGCAAGGCTCATCCCAAGGACCAGCCTGGCAAGAGCTACATTCGCGACGTCGTGCAGTTTTCGCGCGATCCCGACCTCTGGAAGCACGTGGTCTTCGTGGAAGACTACGACATGAAGGTGGCGCGGGAGATGGTGCAGGGCGTGGACTTGTGGCTCAACAACCCGCGGCGCGGCGAAGAGGCCTGCGGCACCAGCGGAATGAAGGCGGCCATCAACGGCGTTCTCAACTTGAGCATCCTGGACGGCTGGTTCGACGAAGCCTATGAGAATTCGGGCGGCTGGGCCATCGGCGAACGGGAGCCGTATTCGGAGGACCAGGACGCGCTGCACGCCAGCGCCATCTACTACCTGCTCGAAAGCGAGATCGCACCCATGTTCTACGAACGCCGCGAGCAGACGCCGCGCGAGTGGATGCGCCGCATGAAGCAGTCGCTCATGTACATCAGCCCACGGTTCGATTGCCGCCGCATGGTGCGGGAGTACATGACCGAACTGTACGAGCCGGCGCACACGTCGCACGTTCGCATTCTCAAGACCGATTACGGCCTGGTGCGCGAAAGGGCGCGTTGGAACGCGCGTATTCACGAGGTCTGGGACCGCGTGAAGTTCGTGGAAGCGGGGCCTGGGCCGGCCGGTTCGGTGACCAGCGGCAAACCCGTTCCGGTGCGCGCGGCCATCGACCTGGCGGGCTTGAAACCCGACGACGTTCGCGTGGAGGCCGTCGTCGGCCGCGTGGATAACAACGGCTACCTGGAAGAGACCGAGGTGCTGGTGCTGCCCGCCGCGGAGCAGCAGGGCTCGGTGGCCATATTTGCCAGGGACATCGTTCCCGAACGCACCGGCCGCCTGGGCTACGCGCTACGCGTCAGTCCCAACCATTTTGACGATCCCATTACGAGGCCCTGCACCAGCCTGCTGAAGTGGAGTTCGGTTGGGTAACAACCGCTCTCTTACGTTCGCGGCTCGGATCGTTCAGAGCCGCGAACGTAAGAGAGCGGTTCTGCCCTATCCAAATAGAGTGCGATAGGGTGTGCATTTGACTTCGATCCGTGGTACATATGTATTTGAAGCATTGGCGGGCCGCGAACCTGTTTGTGCCAGGCGCCCCGGTGTTCCCGCAGAACCCCTCCGGTAAATCCACGCTAACCGCCGCCGTTGGGAGTGCCACGCGGCCACGTGGAGATTGACCGGTATCTTAAGCGCCGGTTTTTCGAAAGAACGTTCTTTTGTCCCGCTAGTTACGGAGCAACATTTCCCCATGGACAGCGATCGCAAGTACAGACAACCAGGGTACATGGATACGGACCGCGATACCAGAGGCTTCGGCACGGACCGGCCCAAGCCCAACGGCCCGCGTCCCCCCATCGACGTCACCGGCCCCCGCCTGCCGCGTCTCGTCCAGCATGTCGCCGCCGCCCGATGTTACAACTGCGCGACAACCCTGCCGCCCGATGTCGACTTCCGAGGCAACTGCCCCAAGTGCAACGCCGAGCTGCATTGTTGCAAGCAGTGCTCCCACTTCGAGCCATCCACGCGCTTCCAATGCCTCAAGCCCATCCCGGCGCGCATCGCTATGAAGGACAAGGCCAACGAGTGCAATTCGTTCATGCCGCGCGTCACCGTGGCCCGCGAAGGCACCAACAACGTGCCGGCGGTGGTGCCTCTCGAAGTAGGTCCTCCCGCCCCGCGCAATCCCGAAGACGCCCGCAACGCCTTCGACAAGCTCTTCAAGAAACTGTAGGGGCCGGGCATGCCCGGCCCTGCGCCTCCCAATCCCCGTTCTTCATGCTAGTATTGCCCTGATATGCGGACCCGGCTGGCGTGGAGTTTCCTGATACTCTGCGCCGCCTGGTATACCTACGACACCATCCTGACGCAACTCCCGGACAATAGCGACAGCGACTTCCTGGGCTATTACTCGGCGGCGTGGCACGTGCTGCACGGCGAGTCTCCATTTCTGGAGAACAGCTACATTTACCCGCCGCTCCTGGCCTTGTTGATGGCGCCGTTAGGCGCGCTCAGCTATCTGGCGGCGCGCTGGGTCTGGTTTGTGATTTCGGAAGCGTGCCTGCTGTGGGCGGCCTGGCTGGTCTACCGATACTTGGGACGCAGTCTCTTGGCGGCTTGTGTGGTGGCACTGGTCTGGGCCGGGGGCCGCTCAGGGGGTGAAGCCGTGGGGGTGGGGCAATTGGGTCCCGAACTGGCTCTCCTGCTGGCCATTGCCTATACCGCTGCGGACTGGCGCCAGGGCGCCGGCCTTGGTCTGGGCATCGCCTTGAAGTTTCTGCCCGGCCCGTGCGCCATCGGCCTGGCCATGGCGCGCTGTTGGAAAGCCCTGTGCGCAACGGTCTTATGTTCTTTGCTGGGGGCGCTATCCTGGGTGTTCGCTTCGTGGGCCCTGGCTGGTCCGCCGGCGCCGCCGCATCCCACGTCCTTTCTGGCTGGAACGCCGGTGGTGTTGAGTTGGTCGCTGCCCTCGGTGGCGCAGCGCATCATGGACCCACCCCCGCCCGGCCGTGGCTTGCCCTGGCCCAATGCCTTCCAACTGTATTCGCTCAACCTGCCCCCGGCCGCGCGCCGGGTCGGACTCATTGTGACCGTCGCCACGTTCGCGCTGGGCCTTGCCGCGCTTCTGGTGGTGACCCTGGGCCGCATCAGCCGCGCCCAACTTCCGCTCACCATGGCGTCCCTGACCACGCTGACGCTGGTGGCCGCGCCGGTTTCCTGGACGCACTACCAGGTCATGCAGTTCCCCGGCCTGGCGCTATTTGCCGGCGTGCTTGCCCTGCGCGGCGCCTGGAAGAAGGTGGGTTGGGCGCTGCTATGCGCCGCCTTCATCTATCCCGTCCCGGTGGCGGTCTTACGCGCGATGGCCGCGGCCAATGGCGGCGCTTGGCCTAACACGCCGATGGCTAATTACTTCTGGATCTCTCTGGCACCGGTGTTCGGTCTGGTGTTGTACGGGATGATGGTGGCCGAGATCGGGCGTGGCCAAGACGCCCGCAACGCCAAGCTGTAGGGGCCGGGCATGCCCGGCCCCTACGCCCTGTGAGCCCGCCGTGTTTCTACGGGAGCGATTCGATGAGGAGCAGCAGTTCGACTGCGTCGGCGTAGTAGAGGCTCGGGTCTTCCGCCAGGGCGGGGTCGTGGGAGCCGGCGAGCACGGCTTCCAGCAGTGGGATCAAGGGTATGAGATTAGCCGGCAGGTCCGGGATTTGTCGCAGCTCGGCAAGCCGGCCCCTGGCGGCGTCTGGCTGGCGTGCGACAAGGGCGCTAAGTTGTCCGCCGGGAGTTTGGCTCTCGCCGCCGGCACGGCGGTAGGCAAGGTAAGCCTGCATGTCCTGCTTGCGGGCCTTCCGTGCTTCCGGCTCATTGCCGACGGCGCGCTCCAGATCGCTCAGGATGTCGAAGGTCTTCCAGGGCTCTGCCGCGTGGCCGAAGGGTTTGTCGCACTCGATGGCTCGCGAGAGTTCTTGGCGCGCTTCGTCGTAGCGCTTTAGCGTGATGAGTTTATCTGCGATGTTGCTGCGCGTGACGCCTTCGTTCTTCAGATCGTTCAGATCTACGAACACTTCAGCGGCCTGCCGGTAGAAACGGACAGC
>Ga0265316_10003862_pt1 | contig 15025 bp, 10 predicted proteins | sample 4522metaG_FD_202092 | JGI IMG/M metagenome (GOLD analysis project Ga0265316, IMG submission 202092) | Rhizosphere microbial communities from Carex aquatilis grown in University of Washington, Seatle, WA, United States - 4-5-22 metaG | ecosystem: Host-associated > Plants > Roots > Rhizosphere >...
CCGGATCCGTCGAAGACCGAGACCACGGTCGTGTATCTCCTGAAATAGATAGGCCGACCGACCCCAGGAAACGTGACGCCTCGATAGCCAAGAAGCTCGGTGCGAGCCACCGTTGCAATGCGTGGTCGCGTGGGCGACAGTCGGTATGTGAGCAACGTCGAGCAAGGGCCGGCGGATCCCCGAAATTCGCGCCCGACGTTGCCACGCCCGCGGCGGCTCGTCGGCAGAGACAGCGAGATCCGGGACGTCACCGAGAGCGTCGCATCGGCGCCGGTAACGACGCTCACTGGACCTGGAGGTGTGGGCAAGACGGCGCTCGCGATGACTGTCGCAGCGGCTTGTGCCCGGGATTTTCCGGACGGCGTCACCGTCGTTTGGCTCGGCTCCTTGCGCTCGGCCGACCTCGTTACAGCCGAAGTTGCCGCACAGGTCGGGTTGCCGAGGTCCGGCGGACAGTCTTACGAGGATGCGCTCACCCGCTGGTTGACCGAACGCGATGTGCTTCTGGTCATCGACAACTGCGAGCACGTGGTGTCCGCCGTCGCCGATCTCGTCGATGTGCTCACGGGGCGTCTTCCTCGTCTTCGAGTTCTCGCGACGAGTCGAGAGCCGCTCTGGATCGACGGCGAGGTCACCTACCGACTTGCTCCGCTGGCGATGGTCGAACCGGATGCGAGCCTCGAGGAGGTCGCGGCCAGCCCCGCGGTGCAATTGTTTCGAGAGCGCGCGGGGGCGCGGGCGCGTGGGGCGCTCGACACCGAGCGCGCCGGCCGGCTCTTCGGAGACATCTGCCGCCGTGTCGACGGTCTCCCGCTCGCCATCGAGCTCGCGGCTGCGCGGGTCGCCGGGCTCGATCTCGAGGACATCGCCTCCCACCTCGACGATCTCTTCAACTTGCTTCCTCAATCCGTGCGGCGGCCCGACGGAGCGCAGCGGTCACTCCGCGCCACGGTGGAGTGGAGCGATGCTCTGCTCACCGATGAGGAGCGTCGCCTGCTTCGCCGGATGGCGGTGTTCGCCGGTCCGTTCGACCTTGCGGCAATAAAAGAGGTGAGCGCGAGCGACGGCCAGAGTGCCGCCCAGGTCGCGGACCTCACCGCCCGGCTCGTCGAGAAATCGCTGCTCCTCAAGGTCGGCGACAGCGCGCGTTATCAACTCCTCGAGACGATCCGTCAGTACTCCATCGAACAGCTCACCGCCGCCGGCGAGATCGCTCGCGTCAGCGAACGGCATGCGCGATTCTACCTCGGTGTCGCCCTGCAGGAATGCGCCGCCCTGACGACCGGGCCGGAGCGGCCGCACCTCGACCTGCTCGCACGGATCGAAGACAACCTGCGCGTCGCTCTCGAGCGCCTTCTCCGGATCGAGCCTCGCGCGGCTTTGGAGCTCTCGGCCGGACTCACACAATTCTGGTGGATACGGGGCAGGCTTCGCGAGGGCATTGGCTGGCTGGAGCAAGCGCTCGCGGCCTGCCCAAACGCTCCGTGCGAACTCCGTGCGACGGCATGTTTTGCGCATGGCTTTCTCGTCGCGCACGACACGGACGACTGGTTCGCCGCCGCCAGGTCGATCGACGTCGGGATCGACCTCCTTGCGAACGCGACCGAGCCGCCGCCCATCCTCGGAATGCTGATGTGCCTGCGAGGGGAGTGCGACGTCTTCAACGGAGACCCCAAGTCCGGCGTCATCCGCACCGAAGCCGGGATCCGAATCGTGCGCCTTTACCCAGACGCGCGGGACGCGTGGCCGGAGATCTTCTGCCTGTGGAACGTGGCCAACGCGAAGCGCGCCGACGGCGACGGCGACGCCGCCGTCGCGCTCTTTACCCAGTGCGTGGACATGTGTCGTCGGCGGGGCTGCGGCATCGCGGAGATGTGCGCCTGCAATGCGTTGGCGGAGATCTGGGAGGAGCGCGCCGTTCTCGACAAATCGCGCGCGTTCTGGGAACGCGCGTTTCGATGTCGGCAAGAGATCGGTGCTGTCAACGTGGGCTACGTGCATGGCTCGACGCCGATGAACCTGCTCGCGATTGCGCGCGTGGCTTCGAAGCAGGGAGAGCTCGCGATAGCGTCGAAGCTCTTGCGCGAGGCCCTGCCGATCGCAGAGGGGATACGCGATGTCACGACCGCGAAGCAAATCACCAATCTCCTAGAGCAGACGTCGAAGACCGAGCCCACCGAGAGCGCGACGCTCCGGCCGGAGGGGGGCGTCTGGTACATCGCGTTCAACGGCACGAGCGTCCACGTGCCGGACATGAAGGGGCTCTGGCATATCCGCGAGCTCGTCTCTCGCCCGCGCGAGCCCGTGCTGGCCCTCTCGCTCATCGCGGCACCGACCGAAGATCCGCTTCCCGTTGCAGATGCCGGGCCCATGCTCGATCGCGAAGCCCTCCGCCAATATCGAAAGCGTCTCGCCGAGCTCGACGAGGAGCTCGACGACGCCGAAGCCAAGCACGATGCCGCGCGCCACGCGAAGCGAAGCACCGAGCGCGACGCCCTCCTCAAAGAGCTCGCGCGAGCGACAGGCCTCAGCGGCAAGCCGCGGCGGTCCGGCTCGCCAACGGAGAAGGCGCGCCTCAACGTGACGCGAACGATTCGCCACGCCATCACCTATCTGTTCACGACGCTTCCGGAGCTCGCGGCGCACATGGACGAGTCGCTCGTGACCGGCGTCTCGTGCTGCTACGTGCCGCGCACCAACATCGCCTGGACGACATGACCGCGGTTCGTTCAGAACGAACCGCGGACGGACGACGAACGAACGCCTCTCTTGTGGAAGCAACGTCCGGGAGGTGATTCATGACCACGCAAGATAATCGAGTAAATTCCGACGCTTCGGCCAAGGCGCACGTCTTCGCCAATGGCGACCGTATGCCCCTCCTTGGGCTCGGGACCTGGAAGTCGGACCCTGGCGACGTCTACAACGCAGTGCGCGAAGCGATCCGCATCGGATACCGGCACGTCGACTGCGCGTCCCTCTACGGGAACGAGCGCGAGGTCGGCAAGGCCCTCCATGACGCGATGCGCGACGGCGATGTAACGCGCAAGGAGCTGTGGATCAGCTCCAAGCTGTGGAGCAACGCGCATGGTCAGAAGAACGTCGAGCCGGCGCTGAAGAAGACCCTGTCGGATCTCGGCCTCGAATACGTCGACCTCTACTTGATCCATTGGCCCATCCCGCTGAGGCCGACCGCCGTGCTCCCGGGTTCCGCGGCCGATTTCATGCTGCCGTCGGAGGTTCCGATCCACGCGACCTGGGCGGGGATGGAAGGGGCCGCGGGCGCGGGATTGGCTCGCCATCTCGGCGTCTCTAACTTCTCCGTCAAGAAGCTGCGCGAGCTCCTCCCGCACTGCAAGATCCGGCCGGAGGTCAATCAAGTGGAGCTGCATCCGCTCCTCCAGCAGCCCGCGCTCGTCGCTTACTGCGCCTCGGAAGGCATTCACGTCACGGCCTACGCGCCGCTCGGTTCAGGCGATCGACCGGCGTTCGTAAAGGCGCCCGACGCGCCCGTGTTGCTCGAGAATCCCGTCATCCAATCGATCGCCGTGGCCCACAGCTGCACACCCGCCCAAGTGTTGCTCGCATGGCACGTCCAGCGCGGGATCTCGGCCATCCCGAAGTCGGTCACCCCGGCGCGACTTCGCGAGAATCTCGCGACGGCCCAGGTGGAGCTGAGCACGACCGAGCTCGAACGCATCGCGGGCCTCGACCAAGGCTGTCGCCTGATCGCGGGCGCATTCTGGGCCGTCCAGGATGGCCCCTGGACCCTTCAAACGATTTGGGACGAGCCTTGATCGCGCGTCGACCGGCCCTACCGACGCAAAATTCTGACGCGATTCCCTGATGTCATTTCTTCCGCAACTACGCGCCGATGATCGGGTTCATCGTGGCGCTGTCGACGTACTGATCGAAGCGGACGATCTTGCCGTCGGAGATCTCGAGGACGTGGGCGACCGCCGCGCGCACGCTCTTGCCCGTCGCCTTGCCCTTGCCGACGTAGTGTCCCTGCATCACGACCACGTTCCCCGCGTCGAGCATTCGCCCGACGTCGATCGAGAACGACTCGAAGTCGGCCTGGATCCTCGCGAAGACGTTCTCCAGGACGGCTTGCGGGCTTCGGTAGACGCCGCCGTACTTGTAGCCGGCGGTCTCGGTCCACTGGATCTGGGGGTGCATCGAGCCGAGCACCTTCGGGACATCCCCGGCGCCGAACGCTGCGTACACGCCTTTCACGAACTCCACGTTGCTCATGGTCGTCTCCTTGGGCCTGCGAAGGTTGCGTCGTCCCTACGTGCGCACACGTCGGCGAGTTTACGGTCGCGAGAGCACCACAATTCTTCAGCGGGCTCAAGCCGCGCCGTCGCTCGTCCGAACAACGACCACGCCATCTTGCGTCTAGCCGCCCGCTCTGATCGCCCCGCCCACGGCGCGATTTGACGCAACGGAGCCGCCCGCGACACACCTGGCCTCGCCTGCTTTCAAGCTCGTGCGGCTCGGTCATTGCTAGTCTTCCGGGCGGTGTACCTGCTTGCGGCATGCGCGGGCGCGTTTGCATTCGGATACGTCGGTTCGGTGCCGCTCGCCGGCCCGATCGCGGTCATGGTCCTGTCCCGCGCCGCCCGCGGAAAATTCGGAGAGGCTCTCCGAATCGGTGCCGGCGCCGCCGTGGCCGAAGGCCTCTATGCCGGCGCGTCCTTCTGGTCGTTTGCAGCGCTGCTGACGCGAAGTGCGCTACTCCTGCCCATAGCTCGGGGCGCAACGGCACTGGTGCTCCTGCCACTCGGAATTTATTTCGGTTTTTGGCGATCGACAGAAAAGAGCCGGGCCGACCGTCATGAAAGCCGCGCTGGAACTGCTCTCCTCGGGTTCACGATTTCCGCGCTGAACCCGACCCTGTTTGTCACGTGGAGCGCGGCAGTCGGTTTTCTGTTTTCGCAGCGAGCACAGTCAGTTCGAGAGTGGGATGCGTTTCCGTTCGGGCTGAGCGCCGGCGCGGGTGTGCTTCTCTGGTTTTTCACGCTCGTGCTCTTGCTGCGTCGCTACCAAGGCAAGGTCCGGGACGACGTCCTTTCCTGGGTCGTACGCGGACTGGGCGTCACGCTTTTCTTCATGGGCGTCTGGTCAGCCCTTGGTTTCGCTCGCGCGCTTGCCCGCACGCACTCGTTTACGGACACGCGTACGGAGTGGCGCTCCAGCGCGACTATCGACCGCTCCGAGTAAGGGTGGTCTTCCGTCACTTGGCGCTCCCCTGCTCCGGTGCCGCCGGCGCGGCGGGATGCTGCATGCGTTCCTCCGCGATTTCGAAGGCGATGGCGGCTGCCTGCTCGGCGGGAGCGCCCGCCGCGAGCCGCTCGAAGGCACGCTCCTCTCGCGCGTCGCGCTTGCGCGTCGCCGAGTCATCGATGTCCTCGCCCGGCAGCTCGAAGCGGAGCTCCTCGATCACCATTCGAACGCCGGCGGCAATCGGCAAGGCGAGCAACGCTCCCAGAATGCCGAGAAGCTTTCCGCCCACGAGCAGCGCGACCATAACGCTTGCGGCAGGAAGCCGTAGCGTCCGCCCGTAGATTCGCGGGACGATGACGCGGCTCTCGAGCTCCTGATAACTGGCGAGCACGACGAGCACCGCAATGGCTACCGGAGCACCTCGAGGCCACGCGCTGAGGACCGCGGGGCCGCACGCCAAGAGCCCGCCCACGTACGGGAGGACGTCCATCACGCCCGCGAAGGCCGCCAGCGCAATCGCATCGGGCACGCGGGCGATGACCAGGACGACGAGCGTGAAGGCGGCCATCATCAGTGAAGTAATGACTTGCCCGCGCATGTACCCGCCGACGATCGTCTCTAGATTGAGGATGATCCGCGATAGCCTGACATGAAACGTTCGCGGCACCACGGCGAAGAGCGCGCCGCGCATTCGGTCGCGATCGACGATGAGGTAAAGCGAGAGAAAGAAGCACGTGACGGCGTACGCGACCGTTTCGATGATGCTCGCCGAAGACGACAGAACCCCCCTCGCAATCTTCTCCAGGATCTCCGTAGATCCCGTTCCACGGACCGAGCGAGCGAGCGGTGCGCCGAGCTTGGTTGTCTGGAGTCGATCGGCGATGTCGGCCTGAGTCTGCGGCAGCCTGTCGACGATGCCAATGAGCTCCGCGCCGAGGCTGGGAACGGTGAGCACCGAGAAACTCGAGACGCAGAGAAACACTCCCAAGAACACAGCGCCGATGGCAAGGCCCCGCCCCATTCCCCGTCGCTCGAGCCACGCGATGGGCGGCGCCAGCATCCCGACCAGCATGAGCGCGACGACGATGACCAGGAGAATGGGCCAGAGCTGCATAAGCAACCAGATGGTCGCAACGGCGCAGGCGGTCTTCACGAGGGTGAGGGCAGAGATGTCCATGCGCAACACGCGTGGGGCGCTTGGCTTCCGCTTGTCACCGGTTCCGGCGGGGATCACCGTTTGCTGCGCGAGCCTCATTCGGGCCCGGTGCGGCTGCGCGAGCCCACGCGCGCAATGAGGCTACGCAGCCTGCCCATGTCCAACGGCTTCTCCAAGCAAGGGTTGTGCACTCCTTCGAGGAAGGCGCGCGCTTTGGGCGTAAAGGCGCCTGCGCTCATGAACACGAAGCACGCTGCGGCTTCGGGCGCCACTCCTAGAACGCCGCGGTAGAGATCCATTCCGGACGTCCCCGGCATGAGCAAGTCGCAAAGAATTACGGCCCAGCGCTCGCCCGACCGGACCCGATCAAGCACGGAGCGCGCATCGGTCATCCCCTCGACGTCGGCCAAGCCAGACAAGGAACGCTCGAGCGCCTCGCAGACATGCCAGTCGTCATCCACGACGAGCACCCGCGTGCGCTCGGCTACCTCGGTTTCGGTGTCCGGCTCGTAGCGCATCGCCCGCCATCCCTTGGCGGGCGGCAGCAGAACACGAAACACGGTGCCTCGTTCCGGCGCGCTCGCGACTTCGATGTCACCACCGAGCGATTTGACCGTGCCAAGGGACATCGACAGTCCTAGGCCCACGCCTTCGCCTGGGGCCTTGGATGTGAAGAAGGGATCGAACACTCTGCCCACGCCGTCCGGAGCGATTCCCACGCCGGTGTCGGCGACCTCGATGACCGCGTTTCCCGCGTCGTCGGTGCGAGTGGCGACGCGCACCTGGTGCGCGGTCGCATCGCCCTCCGGGATCGCCTGCACCGCGTTCGCAATCAGGCTGAGGAACACCTGGCCGAGCCGCGCCTCGTTGGCTTCGACTGGAGGCACCTCACCAAGGTCGCGAAGAAGACTCGCACGATGCACGATCTCGTGCAGCGCCATCTGAATCGACGCCTCGACTATGCTGCGCACGTCGACGAGCGTTCGAGATTCGACGGTGCCTTGCGAAAACGTCGTCAGGTTGCGGACGATATCGCGGATGCGAGTCATGCCCTGCTGCGCTTCGTGGAGCGAGTCGACCAGCAGAGCGAGCTGCTGGCCCACTGCTGCGGCATCTCCGAAGGGCCGCTCCTCGGCGGCGGCGATCCGCAGCTGCCGCAGCACGTACTCGACATTGATCGTCGCGTATGTGAGTGGATTACAGATCTCGTTCGCGGCCCCGGCCGCCAACGTTCCGATGGCCGCAAGCCGATCCGCGAGGAGGAGCTTCACGTTGGCTTCGTCGCGCTCGGTCACGTCGGTGGCAATCGACGCGGTGGCGAGGGTCCCCTCGAACAAGATCGGAATGGAGAGCTTCTCGATCATCCGGAGTGCGCCGTCGCTACGTAGCAAGCGCAGCCGGCGCGCCTTAGGGGCCTCCCGCGCCGCCCCGTGAGCCAGACCGTCGGAAGCCTCGGCGTCCCGGTCATCGGGATGGACGAAGGCCTCGAAACTGCGACCCACGATTTCTCCCGTGTTCGCCAGGCCGAGCGCGCCGAGGGCTGCAGGATTGGCGTAGACGAGTATGCCCTTGCGGTGCAAGAAGACGAGGTCCGGCATCGCTTCGAGCTGCGCTCGAAAGGCCTTTTCAGCGCGCAGTCGCTCCCCCCCGTCCGCGGCGACACACGAGAAACGGCGTCTTGTTCGGCGTCGGGGCGCCAGGGCGCCCCGCGACGTCATGCGCGTTTGCACTGATAGACGACTCAGTGCTTCCCGGAAAGAGCGTCTCGCGCGCGAGACACCATCGACGCAAACGGTCCTGCAATGAAATTCGCTGCGGCCGACTCGAACCCGGCGTGTGGATGGGTTGGCGCGACCGCCTCCGCCAGGGCCATGGCCTTACGCATACGTTCCAACCTGTGCTCGCCGAGCCGCTCGAATTCTTCCGTCTCCTCGGATTTGGCGTGGGTGATGACGGCCTTCTTGAGATCGCCGAGCTTCGATTCGAACTCCAAAGAGTCCATATCGAGCGATTCGATCTCCGCCAGGGCAGTCTTCGCGGCCTTCTCCTCCCGCAACCTAGCGGCGACGATCGCATCCCCACCGGGAATCTCCCGCCTTGCCGCGGGATGCACGATCTCTTCCTCGGCCGTCTCATGAACCGCCATCATCCTCCGAAGATTGGCGAACGCTTTTGCGCGGGCTTCTCCGCGCGCGCTCGACACGGCATCGAACAGGCCCTTCACCTGCTCATGCTGCTTCTTCAAAAAGCTGACGACATCTTCATTGGTGTTGATTTCCATTGCCTTACCCATCGCTCGTTCCCGTCCTTTCCTTGGCCTGACCGCTTTGCCCTCGCGATCTGTGCTCGCACAGCGGCGCCCCTGCGGCCGAGGGACGCCCTCCGCGTGGATCACGACGACTCCCTTCTACCGGCTACGACTTGCGCGCTACGTCGTAGATGCCCCGGCGCTGTTGAGCTTCCGCACGAAGCATTCGGAGCAGCACTTCGCGTGCCACCGCGATGGGCCCGCGCACCTCCGAGGGCGTCGCGGTTTGACCCACGATTCGTAGTGTTTTCTCTCGCGAGGAGGCATTGAAAGCGCCGCGATGGCGGAGTGCGACAAATAGTCGCATTTGAGTCGTTCTTGCCTGAAGAAAGGGGGTATCTGAATTCGTTTACATACGCAATCGTTCGACCGGCCGCTCGTGGTCCGCTGGATTCGAGCCATCGCGCGTCATCCCGTCATCCTATCGAGTGACGTTCTCGGTCGACCACGTCGAGATTCATCGTCGAAATGGCGACATCGAGACGACGACCGAGCTCGTCGTCTCTCCTGAACACCCTGTCGGGGTCCGGCGCATCACGATCACCAATCATGGCGAAGACGCGTGTGAAGTCGACCTGACGACGTACGCCGAAGTCGTTCTCTGCCCGCGGTCCGCCGATGTGGCACACCGGGCGTTCGAGAACATGTTCCTGGAATTCGAAGAAGACGTGCAGCTCGGGGCGCTGCTCATCACACGGCGTGATCGCGCGACGGGGGCCCTCTCCCCCTGGCTCGTGCAGATGCTCGCCGCTGAAAGTGACGGATGGAGCCCCGTTCGCTGCGACTCGATGAGGCCTCGGTTTGTCGGGCGGGGTCGGGATCTGACCTCCCCTGAAGGGCTCTGCAGCGATGCTCCGTCGGAGGTCGTCAAGCACCCACTCGAGCCGGCTGCCGTCTTGAGTCGGAGCGTCGTCATCGAGCCCCAGGCAACCGCACGCGTCGCCCTTGTCACCGGCGTGGCCCTTTCTCGCGCCGAGGTCGTAGACCTCGCTCAGCGGTACATGAGCTCGACGCATGTGGACCGGGCCTTCGAGCTGGCCTGGGCCGACGCTCGCGTCGAGCTGAACCATTTGCGCATCGGCGCTTCGCAATCGTTTCGCTTCCAGCGCTTGCTCTCGTTCATCTTGGACCCCCAGCGGCCTCTTCGCGCCGTCCCAGGGGCGTTCGCAGCGCAAGGCGACGGGCGCACGGCGCTATGGGCGCAGGGCATCTCGGGGGATCTTCCCATCGTCGTCGTCCGCATCGACGACGGCTTGGTCGGCGCGGTCTGTGGAGAGCTACTTCTCGCCCACGAGTTCTTCAGGCTCAACAACTTTGCCATTGACCTGGTCTTCTGGAACGAAGAGCCCGCGGGGTACCTACAACCGTTGCAGGATCAGCTGATCGCGACGGTTCAAGCGGGATTCGCCCAGGGCTACTTGGACAAGCGCGGAGGCGTATTCGTCAGGCGCGCGAACCACGTCGACGAACGCGAGCGGGGGCTCGTGCTCGGGGCGGCCCGGGTCATCCTGCGTACCTCGGCGGGATCACTGGCGCGACAACTTCGACTCGCCGGGGAAGCTGCCGCGCCGAGCCGATCGTCGCAGGCGAGAGTGCCCATCACCAAGCCAGCGACGGCCGAAGGTCTGCAATTCGACAACGGCGCGGGAGGATTCAGGCCCGATGGTCGAGAATACGTCATCGTGGGCCCGACGCCGGCCCCGTGGTGCAACGTGCTTGCGAACGAGCGCTTCGGCACCCGACGCGCATCACGACGGTAACCGAATGGGACCCTCAACTCGATGTCGCGTTCGCGTGCAATCGATTCAGCGCAATTCCTCAACGCTGCAGTTTCTTTCGCGCCACGACGCCTATCGCGAGCGCCACATGCGATCGCGACGAATCGAAGCAAATCGCGGTTTAAGGACCGCCCGGCGGAGATGCAGTCACGGATGGCTGCGGCACCTCATCTAGTAACCGTAGGGACGCACGGGTTTGCTCGCGAAGCCAGCCCCGGAGCCCGAAGAGGCGCAGGTGGGCTCCCCCGTCGTCAAGGCGAAATCCAGCGGAGAGCGGCCCTTTGCCCACCACGAACGCCCCCGAGCGATGGCCTCGTCCGAGAACGTACGTACCCTCTACCGAGATGTCACCGCCGTGCGCGTCGAGGTCGCGCAAAGCCAGGCGGGTCGCCCCCATCGTCAACCGTCCCGCGGCCGCCAAGTGCGGCATTCTCGTAAGTCCGACGAAGATCCTCGGAATGCCATTCCCGAGCAGAACGGCTAGTATGGGGTTTGCGTCCAAGGCTTCCACGTCGAACCTTCCGTCGAGCTCCGGCTGCGGGGCCATCTGGAACGTCGCCTCCTTGAACATGGCGTCGCCTTCCCATTGCAAAGCGTTCGTCGACGCCTGGGTGACTGTCACGTTACGCATCGCGATGCGACTACCCGAAATGTCGAAGCGATCGCGGTCTGGGTCGTAGCCCACGAGCCGCGCGGACAAGTCGAAGTCTCCCACAAGATGTGTCTGATTGATTCGGATCCCGGTTTGCGCCAAGTTCACCTCGAGGGTGCCGCGTGCCGTGTGTTTTGCGGACGACACGTCGAGGTCGGCCGACGCGCGGGCGCGACCGGACTCGATGGAGAGGATGGAAGTCTCGGGCAGAAACCGTTGAAAAACGGTTGCGTCGGGTAGCGCGGCACCCACGATGGCGACGTGCGCTTCGAGCCTTCCACTCGACGGCGTTACCAGATCGAGCCGCGGCGTGTTCGCTTGCAGCTCGACGCGCTCGGCGTGGAAGTCCACCTTCCCTAGGGCGTCACTCGGTGCAGGAGCTGCATCGAAGTCTTTGCCCGGGTGGCCGCGGACCCCCCCCACCACGTTCGACAAGACAAGACGCGCGCCCTCTACTGTCATCGAGTGGGCAGCGAAGTTCCAGTCCGAGACGCGGGCAAGGAGCTCGATATCGCCGCCGACCCAAAACTCCCTTCCTCCGATGCCCATCCGTTGGGCGCGCACGGCGACGGTTCCGTCGAGAACGTGGGCTCGTATCTCAGCCTGGAGCTCGCTCGAGAGCCCGCCGTCCTGCGCGCGGATCGCGTAGGGTGCACCGGCCGGCAAGAATGCGTTGAGGATCGCCGAGTCGTGAATACGGGCGCTGGCGACCGTTGCACGGAGCTCGAGCTCGCTGAGCGGGTCAGAGAACGAGAAATGCCGACTTCGAGCACTCAGCGAAATCCGGTTCAAAGACAACGCGAGCCCCGTCGAAGGCGACAGCGCTCGGTCGGCCAGTCCCGCTGGCCAGGATGAACTGTCGCTTTTCTGGACCGTCACATGCGTCACCTCAACTCTTGCGTCATCGAGCGCGAGAATCCCGCGTTCCCACTGCCAATCACGAACACGCGCCCTGGCTCGAAGATCGCCATGCACGCGAAACTCTCGAAACGAGAGACCGAGTCGGTCCGAAGCTACTTGAAGCGTACCGCTCGCGAGGTGGTTCACGAGTGTAAGCTCGCCAGCCAAGGAGAAGCGCGCACGGCTCGTCAGGATATGCATCTCGGCTCCTCGAGGCAGATACGCACGGAGGATGTCGGGGTCGACGACGGCGCCCCCATCCAGAGAGATGAGCGCGTGGAGCGCGCGCAGAGGGTCCTCCAGCGAGAGATAGGCAGCCCTGGTGTCGGCACGGAGGTCGACAACTCGGACTAGGGCAACTCCGGGCCGCTGCTCGGACGCCAATGTCGCGCCGGCGACTTCCAGCGAGAGCTTCGCGTCCTCGACCTGCGACGTCTCCCACGGAAAGGATCCGAACGAGGCGTTCACCCATGACGAGCCCTGAATGCGCATATTTCCCAAGCGGAGGCTCAGACCATCGAGGCGCAGCTGGGCGTTTCCGGCTGCCCTCTTTTCCGCTCGCCACGTCTCGAGGTGGGCCCTCACCTGCCCGCTGCCACCCTTCAAAACGAAGGGCACCTCTTGAGGAATATATCCGGTCAGCGCTCGCAGGTCGGGCAGTTCGCCACCGGGCACGTCCGCCACCAAATGTACGTCGGCTAGAACGTTCGCGATATCGATCTCACGCGCGTCCCCCGACACGGTCATGTGTGGAACGCGCAAGACGATGCTTCTGTTCGCCGGCGCACCGCTGGTCCGTGCTACGTCGAGCTCGGTGAGCTGTGCGAGGAAGTCGAGTCGGCCGCTGCCCCCGACACGCGCGACTCCACCGTTCACGGAGACCTGCGCGCTGAATCGATGCTCGCCACCGACCACGACCGCGTCCCGCACCGCCATATCGACTCGGGTGCCTTCCTGCAGGGCACCGCTGCGAAGGGCGACCGCCATTGCGCGCACGTCGGCCATCCCGGTAACCGCCAGCCCTTCGGGCATCGGAAGACGGAGGCGGCCGAGGTCAGGACATGCCGGGTGTGTGTAGACTTTCAGCGACAAATCCCGCAGCAGGTCGAGACCTCGCAGTGTACGCGGGTCGAAAGGGAGGACGGTGATGTCCACCGTGGAGTCCGCCAGCCTTTCTGCCAGGACATCCGCGCCGGTCAGTAGTTCGCCCTCTTGCACGTCGATTCGTATGGGGCCTATGTCCGCACGGCGGATAGGCTTGAAGTAAAATCGCCCCGCGATCCGTGCATGGCCTTCGAAACGGCGGCCGTCGATCCAGACCTCGCGCACATCGTTGGCAACGACATCTTCGAGATGGGCGCTCCATAGGTGGTAGGCGGCGTCGGACCACTTCTCGGGCTCGGGATGGGGGGCCGGTCGAACGGAAAATGGCGCCAGACCTTCGATGGGCGGGAGGTCGGCAACCTCTGAGGCAGACGTGGGCGGCGTCTCGAGACGTTGCCGCAAACGAAAAGATATGCCGCGGCCATAGACGTGTGTGGCTTCGAAGCAATGACGCGCAAGGGCAGAAAACGACACGTCGAACTCGACATCGTCGAGGCGCACGATCCACTCTATATTGCCGTCTCGCCCGCGTATCGAGAGACCCTTCGCGTGAATGTGACCCGGGACCAATGACCAGCCGCGACGAAAGTGAATGTCGATCGTTGCGGGCTTTCCGTCAATGACGGTTGCGAAGAGAGACGTCGAGAGAAACACGTTCAGCGTGACGAGGTAGACGAGGACCACGCTCACGCTCGCTACGAGCAATGCGCGCGCGAGGCGAATCGGCAAAGAGCGGCGTAACTTCGGGGGCGCGACTCCCTCCAGAGGCCCATTGGCCCTCCCGGTCAACATGAGGAGTTCGCTAGCTGCCCGGCACCGGTACGGAGGTGGACCTTCTTGAAAATCGTATTCACAGGGGACGGGTCCTTGAGTTCTTGCCAAAGCACCTTATATGCCGAACGCGTCTTCTTGTTTCACCTCCCGTGAAACAGTTGTTTCTCATCGGGAAGACGAACGCCCGTTAGGCACCTCCGGGCAACCATTGCCGCCATGCGCGGAAGTATGCGTGCGGTTCGGGCTCAACTGTGCCCCGCCCGCGAGCAGAATTGCCTCACTTAGAGCCCCCGAAGATGGCCCGCCGAGGTGGTGAACTGTGTCCAGCCACGGCGGGCACGCAACTTGGGGTCCCTAAACATTCGGAGGACAACGGGCCAACGCCAACTAGACCAACTAGCCGATGGGCCTTGCTTTGACGTCGAGGTGAAGGCGTCGATAGGTGAACGGAGCTCCTGACGGCCACCGACCCGTCTTACCCGACGCGTACTCAGACGGTGCGGCGCCCCGACACCAGCTGCACCACCACCACGACCGCGGCGGCGAGAAGCAGAAGGTGGATGAAGCCCGTCGTTATGTGAAATGCGACGAAACCCATCGCCCAGAGCACGAGAAGAATTACGGCCAGCGTCCAAAGCATGGTTGACCCTCCTTTTAACTGATTATCGACGCACCCTTGCGACGGTGCGTCAACCATCGGAGGAGCAGGTTGCGTACCGGCTGCACCGGCATGAACTTAGCCGGTCATCAGCCGTCGCTGGGGCACGCGAAATTCCGAATGGGCATCTCATGACACCAAAAAAACTACCAAACGCCGCCGAGGTTGGTCGTGCGTGACCAGACCTCGCTCGGCGGGGCGATTCATCCCGCTCCTAGAATGCCCGGGCGGGCCACTCCTCTAGTGGTGAGCGAAAAGTCCTCCCGGTCCCTCGCCGATCCACTTGTGGATCGAGCCCAGAAGCGCGTCGGAAGCTCCTTGCGGGAGAAATGGCGTCTCGACGGATTGCTCGGCGTGGGTTCGACGGCCGCAGTCTACGCCGCCACCCACCGCAACGGCAGTCGAGGAGCCGTGAAGGTTCTGCACCCCGAAATGTCGACGAATGCTTTCGTACGAGAGCGATTCGTCTGTG
>Ga0265316_10003864_pt1 | contig 15023 bp, 16 predicted proteins | sample 4522metaG_FD_202092 | JGI IMG/M metagenome (GOLD analysis project Ga0265316, IMG submission 202092) | Rhizosphere microbial communities from Carex aquatilis grown in University of Washington, Seatle, WA, United States - 4-5-22 metaG | ecosystem: Host-associated > Plants > Roots > Rhizosphere >...
ATTTAGCATCTTTCCAGTATTTATTGGCCATTCCCCTGACTACACCATTCTTGACTCCGTAAAGTTTGATCTCCTCTTTAAAATAATGATGGGCGCCTGCTTCGTTGACAGCATCGGCACCGGCGCGCAATTCGGCTCTCAGTTGTGCAAGAATCTTGTTCATAGTGTCTCCTAAGTTATTTTCCCGGCTAATAATAACACGGCTAAAACGGCTGTGGCTATACCGGTTAATACGTTCAGATAAATGATGACGTTCGACGTGGTCGATTCAAAATACCCTTTCTTTTTAACGAGTAGTTTGTGCACGGCAAACGGCAGCAAACCGCCGATACCCGCGATCAGGCCGATTATTGCGCCGGTGGTAGTCTTCTTTTCAATTTCCACCGCGCCCCAGAATAAAACCAGAACCACCGGAATGTGTAATAAGAGAAAACCGGTAATTTTACCCGGCAGCTTTAATATTTCCCATTCTTTGACATACGCCGATTCCATCTCGTGCAGGAACAGCAAAGTCGCATTAATGACATAAATCATGGTTATGACACTCATCGATTTATTCCTTATAAGTTATCGTGTTTTCCCAGCCGTATTCAGAATAAAATATTTTATAATGGTGCCGTAAAATCATTGAAACCGGGTAGCGCAATTGCAGCGTTTTTCCGGATTAGCGGATCGCTTCATCTCCACGGACTTAAAAATTCCCACAAAGATGCCGTCAGAAAAATGGGAATAATCAGGACCCATATCCATAATAAGTCCTTTACAGCCTGTTTCGGGACTTTGAACCACCAAAATCCCGAGTCTTTAGGGCGAGCATTGAATACTGCCAGACCCGCCCGGATACCGGCACCTGCGGCGAGTGAAAACCCGAGCAGTTGCAGGAAAAGCACAGAGAGATAATAGGCCGCCTCTGTGGGATGTATCAATCTGCTTACGTGATTATAATCCACCGATACGATCCCGCCCACCCAGCCCCGGTATATCACCAGCGGGTAGGGCAAGACAATCCCAAATCCCAGGAATGAATCTACTACCGCGCCCAGGGAGTTACCGCCGAAATCGGCCAATCCTTGCAGCAAGTCGGTTTTTTGAGTCAATACCGTGCCGGATTGCGCATCCGATACCAGTTTATCCCGATATGACAAAGCGAATTGATTGTGTGAGTGTACCATCGCAATTCCGATGGTGACAGACAAAAAGTAAACCGCAGCTACTATCAGTATCGGAGTTTTCGCACGTGAAAGGGCATTTTTAATTGAATTCAATATCATCGTTTTTGAGATCTTGCATATTGATTCATAGATATTTTAGCGGGGTTTGGCGGAGGGGACAGGATTCGAACCTGCGGTTGCTTGCGCAACGACGGTTTTCAAGACCGTTACCTTCAGCCACTCGGTCACCCCTCCGCGCATATCCGGAAAAGCGGATAATTTTCCGGCAACAATTAGTTATTATACAGTGAAACAGCATAACTTTCTATAATTGGCTTTTTTCACGCTGTTTTTAATCTCTTTCCCATCTTTTTACAATCATTTATTATTACTTTTTAGCCAATTATTATATAATCAATTAACAACATCCTATAAAATAAAGCAAGGTGACAACAATGAATGAGTTTTCGTCCAGCGAATTCCCCCGGACTTTAGTGGGCGGCATTTCTTTACCGCGCCTGATCATCGGCTCGAACTGGTTTCTCGGCGCTTCCCATACCAGCCTGGCCAAAGATAAACTTATCAAATCGCTGATGGACCGCAAACACATTGAGGATATCCTGGCGGTCTTTTTGAAGGCCGGCGTCGATGCTATTTTGAGGCCGCCGTCATTCAATCCCACACTCAACGAAGCAATCGACGGCGCAGAACAGCGGACGGGCCGCAAACTCATCAGGATCATTACTCCGGGATTCGAAGTGACACCCGGCAAAATGTCGGAATTCGATGCGGAGCGCGCTGTCGAACAGTGCAAAGCAGATAAAGCGACATTCTGCTTACCCCACCAGATGGTCACCGACGCATTACTTGACCGCCGCGACGCGGTTATCCGCGACATCGAAGTCTATACCAAACTGATCCGGAAATACGGGATGATTCCCGGCCTTTCCACGCATTTGCCGGAATCAATCACTTTTACCGATGCGCATGGGTACGACATCGAAACCTACCTGCAGATCTATAATGCCGCCGGTTTTATGATGCCGATCGAAGCCGATTGGGAAATGAAAATTATCCGCCAGGCGAAAAAGCCCGTGATCTGCATCAAGCCGATGGCAGCAGGCCGGTTACTCCCGCCGGTCGGACTGGCATATGTGTGGAGCACGATCCGCAAACAGGATATGGTCGCGGTAGGCACGATGACCCCGGATGAAGCGCAAGAATGTATTGATCTTTCGCTCAGCTTTATCAATCAACAGGTGCCGGACATCGAGCTGCAAAAGACCCGGAGCAAATTAATACTGGAAAAATAAATCCCAAACTTAATCCTCTTTGAGCTCTTTAAGACGAAATGCTTTTAACCGCAGTTAAAATGTACGCCCCTTTAGGGAGAGAGGTATAGTGAGGGGTATATTTATTTTTTTGGCGGCAGTCCAACACCCGGATTCAGGATATTGTTCGGGTCGAACAGCTTCTTAATACCAGCCATCAGCTCAAACTGCTTCTGATCAGGCACAAGGTCCAGATCTTTATTCCGTATTTGTCCGATGCCATGTTCGCCGGTGATCACCCCGCCCAGTTTAATTGTCTCCGCATAAACTTCTCTTTTGACCTGCCGAAGAATGCCGCGCTCCACCAGTTCTTTCATGATATGGGAATGGAGGTTGCCGTCGCCGGCGTGGCCGTAGGTCGGGATTACCGTGTTGTACTTCCTGGCGATCTCATCAACCTTCTCTAAAAGCGCGCCGATGTTCGCCGGGGGTACCGTGATATCCAGCGCATCCGCGGTGCGGTCTTTGAATGTCGAGAAGAAATCACTCCTCAATTTGAGAATATCCGCCTGCAACTGCGGCTTATCCGCAACCTGTACGTCAACGCACTTGGCATCTTCGCAGATTTTGGCGATTTGCTCGGCCTGGGCAAATAAATCGTCATTACTGTTGCTGGTCAGGATAATCATCAGGTAGGCGATGCCTTTCTGCGCGGGCCAGTCAATCCCCAGCCTTTTGCTGGTCTCCATGATAGCATCCCGTTCAAAATACTCGATCGCCAGCGGCGCGGTGCCGCTTCGGAGGATTTTGGGGACGCTATTGATGGCATCATACCGGTTGTTGTAAGAAACTACCAACGTGGCCGTCGCTTCCGGCCGGGGGTACAGGCGGAAGGTCACTTTCGTGATGATACCGAGCAAACCGCTGCTGTTGATCATCAGTTGCAAAAGGTCGAATCCCTGATTGTTTTTGATCAGTTTACCGCCGAAATTCATAATTTCGCCGGTCGGCATCACCACTTCCAACCCTTTGACATAGTTACGCGTGACGCCATATTTAACCGCACGGGTACCGCCGGCGTTTAACGCCACCATGCCGCCGGCCTGGGCGCCCTCGTCACCGGGATGCGGCGGAAAGAACAAGCCCGCCTTTTCCGAGGTCTTCAGGATATCAGCCAGGGTCACCCCCGCTTCCACCGTGATCATCAGGTTGTCCGTATCCATTTCGACGATTTTATTGAGTCTTTCCATCGTTATCAAAATGCCGTCCACCGTGGGGATCGCGCCGCCGCACAAACCGGTACCGCCACCCCGGATAAAGACAGGTGTTTTTTCCTGGTTTGCCAGCTTCATGATCTCAGATATTTCCTGCGGTGTGCCCGGTTTCACCAGGACAACATTTGCGGCCGGTTGCGGCCTTAATGTCACCACCGTTTCATCGTAAAGGTACGTCTGCATGCGCTCGCGGTCGGTGACTACATGGTTCGGTCCGACAATATCCTGTAATTTCTTGATATCCATAATAAAACCCCCTCAAAATCTCGATGATAAACAATGTCCTCTGAAATTAAAATTATACAGTGAATCGCGGCAATTTTCTATTTTTACACGTCCAGATAAGAAAAACACAGACTACGATCCGTTACAGCGAAGACCGGGAGATTTTAGTGCTCAGGATTTGACGCAGATCGGTCTTTGCGGCTGTTCGGGATAGAGAAGTTATGCTATAGTTTTCTTGTTGAGACTAAAAGGAGACCGCATAGATGATTGAGAAAATAGCGTACGAAGGCTTACCGAATTGTTACCGTATCTATAATGATGAGATAGAATTGATTACCCCTACGGATATCGGACCGAGGATCCTGCGCTTCGGCTTTATCGGCCAGCAGAACGAATTTGTACCGGTACTGGGCTGGGGCTTTTCCGCCCACCGTCTCTGGCACGCCCCGGAAGCTTATCCGCGCTCCTATCTCCCTGACAAAGAACCGGTTACCTTTAAGCAGCACAATACTTTTATCCGTCTCACCGAAAATACCGAAAAAGAGACAGGTATCCAAAAGGAACTGGATATCCCGCTGTCGCCAACGAAAAACCACATCTCCATCACCCACCGACTGTACAACCGCGGCCTCTGGCCGGTGGAAATTGCGCCCTGGGCTATTTCCGCAATGGCTACCGGGGGAAAAGCCATCTTTCCGCTAACCCCGCGCAAGCCGGCCACCCAGGAAAACCTGCTGCCTACCTCTTTACTCTCCATCTGGGAATACAGCGACCTCGCCGACACGCGTTTTAAATTCGGCAGCCGCTATATCATGTTGCATCAGGATGTCAATTGTGCCGGTCCTACCAAGATCGGGTTGATGGATACCAACGGCTGGATCGCCTACTGGAACAAAGGCCACCTCTTCGTTAAAACCTTTGACTATCAAAAAGGGCGCGCCTACCCGGATTTAGGCAGTTCCGCTGAAGCCTATACCAACAATAACAACCTGGAATTGGAAACGGTCGCGCCGCTGAAATTAGTGCAGCCCGGGGAATCGGTGGAACATGTCGAAAACTGGTATCTTTTCCACGATGTTGCTGAACCGCTCACAGACGCGGATATCGATACTATCGAAAAACATATCCCGCCGCTGAAAATGGATTAGTGTGCAAAGTACGAAAAATGATAACGAATCTCCTCTCCTTGCCGGGATGAAAGAGCAAGGGAATCAAATTAGGGTCAACAATTGATTGCAAGCAGGCCGATTTTCGAGTTCTTTTGATTATTGCCGCAGTTGACTATTTCTCTATTTATAACCCTCTAAATATTTCGCCCCCGCTACGAACATCTCATCGGTCATTTGCCTGATTTCATCGATTGTCAGCAGTGAGGCCGATAGCGGATCCAGCAGCATCGCCTGGAACATTTTGGTTCTATCCTTTTCAACAATTCCTCTCACCGCCAGCTCCTGCACGCTGATATTCGTGCGGTTTAAAGCAGCCAATTGCGCCGGCAGATCGCCCACGAAACAGGGTGTGAGCCCTTCTTTGTCCACCAGGCACGGCACCTCGACACAGCAGCCTTCCGGCAGATTGGTGATCAGGCCGGTATTTTTAACGTTGCCGTTGATCCTCGCCGGGACCCCGGTCTCGATCGCACGGATAATAATGGAAACATACTCGCCGCTGTGGCTCATCGGAAATTGAAAATTACCTTTTATTTGCTGCATTAACTCCGCGTCTTTATTGTTCTGATCAGTGACGGCGGCCTTCGATTCCACTCTGCGCAGCTTGTATTTTTCATACAGTTCCGGCCGGTTCCTTTTCCGGAAATAGGGCACATATTCCGCCATGATCGTGCTGCACTCCGTGACATAGTAACCGAAGGTCTTGAACACTTCGGCACGCACGATATCCGGCCCATCCCAATGCGCATCCGGCGCGGAGTAAACTGCCGGATCTTTGAAACGCTCTCTTAATATCGGGTAAGCGTCTTCTCCACGCCAGCGAAAATCCAGGAACCAGGCCATATGATTGATGCCGGCCGTCCAGAATGAAATCTCTTCGAACGGCGCGCCGATGTATTTGGCCAGCTCGGTGGCCGTATGCTGCACGCTGTGGCATAAGCCGACATTCTTGATCTTGCTGTAATCGCTGACCGCCCAGGTATTTATGGCCATCGGGTTTGTGTAATTGATCAGCCAGGCATCAGGACAAAGTTCTTCCATATCGCGGCAGATATCCAGTAAAACCGGGACTTCACGCGCGCCGTCAAATACACCAATGGGGCCGATTATATTGCCCGTTTTAAGTTCGTACTTTTCCGCCACCGCTCTGTCTGCCTGCGCGGCCGCCTGTCCGCCCACCCTGATCGTCGTGATGACGTAATCGGCGCCTTCCAGCGCTTTGCGGCGGTCTGTAGTCGACTCTATCTTCGTATTGAATTTCTGCTGCTCCACCAGTTTCCGGGCGAAAGCTGTTATCAGGTCTAACGGCTCTTTCGCTACATCCATCAGGGTGATCGTACTGCCCCTCAGTTCCGGGAAATACAGAATATCAGTGAGCAAACGCCGGGCGAATTGATGACTGCCCGCCCCGATGTAAACGATCTTAGCCATTTTAGATTCCTCCGTATTTTCAAAAGTTAACTCCCTTTCCCTCGATGGATTCGAGAGAGGGTGAATTTCGTATCTAGATTTTAAAACTTCGTTATTTGTACCCTTTTAAATACTTGGCCTCTGCCTCGAACAGCTCGTTCACCATCTGTTTAGTTTCATCGATGGTCAGGATCGCCGCCGTCAATGGGTCGAGCAAACTGGCCTGGAAAATTTTATTCTTATCTTTTTCGACAATCCCGCGCATCACCAGCCCCTGCGCGTGCAGGTTGGCCTCATTTAAAGCGGCGACCTGCGGCGGCAATTCCCCGACATAACAGGGATGAATACCCTCGCGGTCGACCAGGCACGGGACCTCGACACAGGAACCCTGCATCAGATTGGTGATCAGACCGGTATTTTTAACGTTGCCGTTGATCCGCGCGGGCACACCTGTTTCCAGGGAATAAATGATTCTGGCGCCGTACTCGCGGCTTTTCGTGAGCGGAAAAACGTAATCGCCGCTGATCTGATCCCGGAATTCTTTATCTACGGCCTGCGTCAATTTTTTCAACTCGGTATCCCGCTTGGGATGCCGTTCCGGGTGGTTATGCGTTTCTAATTTATATTGTTCCAGTACATCCGGGCGGTTCCGCTTGCGGAAATAAGGTAGGAAATAGGCATTGATAAAACTGGCTTCCGTCGTGAAATAGCCGAAGGTCTTGAATAATTCCCCCCGCACCACATCAGGCCCGCCCCAATGCGCTTCCGGGTTGGAATAGACTTCGGGGTCTTTAAACTTCTCCCGCAGCAGCGGATAAGCGTCCTTACCGTTCCATTTAAACTCCAGGAACCAGGCCAGGTGATTAATACCTGCCGCCCAGTAAGAACACTCTTCGAGCGGTTTGCCGATGTATTTCGCAAGCTGCGCGGCGGTATGCGGCACGCTGTGGCACAAACCGATATTCTTTACTTTGGTGTAATCATTGACCGCCCAGATGATCGTGGAGAGCGGATTGGCGTACTCCAGCAGCCAGGCATTGGGACAAAGTTCTTCCATATCGCGGCAAATATCGAGGATGACCGGAATCTGACGGATGCCGTTAATGATCCCGCTGGCCGGTCCCGTCCAGCCGTTGGCCAATCCGTATTTTTCCGCGATATCCCGTCCTGCCTGTCTGCCGCCGCCGACCTGAATCGTCACTATTACGTAGTCGGCGCCGTTGAGCGCTTCCCGCCGGTCAGTAGTCGATTCAATGTTGGTACCGAAACCATGCTGCTTCACCAGCTTCTTTGCAAAAGCGGTAATAAGCTCCAGCGGCTCCTTCGAAATATCCATCAGCACAATCGTATTTTCCCGCAGTTCGGGATAAGATACGAGATCCGTGATGAGGTTCTTCGCAAAGATATGACTGCCTGCTCCGATTATGACGATCTTGGCCATCTATTTAACCCCCCAGCTTTTTTTAATATCATTTGGTTAAAAAGAGAGGCAAGGCCGTTAAAAGCCTTGCCTCCCCCAGTTTCGTTGTTAACTTTTACCCGGGATGAAGTTAATTATACAAGCTGCTTGCGGAGGGCAGGTCCTGAGGTCTTGCAATAGCTGATAATGGCCTGATTGTCCCAGCCCATGCAGAAATCACGGACGCCCATGGCAATGTAATCCTTGGCTTCTTCAGGCGCGCCAATCTCAACTCTCGGCCGAACGCCTTTCTTGAGCGCCATCTTAATCATATCCATGTGTGCCTGTTTGACTTCCGGCAGACCACCGCCGGCGGGTTTGCCCAGGCTGACGGAATAGTCATTGGGACCGAACTGAACCATATCGACGCCTTTAACGGACAGGATTTCTTCCAGGTTGTCCATGGCGCTCTTTTTCTCGATCATGAAAGCCATGACAGCGCTGCCCATTGCTTTGACCCATTCACCGGTGTTGGAACCGATGTTGATGCGGCGGCTGCCGGAACCATGAACTCCACCGTACTCCGGCGTTTCAGGACGGACAAAGCGGATGCATTCTCTGACATCTTTGGCATCGCGGCAATCGGCAAACAGCGCGTTCTGGATACCGGAATCGAGCGCTCTCTGCACAATGAAGCCTCTGGTCTGCTCTTCGACTTTGATCATAGAAGACATGTTGGGAAAAAGTTCGATCGCGCGGCCGAAGTTCTCAAACTGCTCGATGTTATAAGTGGAGTATTCAGCGATATACTCAATATAATCAAACGTGCCGCCGGAATGTCCGATCATTTCTACCACTCTCGGCCAGGGAATTGTAACATGGTAACCCATGGTTGGTTGATTGGCGTTGATAAGCTCTCTCAGTTTATTAGGTTTCATTTTTTCTTCCTTTTATGTATTTTTTGCTTGTTTCAGCTATTTTATCTTTTTACCGGAAAATGCGGCTTTTATCTCTTCCAACGTTTTTGCGGAATTGATAGCTTTGACCTGCTCATCTTCTTCTTTTTTGAAAGCATCGACATTTTTACAAACATCAGCCAATCTATCCGCGGGAAACTTGCAGGCGCCGTTCTCATCCATGTGGATAATTTCACCCGGCGCGACATCCATCCCTGCAACTGAAACCGGCACATTAACGGCGCTGATCGCCATTTCACCGTGGCCGGGCGTCACGCCGCTCATGATGTACTGGAATTTCATCGGACGGATCTCATCCACGTCCCGGGAAGGACCGTTGGTGACGACGCCGATCGCGCCGCAGGCTTTGAATAAAGTGGTCATTTGCCCGCCGGCCAGACCTACTTTGGATTGCATTTCCTGAGGGAAGTCCTGTTTAATGACAACAATCGCGGGCTTTTTGGATTTTCCTAATGCGTCCACCACATCGTCAAAAGACAATCTCTGGAACCTGGGATTAGGCAGCGAAAACACGATCGTAACCGCGTAACCGACGATGGGGCCGAGTTCGGGGTAGATACAGTGCACCGAGGTATTGGTGTACCAGTTTTGCCGCCAGGGCTCATACAGACCAAGGCAAAGCGGTTTGCCTGGATAGGTGGCTACGACATTGGTGATCGAGGGGGTGTCGAACCTCTTCAGTTTTTCCAGCATTGCCCGGTCTGATAATTGAGCCATTAATTTCCTTTTAGTAATTTACTATCAGGTTATTTGGTTAAAGTGACCTTGGGTTTGACGGTCTTGTCTACGGCATTGTTCGGCCACTTGCCGCTGACGATTCTGCCGGCTTCCGCGGCGATGTTGACCGGGGCGATAGAGAATGCCAGGTCGGAGTAAGAAGCGGAATGGGGCAGCATAATAACGTTGTCGAATTTGGTTAACGGGTTATCTTTGGTTACGGGTTCTGACTCATAAACATCCAGACCGGCGCCGGCAATCTTCTTTGCTGTGAGAGCGCGCACTAAAGCTGCTTCATCGATTACCTTGCCGCGGGAAGTATTGATAATATAAGCGGTGGGTTTCATGTGACCGAATGCATGGTCGTCCATCATGTGCATGGAGGTTTCATTCAGATCGGGATGCAGGGAAACATAGTCGCAGGCGAGAACTTCACCCAGTTTGGAAAGAGTGATGCCGTTCTCTTTGGCCAGCCATTTCTCGACGTAGGGGTCATAACCTAATACTGTCATACCGAAGGCGCGGGCTTTTCTGGCTACCATTCTGCCGATGGCGCCGCAGCCGACGATTCCGAGGGTCTGTCCGTAGATGGAACCCATCGGTTTCTGGGCTTTCTTGGCTTCAGCCCACTGTCCCTGGCGGACCAGAGCATCCAGGATTTTAACATGCTTGGCACAGGCCAGCATTAAACACATGGCATGGTTGGAAACTTCCTCGACACACCATTCGAAGGAAGGATTATTGACGACTAAAATATTGTGGGCGCTGGCGGCTTTGATGTCGATCGGGTCGTAGCCGACGGTTTGCGCCAGGATGGCGATCAATTTTTTCGCGGAATCCATCATCTCTGAGGTGATCGGAACTCCGCCATATAACATTAAATCGGCTTCTTTCAGGGCAGCGGCTAATCCGGCTTTGTCGTCGATACCGACTTCAACTAATTCAACGCCGGCCTTGGCAAACTCATCAGCTTCGAGTTTGGTCATGCTGGGGCCAACTGCTCTGGAACCGGATCCTACATCGCGGGAAACCTTTAATACTTTGTACTTCAAGCTCATCTTTTTATCTCCTAAGATTTTTATTTCTTTTTCGCTCTATTTTATATTCTTCAAACGTTAACCGGGGTAGCGTAAAATTAACGCAAGTTCGATGCGGCAGTAAATTATTAAGGGTTTATGTGTCTGTTTAGAAAGCAGATTTGTTCAAATTTTGACGGCATTATAATTAATTGAAATCTTGGTTCAAGTATACCACCACCTCTGAGGGGTGTCAATTTTAAGTTTGGTAAAATTAATTCCAATCTCAAGACTGGAATTGTAAATTACCGCGTGGAATACGCTAGTGAAAAGCCAAGGATATCAATTCTGCTTTTCCGACTAAGGCCACAACCAAAATACTTACAAAATCATTTTAAGTAAACGCAGATATCGAAGAGGGGGAATGTTTTAAAATTATATATTTTGGATTTTCTTGATTATTGATTCTTGAAACTTGAATATATTTTGATTAAATAGCTATTTCTTAATCCTTTTAATTTCGAACACCACCGGATTCGCGGCATCGGAGCAGCAAGCCGTAGTTGCGTCTTTGTCTTTTTCCCAAGGGAAGGACCCACCGAACGAAAGGGTCCGGATGTTGGGGTACAATACCGCGAAAGCCGGCAGACAAATCCCTTCCGGCGTCTTGCCAGGCGTTAGTATCCACTCATCGCCTACCTTATGCCCCGCGGCGCAACTGCCTTTCTGTGAAACTATTTTAATGCGGATATCATAGCTATCTGCCATCATCAATCCCCTTTTTGCCTATGCAAGTTATCAAGTGCCTAGGCAGCGCAATCCTTACAGGAGTTGTAAATATTATTGTATAAAGCCTCAATCTTCTGCAGCGGCGTGGACGAAAAAGCGATGCGCAGTAATTTCTTTTCGCTGTAGCAAATCACGCCGGTGCTGTATTTTTTCAACAAAATATCCCAGACTTTGTCCGGGTCCGCGTTTTTCAACCGGACGCACATAAAATAACCGGAATTGAACGGCAGCGCCTCGAAGTATTTCTCGTATTCCGGATGCGCGGCCAATGTCTCTTTTACTTTCAGATAGCGTTCCTTCAACTTAGCTTTGTTGCGCTCTTTCTCTTTCCCGTGCGTCTCCGATTGCATGGCGTTGAGCAACAGCGATTGGGAAAGATTCGGGGCGTTAGAAATATTACCTCTGACCGCGCCAGCCGTTTTGTCTTCCAGGGCTTTATATAACTCGGCGCCGCCGCCCTTGATGCCATAGGTGACAAACCCCACGCGGAAACCCCAGGCGAATTCTTCTTTGGTGATGCCGTCCATCTTGATCGCCAGCAAATTTTCGTGCGCATGCGCCAGTTGGGTAAAAAATGATTCCGCGAAAATGTCCTCTTCAAAGTCCAGCCCGAAATAGGAATCGTCCAGAATTACTACCAATTTATTACCGGCTTTTGCCGCGTCGGTTAAAACCGCGGTAATTTCTTTCGCCGCTTCTTTGGTGGGTGTGTAACCGGAAGGATTGTTCGGGAAGTTCAGCAGCACGATCTTTTTACCGACAGGTTTGGCGGTTACTACGGCTTTAAATGAATTCACATCAAATTTCTGATTTCTAAAAAAGTTAAAGAATCTCAACTCCGCGCCGTAAGCGCTGGTGAAGACCAGGTCGTAATTCTCCCAGTACAGGTCGGGCATAATGATCTCATCGGTTTCATCGGCGAACATATATCCGACGATGCTCAAGGCATGAGTCACGCCGCAGGTCACTACCGGCAAACTGAATTCTCTGGTGCCGATCGAAGGGTTTTTGCCCATCATCAGTTCTTTCCACTTGTCCCGCAGCGCTTTTAAACCTTCGCTCGGTGCGTAAGGAAAAACATCTTTGGTCGGGAGGTCGATATGTTTGGCTACACTCGGCAGAACCATCGGTTTCCCGTCATCTTCACAAGCTGTGCCGATCGTGGCATTGATATCCTTGTCTTTGGCTGCCTGCCCCTGGGCTAATATTCCTTTTTTCGGAAAGTAAATCGCTTTCCCCCGTTTGGAAAGCAACTCATAGACGGTGGGACTCTGGGCCTTGATGATTCGATTGAGCTCTTCGGCCTGCGGGTTCAATATTGCCATCAGTGTTACCCTCGCTTTGATTTATTACCCCTAATTATACCTGTAAAAGCGGGCAGTTCTCAACGCGCTACCGGCAATTTTTACATAAAATTTGCCGGATCAGTAATTTGCCACCAGAAGATTGACAATTCGAAACCACGATGCTAGTATTGTGCCAAATTCAAGGCTATAATGAAGACCTGAAGCAGGAAACGAACGGCAGGAGGATGATGATGAAAACAGCTGAATTAGACGCAGAATTAAAAAGCCTGAAAGAAACCGTAGCGAAGTTAGAAAAAAGAGTTTCGACCACGGAAGACATTGAGGCTATCAAGAAATTACAGCGGGCTTATGGTTATTACCTCGAACACTGGGAGGAAGAAAATCTCACCGCATTGTGGTCGCACCGCGACGATATTACGCTGGAGATCAATGCCGGCGGGCAATATAAAGGGTGGGAAGCGATTAAAAAAGCGTTTAATTTCGGCGACCATTATACAGCCTACGGCGGTGTAAAAAAGGCTCCGCCGGAATACCTGCACATACTGATGCCGCTGAACGGCATCATCGACGTGGAACCGGACGGCATCAACGCCAAGGGCAGGTGGTACGGTTTCTTCCTTGGCGCGTTGTACCGTGGAGGTACGCTGCGGGCGTTGATCGGTTGCGGTATCTGGGAAAACGAATATATCAAAGAGGACGGCATCTGGAAATTCAAGAAACTCTTCTTCAACGATATTATCAGCTCTCCGCTGGACGAGGGTTGGGTTAAAACCCCGTATCTGGCCAATCCCCCGCACGGCTCTTCGCCGCCGCCCGGGCCGGGCACGCATTTTCAGCATTATCCATCAGGGTACATCTTCCCTTACCATTATAAAAATCCAGTCACCGGGAAATAATACCTGGGATTTAATATTTCGATATTAATATTTCAGACTTTCTTGATTATTGACTATTGAATCTTGAAGATTTGTTCCATAGGGTTGAGGTCTGATGTCCACCTGGGAATACATTTATCTGGCCGTCGGTACGGGCGTTTTGGGTGTCGCGATCACCTTCGCGGTTGTGCTTATTTGCCAGTATCTCGGGTTTAGTATGCTGGACCACTTATGGCTGTTGGCCGTGCCTATCCTGCTGTCCCTCTTGCTCAACGTTACTATTGTCGAGATCTACCGTAAAATCAAGAAGAAACACTGAGGATCAGTTAAATGATGGCGAAAACCGCTCGCCAGCGTTAACTTTCATTCGGTACAACAATCGCCATGATGATATAGATCCAGAACCCCAGCGAACCGACAAACAATGACGCCACCGCAACAACCCGCACGATCGTCGGGTCGATATCAAAATATTTTGCGAGACCGCCGCAAACACCCCATATTTTACGGTCGGATCTGCTTCGATATAATTTCTTTTCCATTTTTCCTCCAGCATAAGGGCTTATATTTTAATTTATTCTCCAATTTCTAACGGCGGCTCAGAGTGGAAGCCCCCGAAACCTCAACTCTCCCCAATTTCGGGTTGTCGCTGTATCTTAAGGTGGATGCTCCGCTCACATCAACATCCAGTGTCCCGTGTGCGTCAATCTCGACGGTGCTGGCGCCCTCAGCCGTAACCGAGGCATCCCCCACAATAAAATCGACCAAGGCTGCGTGGCTGGCGCCGACCACATTTAACTGCATTTTTGCGGCAGAACCTGTTAACTTGATGTTACTGACTCCGGTAACCTGAAAATCGGCATTATCCGTAATTAACGAACCCGTGACGTGACTGACACCGAGCGCCGTTATTTTAGTATCCGTTGCCTTTAAGTCATTGATTTGCATGCCGCTGGCGCCGTCAGCTTCTAAATCCAGCGTGCCGGCGGATTGAAATCCGGTCACTACCGCCTGACAAGCTCCTGATATTTTCAGTGAATTCAATTCCGGCAAAGTAATCTCCGCGCGCTGTGTAGAGCTCCCGAGACGCAGATAGGGGTTCATGTGCATATACAGGGTATCCCCGCTTTTTGACACTGTTAATTCGTTAAAAAGATTGTCATTCAATGTCACACTGATACTATATGTATCGCTTTTCGTTATATCCACATTAAATGCATTGCTGATTTCAATCCTGGTAAAACCGGAATAATCGAACTGGCGGGTCTCCATATTCCTGCTTCCGACTACGTGGTTATATTCACTGCACCCTGCCAGAACAGCTAAAGTTAATGCCGCCAGCATTACCGCTATCCCGATACCTATATACTTTTTCATCCGCATCCCCCCTTGAGTGATGGCATTTCAATTGGTTTTTTGATTCATCAATATCGTGTTTTCCCG
>Ga0265316_10003866_pt1 | contig 15018 bp, 12 predicted proteins | sample 4522metaG_FD_202092 | JGI IMG/M metagenome (GOLD analysis project Ga0265316, IMG submission 202092) | Rhizosphere microbial communities from Carex aquatilis grown in University of Washington, Seatle, WA, United States - 4-5-22 metaG | ecosystem: Host-associated > Plants > Roots > Rhizosphere >...
AGGTTTCGTCATCGAGCCCGGCAAGCAAAGTGCGCGGCTCGCCGTCAAGCAAGAGCCGACCGTGATGGATGAGGCCCACGCGATGGCAGCGCTCAGCCTCGTCCATGTAGGGAGTGGAGAGCAGCACTGTCATGCCGTCGTGGACCAGCTCGTGCAACAAAGCCCACAGCTCGCGGCGACTGACCGGATCCACGCCATTGGTCGGCTCGTCGAGCAGCAGTACGTCGGGCCGGTGGAGCAGGGCGCAGGCCAGGGCCAACTTCTTGTACATCCCACCGGAAAGGGCGTCGGCGCGGCGGTCGAGAAACGGTCCGAGGCGCGTGATGTCGAGCAGGCGCGCAGCACGTTCGCGGAACAACGCGCGTGGCAGGCAGTACAGGCGAGCAAAGAAACGCAGGTTCTCGCCAACCGAAAGATCGGGATACAGGCTTGCTTGCTGAGGCATGAGGCCGAGGGACTCGCGCACAGCCGCGCCGCCTGAGGCCGGATCGCGGCCGAGCACCAACGCGCGACCTGAATCGAGAGCAATCAGCCCAGCCAGCGCGCGAATGGCGGTGGTCTTGCCGGCGCCGTCCGCACCCACCAAGCCGAAAAGTTGGCCGCGGCCCACCGCGAAGCTGAGACCGTCGAGCGCTCGCGTGGGGCCGAAGCAACGCACGAGCGACTGCGCCTCGAGCGCAGCGCCGGTGTCGAACCCAAGCGCGGTCCCGCCAGAAGCGGCAGCGGGCGCCGCGCCCATCAGCGGCGCTCCGTTCCTGGCAGCGTCACCTGCACGGGCATGCCGGCGCGCAGTCTGCCGGCGCGATTGGCCAGCACGATCTCGACTGGATACACCAGGCGGTCGCGATCGCTGCGCGTCTGGATGTTGCGCGGGGTGAACTCGGCTTTGAAAGCCACGGTCGAGACCTGGCCGGAAAATTCCTCGCCAGGGAAAGCATCGGCGACCGCCAGAGCGGGTGCCCCTAGCTTGACCGCAGCCAGTTCGGCGTTGGGGAGATAGAACGTGGCGCGCACTTCTGAAAGGTCGAGCAGCCGCACCAGGGTGGCTCCCGGCGCAACCAGCTCGCCTGCTTCGTGGGGCAGTTCGGTGACCCAGGCGTCGCGGGGGGCTGCAATCTCGCACTCGTCGACCAGCAGCCGTGCGCGGGCCGCGCTGGCTGCGCTGGCTCGCGCGCTGGCGTGGGCGGCTTGCGCTTGCGCCGCGGAAGCCTTCCACGTGGCACCCGCGGCGCCGACCTGAGCCTGACTGGCGCGAGCCTGGGCGCGCAGTGCTTCGACTTGATGGGAAAGGCCATCGGCGCTGGCGCGGGTTTGATCGCGGCTGGACAGGGCCACGTCGTCAGTCAGCTTGTCCAGTCGGCTGGCTTGCCGGATGGTGGCGTCGCGTTGGGCGGACAGCGACGACGCTTGCGCCTCGGAGGCGACACGGGCAGCGCCGGCCACCTGCTGGGTGGCGCGGGCTGCGCCGATCGATGCCTCGGCCGCGCTGGCCTGATCCTCGGCCGCTGTCTGGCGCTCTTGCGCCTCGGACAGAGACGCGCGCGCGTCTGCACAGTCCAGGCTGACCAGCAGGTCGCCCTTCTTCACGGCCGCGCCTTTCTTCATGTGCAGTCGAGCCACGCGCGCGTTGATGCGCGACGAGAGGTCCACCTCGGTGCCCTCGATTTCGCCTGAGCCGCCCGTGGGCCCGCGCAAAGCGCGTTCTTGCATCCGCAGGCGCGCAGCCAGCAGGCCAGCGAGCCCGAGCACCAAGACGACGAGAACGATGGCAACCCTTCGCATGAAGACTCCTTGCTGGTTGGCAGATCAGCAAACTTCGTGCCCGATGGCTTTGAGCCTTTCCGCAGCTGGCGCAGGAAGAACTGTAAAGAATTCCGACACCACGTTCGGGTTTCCGACGAGGAGAGGAATGCCCTCTGTGTAGGGGCGACCTGCGGTCGCCCCCGAACGCCAGCGCCGGCCGGTCGATTCGCCGCCAAGAGGACCAAGGGCGACCGCAGGTCGCCCCTACAGAAGTGGTGGCAACGCACTTTCCCTCCGGCATCGGTTTTGCTCTCCAAGGCGAGCGGACAACAACATGAACTTGAGCAGGCTCGGTCGCGCATCTCTTTTCGTGGTGCTCTGTTTGGCCCGCGTTGCTTGGGCTGGGGATGAACAACCCATGCGGGCTTTGACACTGGACCAGGCCCTGGCCGAGCTGGACAGCCAGAGTCCCACCTTGGTTCAGGTGCGCAGCCGTGTAGCGGACGCGCGGGCGCTTGCCACGCAGGCCCGGGTGCCACTGGTTCCGACGGTTGTGGCTTCGGGCGGGTACACGCGCAACAGCGCCGACGCTAGGGTCGACTTTAGCGGTACGCCCTTGGCCTCGCTCCATCCGGGGGCACTGGTCATCCAACCTTTGGGCGTTTGGTCTGTGGCGGGAACTGTGCGCGTGCCCTTGGTCATTCCCAATGCCTGGGCCGACTGGTCAGCGGCCGAGCGCGCGGCCGACGCGGCCGTGGCCACGGCGGAATCGGCGCGCATGCAACTGCGCGCCTCGCTGGCCGAGGCCGCTTGGGCGGCGGCCGCGGCCGAGGAGATCGTGGCGGTCTCGGAACGCGCGGTGAGCGTCGCGGAGGAACACCAGCGAAGCGCGGCCCGCAACGTGGCCGCCGGCACCGAGGCGCCTTTGTCGGTGCTGAAAGCCGAAACCGAAGTTGTCAAACGCCAGAGCGATCTGGCCCAGGCGCGCGCCAACTGCGAGCGCAGCCATCTGGCCCTGGGTGTGGTTCTGGGCAAGCCCGAGCCGACGCGCGTGCTCTTGCCCTCTGAGTCGGGCAGCGAGGCCGCGCGCGGTGTGGAGAGCTTGGTGGCCGAGGCGCTGCAGAGTCGGCCCGAACTGGCGGCGCAAGCGGCGCAGATCCGCGCAGCCCAGGCACAGAAAAACTCGGCACGCCTGCGCTGGCTGCCGCAGATCTCTGGCAGCGGCACGGTTTTCGCGGCGGACGTTCCGTATCCGACGGGAAAGAAGCAAGGCTGGCGCCTGACCCTGGATGCTCTGTGGCCGCTCTATGACGGCGGGCTGGCTTTCGGCAAACGTGATCAGGCCGAAGCAGCCTTGGTCGCGGCGCAGGCTGGCGCCGAAGCGCAGCGAATCGGCATCGCGCAGGAGGTGCAGGACACGCGCCGCGATGTCTCGGTCGCGCAAGAGCGTCTGCGCCTGGCCGAGCAGCAGCGGGATCTTGCCACGGCAGCGGCAGCCTCGGCCAAACGGACTTTCGAGGCCGGCGTGGCCAGCTCGCTTGATGTGCTGGATGCGAACGACAAATTGTATCAGGCCGACGTGGCCATGGCCGACGCGCGCGGCAGGCTGGGCATCGCGCGCGTGGCGCTGGACCGGGCCTTGGGGCGGGTGCGCTGATGAATGAACCGTCTTCTGCCCGGCTGGGCGACGGCGCGCTTGACGACGCGGGCACGCCCGGCCTCGACGAGATCGAGCGCGAGGAGTTGTCGCGACTATTTGGCCGCGTGGCGTGGGCGCGCGTGGCTGTGCTGCCGGCTCTGGTGGGATTGGTCATGTGGTTGCTGGCCACTGACGAGACGCCGTGGCGACGCTGGGTGCTCGGCACAATCATCGTGTTCGCGTCCGCATTCTTCCTGGTGGAAGCCGGGCGCCACCGGGGGGCGAGTTTTCGCCGTGGCACGATTCGCATCAACCTGACATTTGCGGTCTTGGTGCAGGCGAGCGTCACCTTTGCCACGGGCGGGCTCGGCAGCCCATTTCTCTTTGCCATGTTCCCCATCGCCATGATCGTGGCCATCACCACCCGGCCACCGAGCGTGTTCGTTCTCATGGCCTGTCAGATCGCGGCCCTGTGGGCCATGGCCCTGGCCGAGGTCCAAGGGCTGGTGCCCAACCTGAATCTGGTGGCGTTCGGAGGCAGTGCGCGTGCGGGCTGGAGTGACACGCACTTGTGGGCCAACGCCATCTTTGCCAGCGCCGGCTTGCTCATGGTCACCGCCCTCGGAAGAACTATTCGGGGCGCCTTCGACGCCATGATTCGGCGTGCGCTGCGGGCACGACAAGAATCAGCGCGGGCTCATGCCGAACTGTCAGCGCTGTCGGGCGAGATTGCGCATGAATTGAAGAATCCCTTGGCCAGCGTCAAGGGCTTGGCCGGTCTGCTGGCTCAGGACGTGTCTGCGGGCAAGTCGGGCGAGCGGCTGGCGGTGCTCAGGCGCGAAGTGGACCGCATGCAAGGGATCTTGGAGGAGTTTCTCAATTTCTCGCGTCCGCTGCTGCCCATCGCGGCCGAAAGAGTGGACATCGATGCTCTTTGTCGTGAAGTGGCGGCTTTGCACGAAGGCATGGCGCATGAACGTGGCATCTCGATCAAGGTGCATGGGGCAGACACGACGGCGCTGTGCGATCCACGCAAGATCGAGCAGGTGCTGCTCAACCTGGTGCAGAACGCGCTGGAGGCTAGCCAGTCGGGCGCAATGGTGGAGATTGAAGCCGGCCGCGACGGCGAGGGAGTGCAGGTCCGCGTGTTGGATCGAGGCCCGGGCGTGGATGCGGAGCTTGCGGCCAGGGTTTTCGATCCTGGTGTGACCAGCAAGGCGCAGGGCTCGGGCCTGGGCCTGACGATTGCGCGCGCGTTGGCCCGCCAGCATGGCGGCGATCTTGAACTCGGCGCCCGCGAAGGCGGCGGCTGCGTGGCCGTGTTGCGCTTGCCGGCCTCTCAGTAGCGGCGGCATCGCGCTGGAAAATGTGACGATCACAGGTACCATTGGCGTCATGGCGAAGGTCAAAGTCGTCCGTCCCACGTTGCCGGACGGCGATTCATGTTGAAACCACGCGTGCTGGTGGTCGACGACGACGAGGGCGTCCGCTATACGCTGCGCGAGATCCTGGAGTCGTCCGGCCTGGATGTGGATGTTGCACGCGACGGGGTAGAGGCCCTCGAACGGCTGCAGCTCCAGCCCGCGCAGTTGGTGGTGACTGATCTGCGCATGCCGCGCATGGATGGCATGGAACTGCTGCGCAAGTTGATGGCACAGAATCCGGCCCCGCGCGTGGTGGTGATCACGGCCCACGGTTCTGAACGTCAAGCGGTCGATGCCATCAAGGCCGGCGCGCTCGACTACTTCCGCAAGCCCTTTGAGGCCGACGAACTGGTCGCGGTCATCAAGCGGGCCACCGAAACGGCGCGCCTGGCGCTGGAGAACGAGCGACTGCGGGGCGAGCTGGCTCTGTCGCGCACTTTGGTGTTTGCGTCCGAGGCCATGAGCGCGCTGGCTGTGCTGGTGGGCCGGGTGGCCCCGCGCGACAGTACCGTGTTGATCACCGGCGAGAGTGGCACCGGCAAGGAGCGGTTGGCCGAAGCCATCGTGCGGGCCTCGCGGCGCGCGGCCAAGCCTTTTGTGCGCTTCAACTGCGCCTCGTTGACCGCGGAGCTGGCCGAGGCCGAGTTGTTCGGCCATGTGCGCGGCGCTTTCACGGGCGCGGTGCGGTCGCGCGCCGGTCTCTTCGGCGAGGCCGACGGAGGCAGCGTGCTGCTCGACGAGGTGAGCGAACTGGCGCTCCCTCTGCAGGGGATGTTGCTGCGGGCGCTGCAAGAAGGGGAAATTCGGGCGGTGGGCGACGATCGTCCGCGCCACGTCGACGTGCGCGTGTTGGCAGCCAGCAACCGCGATTTGAAAGCCGAGGTGGCGCGCGGTGCTTTCCGCGAGGATCTGTACTGGCGCCTGGCCGTGGTGGAATTGCACATTCCGCCATTGCGCGAGCGGCTTGACGACGTTCCCGTGCTGGCGCGACACTTTCTCGACCGAGCCGCCGAGCGTTTGGGAGTGGCGCCTTTTGATTTGTCCGACGCCCTCCTGGCACGATTGGCAGCGCACAACTGGCCCGGCAACGTGCGCGAATTGCAGAACGCCATCGAGCGACTGGTCGCACTGTCTCCCGAGGGCGAGCTGGATCTCGCACTGTTGTCGCCCGGCCGGGCGTCGCAATCATCAGAACCCCCGTCGCGCCTGCGCGAGAAGATGGACGTCTACGAGCGCAGCCTGATCCTCGATGCCTTGCGCGCGTGCGCAGGCAATCGCAGCGAGGCTGCGCGCCAGCTCGGCGTCTCGCGCGTGACCTTGCACGACAAACTGAAGAAGCACGGCATCGGCAACAGCGACGACGGCGGGTAGGGGCGATCTCCGCAAGCCCGCGATAGCCACAGGACGTCGTGGCCGTGGTCGTGGACGTGGCCGTGGCCAGAGTGATCTGCCGTCCACCGCGCCGGCCTGGTTGCTCGTGCGCCCACGACCCTCTATGATCCGTTTCATGGTATCGCTGCTTGCCCGTGCCCGGCGGGAACAGACTGAGTGGGAAGCCTTGCGGAGCAAGGTGCGCGAAGCCCTGCCCGGTCTGGTCGCCGTGTTGGTCCGCGAATATGGGGTGCGGCGGGTGACGCTCTTTGGATCACTTCTCGGCTCCACGCCGTCGCAGCGGCCGGATATCGACCTGCTGGTCGAGGGGCTCGATGCGAGCCGGCGGGCGGAGGCGCGGGGCCGCCTCTTCTTGCTCGCTCCCTTGCCTGTGGATTTGGTGCCGCGGGAGATCGGGCGTCTGGAGATTGTCCAGCGAGCCCTTGAGGACGGGGAGATTCTCTATGCCGCCTGAGCACCGCACCGTCATTGAGCTGCGGCGCCTCCTGCGTGACGGCTTCGAGTAGGTCGTTCTCGGCTGGATCCAGAAGCTGGAAGCCGTCGACAAGTCGTAGCGTCACTGGCCGGTGGTCCTGCAGTCGCCCCACCGTCGTGCATTTCCTGTTACTATGCTGCGCGGTCGCGGGGATCGAACCATGCCAAGCAGAAACAGAACTTTATCGAAGCTCTGCGTGGCTCTGACCTCGATTCTCTCGTCGATTCTCATTGCCGGCTGTAACAACCCGAACCCCAGCGAGTACAAGAGCCCAGACGCTGCGGCGTCGACTGATGCCCCGACGAATCAGGGCGCAGACGTCCCCGCTAGTCAGCCGGATTCACCAACGGGTGGCACGGGCGGCGGTAGCATGACGGGTGGCGGTGGCAGCGCTGGCGGCGCGCCAGACGCCCCTGGCAGCCAGCCGGACGTGCCAATGGGCGGATCCGCTGGAGGCGCAGGCGGAATCGGCGGAGGTGGTGGCATGGGTAGCGGCGCGGGCGGCTCGATGGGCGGTGGAGGTCTGGGGATGCCCGACGCTGCCGGCGTTCAGCCGGATGTGCCAATGGGTGGAATGATCAGCTCAGCTGGTACGACCAGCTCAAGTCGCACCAGCAGCACCGGGGGCTCAGCCAACACTGGCGGCGCGAGCAGCACTGGTGGAGGCGTGACGAGCTCCGCAGGCGCGACCCATCCCGAGACTCGCGTTGATGCGGGTGGCGGGTCGGGTTCCGATACACCTCTGATAGCGGGCAGCGACGCTGGCGGTGAGGCCGCTGGGCCGTGCGTCGGCGACGGCGTCGTTGCGCCTTCGCTCTGCACCAGCAATCCCGCATTGCCGTCGGTGACGGATCTCTCGGGCACCTGGGTGCTGGAGACCATTGGAGCCCAAACCGTCACGGCTCCGACCTACCCGAATCCCTTCCACCTCAAGTCCATCGGCGTGATTCTGGTCCAGGTCACCCAGACCGGTAGCGACGTCACCCTTGCCGGCCACTACTGCGACCGGATCCAGAACGACAACTCCGTCAACCCGGCCAAGGTGGTCGTTCCAGATGCTTGGCGGCTGACCCCGTTCCCGATCCAGCGCAGCGGAACCTTCGCTGACAATGGTTCAGGACAGTTGGAGCTTGCGTTGCCCGGCGCGATCGAGATTGCGGGTGCGAACCTGGCCGACCCGGCCTGCGACGCTTTGCCCACGGATCCCAATGACCCGCGCGTGGTCGACACCGACCACGACGGTTACCCTGGGATCAGCGTCAACTTGACCGGTCTCATTGTGGGCAGCCTCAGGAGCGTGCAAAGGCAATCGACTGCGCTTCACGGTGTGGCGGTGGCCGCGGATCGAATCGAGGGCGGGATGACCTACGAGTCGGACCAGTCGGTCATCGCGTCTGACCCGGCGAGCATCAAGACCCTCTATCAAATGTCCAAATCGAGCGCCGATTCGGCCGTGTGCAGCAGTAGCTTCATCATGGTCAAGGTTCCCGATGCAGCCGCCGGAACAGTGGACTGCGATTGGGTGCGAGCGAACGAGGTTTCGCTGCTCGGACTGTGGGACAATGCTCGGGCTCCGCAGCGGACGCGGACCCTACGGTGCTCCATTTGGTGACGACTTCTTCACCTATCTGCGCGTCGAGGGACAGCGTTCGCCCCCCCGCGGGGGCCAGCAGCCGTAGGGGCAACCCGCGGCCGCCCCGGTCGCCGGTTCTCGCGCAACCCGCCCGCGAACCAAAATCCCATTTCCTGATAGTATCCTCCCCGTCGCGGGATTCGCACTATGCCAGGCAAGACCAGAACTCTTCTTGCGCCGCCCAAGCCGGCTGACAAGGCTGCCCAGGCGGATGCGCTGCTCGACGGGCGGTATCGAATCGATCGTCTGCTGGGCGAGGGCGGCATGGGTGCGGTGTACCTGGCCTCTCACGTCGGGCTGGGACGTCAGGTGGCGATCAAGTTCCTGCATGCCGACCTGATCAGCCGCGAGGACGTGGTCGGGCGCTTTTATCGTGAGGCCCAGGCCGCGGCGGCCATTCGCCACAAGAACATCATCGAGGTGTTCGACGTCGGGAGGCCAAACCACGCCGCCTGCGGGCGCCTTCACATCTGTCAGCGGGGGTGCCAACCACGCGTGCGGAGTCAAGACCGACGGCACCATCGCTTGCTGGGGCGATAACACCTGGGGCCAAGGTACGCCGCCCGCGGGCACCTTTGCCTCGGTCAGCGTGGGTGGGGTGGGCAACTGCGGTGTAGAGGCCGACGGTGCCATCACTTGCTGGGGTACCAGTGCCGGCGTCACGTCGCCTGCGGGGGACTTCGCATCCATTAGCGTGGGAGGGACGCACACGTGCGGTGTGAAGGTCGACGGCACTGTGGCTTGCTGGGGCTCCGACAGCTACGGCCAAGCCACGCCGCCGGAGGGGACGTTCGTCTCAGTCAGCGCGGGCTACCACCATACCTGCGGCGTGGAGGCCGACGCCACCGTAGTCTGCTGGGGGGAAAATGCCGAGGGGCAGGCTTTGCCGCCGGCGGGAACGTTCGCCTCGGTTGCCGCCGGTATGTACCACAGCTGCGGCCTGAAAACCGATGGCACCGTTGTTTGCTGGGGGTGGAACCAGGCTTTGCCGCCGGCAGGAACGTTCGCCTCGGTTAGCGCGGGTATGTACCACAGCTGCGGCGTGAAGACCGATGGCACGCTTGCCTGCTGGGGCAACGATGCCTACGGCCAGGCCACGCCGCCCACGATGTGAAAATGAAGGGCAGCATCGCCTGTCGGCGCTCCGCGATTTCCAAGGATCATGAATCTGCAATCCAATTGCAAATCCATGAATATGAGCCAGAAGCGGCAAGGGCCGCCGGCATACCCTGGGCGAAGATCCAGGATGGGCATGTAATTCGATTGCAAATCGATGGATGAACAGCCCGGACGGCGCCCAGATCGCGTATCCTTGGATTCTTGATGGCTCTGACATCTCCCGCCCTGGATCTCATCGTGGCCGCTTTGCAGAGCGGCCCGCCGTTGAGGTTTGCCATGCTGTTTGGTTCGACGGCCAAGGGCACGCAGCGGACCGACAGCGACATCGACATCGGGATCGTTCCGGAAGAACCGGAATTGTCGCTGACCGAAGAACTCACCCTGCAGACTGAGCTGAGCCGGGTTTCCGGGCGCCAAGTGGATCTTGTCCGGCTTGATCGCGCGTCCACCATCCTGCGCTGGCAGGTGGTGCGCTACGGGCGGACTCTGGTCGAGGCAGACCCATTCGCAGCGGCGCGCTTCAGAGCGGAAACGGTCGCGGACTATCTTGATTTCGCTCCGGCATTCGAACGTGCGGCAGAAAACTTCCGCCGCGTACTTACGGCGGGTCACGGGAGAATGGCATCGTGACTGACAGGAGCGTCGTGTTTAGAAAGCTGTCTTCTCTTCGGGAGCATGTGACCCGCATGCGAAGACGCCGGCCCCACGACCTCGAGTCCTTCAAACTGGACACCGATCGGCAAGACGCCATCGGGATGAGCCTGCTGGTCGCGGTTCAAGATGCGCTGGACATAGCCCTGCACATGGCGTCCGACGAAGGTTGGGGGGTGGCCGCGTCGTACGCCGACAGCTTCGGGATACTGGCAAACCATGGGGTCATCGATCCTGCTCTTGCTGCCGCGCTGGCAAACCTGGCGACCCTGCGCAACCGCCTGGCCCATGGGTATGGCACCGTGGACATGGAGCGCATCTGGGTCAGTCTGCCCGACGGTCTGGCCACGCTGGATGCCTTTGCGTCGGCGATAGCAGCGCACATGGGCGCTGCCTGATGGCTTGACGCTATTTCTTCGCAGGCGCGCCGCCGCCGCCTTTGCGGAAGCGCTTCCACACCACAGCGTCGAGCGCCCAGCGGCCACAGCCCAGCATCAGGATGGCCAGGCTCGCGGTCAGGTAGAGCACCGTGGCCTCGCGCTGGCGCCAGGGTAGGCCGGACTCGCCGGAGAACAAGGTCAAGCTCAGGCTGAAAGCGAGCAGCAGGGCCGCCAGGCGACCGGCCAGGCCCAACGTGACCAAGATGCCCCCGACAAATTCCGCTGCCACGACCAACATCAAACTGTGGCGACGGCCCATGCCGAGCGGGTCAGGGATGCTGTTGGCGAGCTGACTGTAGTTGCGCACCTTATCCAGGCCGTGCAGGACAGTCATGTTGACGCCCACGCCGAGGCGCAGGAGGAAGAGTCCCAGGTTGACGAAGTTTTCTTTGCTAAAGGCTGCCACGAGCCCAGCGTCGCACATCTGCGCGAAAGGCCCAAAAATTCGGGTTATTCGTGACTACCCGCGCTTCACCGCTTCCGCGACTTCGTCGACCGTGGGCAGGCCGGAACGCGAGCCCAGGCTGCGGCACGCCAGTCCGGCCGCGGCGTTGGCAAAGGGCAGGGCACGTTCCAGCGGCCACTCTTTGAGCTGGGCGTAGGCAAAGGCACCGCAGAAGGCGTCGCCCGCGCCTGTGGTGTCTTCCACGAAGACGTCGATGGCGTCCTGCTGGACCAGCTTGGTGCCTTCCAGCGCGACCGCGCCCGCCTCACCCATGGTGATGACCGCGATGCTCGGACCCAGCCGCGTGATCTCGCGCAGGCTGTCGGCCAGCTCTTCAGAAGGCGCGATCTCGTTGGCGAAGCGTTCGGAGCCCACCACGATGTCCGAAAGGGTGAGCAGCTCGCCCATGCCACCGGAAAGTTGGCTGGCGTTGAGCAGGACAGTGACGCCCTTGGCGCGCGCCTTTTCCGCCACCGCGGCCTGCAAGGCCGGCTGCGAGCCGTCGATGCACAGCAGCCGCGCACCATCGAGCAGACGATCCGGCAGATCGCGCGTGGACAGCGGCGTGACGTTGCCCCGCGAAAGAAGAATCTTGCGTTTGTGGCTGAGCTCGTCGATCTCGATGATCGAGACCGGCGATACCTTGCCTTTTTCGATCGACAACAGCGAGGTATCGACGTTCAGTCCGTGCAGAGAGCGCACAATGAAACGGCCGAACTCGTCATCGCCCACGCGGCCGAAATAGCGACCGGGCACGCCGAGCGTGGACAGAACGGCCAGGATATTTGTGGCCGATCCACCTCCTTGCATGCTGAAAACCGACACTTCGACCAGACGGCGTTCGACGCGCGGAACGACGCACAGGAGGTCCACGGTGGCCAGGCCCACGCCCACGACGAGATCGCCGCGCGCAGAAGCCGTGCTTCGATCAGAAGCTTTTCGAGTCGCCGCCGGACGGGTCTTCTTGCGGCTGCTGGGCTTGCGGGCTTTCACCACAGTCCCATGCTACCACCGCAACCAAATTTTTTGTCTAGTTGGGCTCGCGCTCTGAACCAGCCGACGCTGGCAGCAACGGTCGATTGAGCGCGCTCTGAGCCTCGATGAAGCGTTCCAGCGCGGCCACGGCTTTGGCGCAGGTCGCATTCGCGTAGTACGAACGCCCCAAGTAGTAGAGCAGCTCAGGCCGTCGCTTGACGTATTCGGCGTCGTCAGCCAGGGGCTTCAGCTCGTCGATGGCGTCGCCGTAGAATTCGGCCTTGTATTCGAGAACGCCGATGAGCAGGGCCACGTCCTTGCCCAACTTGGTGCCCCAGGTTTCCTCAGGCCAGTCGTCCACCACCTTAAAGGCGCTGGCGTACTTGTTCTTGTCCACCAGCGCGACGATTTGCTGGTAGTCCCCGAGCACCCGCTCGGCCACGGCAGGCTTCAATTCAGACGGCAGCACGGGCGGCTGCAGGCCGTCGTCCGGGGCCAGCGCGATCTCAGGATCGCGGTCTTCGCGCGTGGCCACCAGATCGAGCAGCAGACGCGAGTGCGCCACTTCGGGCCCGTTGCCCGCAGCTTCGGCCCGTCGCTGCCACAGATGGGCCTCGCGCGCCTTGCCGTGGGCGAGCAGGCTGCGCGCCAGCCGCGCCATGGACACAGCCCGGTCGGGTCCGTCATAGCCTGCCACCAGCTCGCTCAGGCGACCGTAGGGCCACATGGGGCCGTAGATCTTGGCCAGGTAGGGATCGAACTTGGCGTAGCCCAGCAGATCGCGCGGGGCCGCGAACTCGATGAGCGCGTTGTCGTCGGTGTTGATGCGCGCGCCGGCGGTGAACGAGCGTAGTTCCTCGGGTCCAAGCAGCAAAAACGCGGGCACATCGTGAGGCGAAGCAAAACCGGCGCGCTTGGCCTCGGCTGCGGTGACAGGATTTTCAAAGGCGCGCGCGATCCGGCGCACGTCCAGATCGATAGGATGCCGGCTGGCAATCAAGATGGTGTCGGACGACAGGTCTTCGGCGGCGAACACCATCACGTAGGGAAATTCCTCGGCCAGAGTGCGGTAGATGGCCTTGATGTTCCAGGGCGCCATCTCGTAGAGCTGGGCCCACTGGCAAAAGATGCCGTCGTCGCGCAGGCGCGCCTTGACGTCCTGGAAATACTCGCGCGTAAACAGGTTGGAAACCCCGGTGATCCAGGGATTGGACGGCTGGCTGATGATGACGTCAAACAGATCGCTGCGCTGGCTGAGGAAATTGCGGCCATCGCCCGCCAGGGCGTGCACCTTGGGGTTTTCCAGGGGGCGCTGATTGACGGTGTCGAAGAAGTGGGAGGCCTCGTAGATGGCTGGCTCCAGTTCCACCACTTCCAACGAGGCGATGGGGTACTGGGTGACAGCGCCCGCGGTCACGCCCGAGCCGAATCCGACCAGAGCGACCTTGGGCGCATGATCGTTCTGGTAGAGCAGGAGCGGCAGAAGCCCCACGCTGATCTGGGTCGGCATGTCGGCGTCGTTGGAGGCGTCGACCTTGCCGTTGTTCTTCATGGAGAACACCTTGCCCCACTGGTCGACCGACACGGTCGTGGCGATGCCGTCCTTGTAGTAGACCAGCTTGGGCCTCTGCCATTTCTTCTTCTGATGGCGGTGCTCGACCATTTCGATGTAGTCGCGCGCCATGGACACGCGGAAAAAGCCGATGGAAAAGTCGGTGAGGTTCCAGCGCGGCAAGGCCAGGGCCAGCAGGGCCATGCCCGCGGCAGCCGCCATGCCCAGAATACGGCGTGACGGCGCCAGGTTGGTGGAAACCGCGAAAAGCAGCGCGGCCAGCCCCAGATCGAGCACCGCCGAAACGTAGATGCCTCTTTGCAGTCCGAGCTGGGGCAGCACCACGAACCCCGACAGGAACGAGCCCACGATGGCGCCCACGGTATTAAGCGCGTAGGCCGAGCCCACGTCGCGACCTACGCGGCCGAGGCTCGCCGTCACCACACGCACGGTGATGGGGAAGATGGCGCCCATGAGAAACGTCGACGGCAGCACCGCGATGCAGGCCAGAGTGAACTGACACACCAGAACCGCGTCCGCGGTGATGGAGGTGGACGCCAGCAGATAGGTGAAGACATAGGGCAGCCGGTCCGTGATCAGATAGGAGAGTCCAATCGCGCCCACGATTCCCAGGTGGAGCATGGCCAGGCTGCGCACCGGATCGCGGAATCGCTGCGCCAGACGACCGAAGGCCGCCGAGCCAGTGCCCAGGCCGATCAGGAAGGCCAGCAGAATGATGGTGAACGAGAAGATCGACGAGCCAATGATGACGGCCAGAGCGCGCGTCCACAGCACCTGCAAGGTCATGGCCGTGGCGCCCGAGACGGCGAAGGCGAAAAGCACCGCACGGCGAGCCGCTGGCGAAATCACGGGCAGGTTGTTCTCGGTCGGGTTGGCCTGGGCTGCCAACTCGTCGACGCTGGGACCTTGGGGAGCGGCCGGCCAGTGGTTGCGCACACGCTGGGCGATCACGATGGCCGCGGCCAGGGACATGTCGAAACTGGCGGCCAGGAAATTGGTGCTGCGCACGCCGATGAGCGGCAGCGAGATGAAGCCGGCCAGAAACGAACCGCTCACGCCCCCGAAGATGTTGACCGCGTACAGAGTGCCCAGACGCAGGCTCACGCGGCCGAATTCAAAGGGCCGCGACACGAAGTAGCGAGACAGCAAGGGCAGGGTGGCGCCCATGAGCGTGGTGGGCACGATGAGCAACGCCGCCGAGGCCAGGAAACGCAGCAGCGAGAGCAGGGTGTAGTGATCGCCGAAGGTGGCCCACAGCCAGTGATTGAGCCCAGGGTAGAAGTGGATGAGCCAGGGCACGGCCAGGGCGTAAAGACCGATGGCGGCCTCGGCCAGGGCATAGGCGCCGACGGCATTCTTGATTCGGTCTGCCACCTTGCCCGCCAGGTACGATCCCAAGCCCAGCCCGCCCATATAGGTGGCCAGCACGGTGGACACGGCCAGCGCGGTGGACCCGAAAACCAGGGTCAACATGCGCGTCCACAGCAGCTCGAGGATGAGCCCCGACGC
>Ga0265316_10003867_pt1 | contig 15017 bp, 6 predicted proteins | sample 4522metaG_FD_202092 | JGI IMG/M metagenome (GOLD analysis project Ga0265316, IMG submission 202092) | Rhizosphere microbial communities from Carex aquatilis grown in University of Washington, Seatle, WA, United States - 4-5-22 metaG | ecosystem: Host-associated > Plants > Roots > Rhizosphere >...
AAGATTCATGAACTGTGCGTGATTCGTAAAATTCGAAGTGGCGTTTGATAAAATCTGTATCAAATCTTTCTTCGAATAAGTAAACCCCCTGAAGCATATCTGCCTGCTTAATAAAGCAGGAGCGCAGGATGCGATCCCAACTCCAGTGTTGATTTATAGGCCGCTGAGACGGATCAAGGTCTTTGGCCAATATTTGTTCTTTGTCCATGTATCCTTCCTGTTGTAGGAAAAGGTTTAATTTTTCATCATAGGCAAAATACATTTTTGCAATAATATCTTTCCATTTTGCAGCTTCTGAAAGTTCATTAAAGGAGGTTTTTAAAACTATTTCATTAAAACGATCCTGGTTTTCTTTTTTAATCTTTGAAACTACCTCTAAAGCATAACTTATGCACCAGCTTGCAATAGTGCTTGTATACCAGTTATTGTTGACATTATTTTCATATTCATTTGGACCTGTTACTCCCAGCATCACATATTTTTTCTTCTCACCTGAATAATTAACCCTTTGACACCAGAAACGAGCTATAGCAATTAAAACTTCTAATCCATATTCAGCCAGGTATTTCTCATCACCCGTATGACGGATGTAATTGTATATTGCAAATGCAATGGCACCATTGCGATGGATTTCTTCAAATGTTATTTCCCATTCATTGTGACATTCTTCCCCATTCATAGTAACCATTGGATAAAGTGCTGCCCCGTCAGAATATCCAAGCTTTTCAGCATTTTCAATGGCCTTAGGTAGATGTTTATATCGATAAATTAACAAATTGCGTGTAACTTTTGAAGGTGCCGTGGAAATGAAAAAAGGTATGCAATATGCTTCTGTATCCCAATAAGTACTTCCACCATATTTTTCTCCGGTAAATCCTTTAGGCCCAATATTCAAGCGTTCATCTTCACCGGTATAAGTTTGATTTAAATGAAAAATATTAAAACGGATTCCCTGTTGTGCCTCAATATCCCCTTTAATTACAATATCGCTATGCACCCATATATTTGACCATTTTTTTCTGTGTGCTTCAAGTAACGATTCAAAACCTTGAATAAATGCCTTGTTCACTTTCTCAGTTGCTTTTATTCTAATCTGATTGGGAGAGTAATCCATTGAAGTTACGACTGAAACATACTTGTAAAAAACTGTATTATCGCCTTCTTTTAAAACAACTTTTAAGGAATTGCCTGCATATTTAGGACCTTTAATGATTGTTGGCGAATCAGAAAAATTTTCTCCATTAATTTCTATTTTAAATTTCATTGCAAATCCAACCTGAAAATCGAGTTTTTTTGTCTGGCACAAAAGAAATCCTTCCCATTCGTTTGATTCTGTTTCCAAAATATTCCAAAATTTCTCATTATAATTTGCATCTTCATTTCTTACATCGCCATCTATATAAGGAGTAAAAACTATATCAGTATTACCATTAAGCAAGGTTATTGAATATTTTATAACACCAATTTCAGGATTATCCATACTTAGAAATCGCATTGTATCAACCATAATTTTTTCTCCCGTTGGCATGGCAGCAATAAAACTACGTTGCAGGTAACCTTCCTTCATATTTAAAACCCGTTTGAAATCTGTTATTTTACATTTAGCCAAATCGAGGTATTCAAGGTTAACCTGGATGTCGATACCAATCCAGTTAGGTGAATTCAGCACCTTTGCAAAGTATTCGGGATAACCATTTTTCCACCAACCCACTCTTGTTTTATCGGGAAAGTATATACCTGCAATATAACTTCCCTGTAATGATTTTCCTGAATATCGTTCTTCGAAATTTGCACGCTGGCCCATATGACCATTCCCAAGGCTAAAAATACTTTCAGAGGATTTATGTCTTTTCGGATCAAAACCTTCTTCAATAATACACCACTCGTCGCTTTTATAATATTTATCCATAATAACCGCTTTTCAAAATTCAATTATGGTTCAGGATGTTCCAGTAATCCAATAAATTGTTTAACAGTAAAATTTTTAAATCCGGGAATAACAACATTTGCATGTCCAAGATTGACCGGGTTACCTATTCCCACACATCTCATTTCCGCTGCAATTGCCGCCTCAATACCAGCTTCAGCATCCTCAAATACAACACAATTATGTGGATGTATTTTTATAGCCTGTGCCCCTTTTAAAAATATTTCGGGATCGGGTTTTGCTTTGGTAATTTTTGTACCGTCTATAACAGCGTCAAATAATTCAGTAATCTGCAATTTTTCAAGGATAGTCATTGCATTTTTACTTGCAGAACCCAATGCAGTCTTAATTTTTAATGAACGGCAACCTTCAATAAATTCCCTTGCACCAGGTAGTATTTCATCAGGTCTCATATTAAGGACATATTGAAGATAACTATGGTTCTTTTTTTCAGCCAATAGTTCTTTAGTTTCATCATCCAATTCAATGTTTCCTATTTCAAGCAAAATTTCCAGGGATCGCATCCTCGATATCCCTTTCAGTCTTTCATTTTCTATTTCAGTAAATTCAAATCCTAGTTCGGCAGCAATATTTCGCCATGCAATAAAATGATATTTGGCTGTATCTACAATCACTCCATCAAGATCAAATATGCAAGCTTCGATATTCATTTTAAATAATTAATTAGAATCTTTTACAAATAATACTCCCAGTGATGCTAAAGCCATTGAACTTCCTGCAACGCCAATCATCATTATGGCATTTCCACCAAAGAAACTCAGAATTAAGCCTCCTAATAAACCCGCTGTAATTTGGGGAATTGTAATTGTAGCATTAAATAAACCCATATAAATACCCATTTTACTTGCAGGCAATGAGGCAGAAAGAATTGCATAAGGCATTGCCAGAATTGCCGCCCAGGCAACTCCAACTCCAAGCATAGAGATAATTAGTCCGTATTGGTTATGAACAAAGACCATTGAAATAAGGCCGAGGCCACCAAGCAATAATGAAAATGAATAAACCCGTTTTCTTCCGATGGTATTTGCAATTCTTGCCATGAAAAGTGAGAATAATGCACCAAAAAGACTATAACTTGCAAAAATTACACCTACCCAATTTGCGGCAGAATTATATTTTCCGGACGTTGAATCGGAATAAGCAGTTCTCCAGACATTATGAGCCACTCCCGGAGTGGCATAGACCCACATCAGGAAAAGAGCAAACCAGGAAAAAAATTGTACAATAGCCAGTTGCAGCATAGATGTTGGTATATCTTTTATTAAACTAAGAAGAGATTGATGTGATTTTTCCTCCTCCGTAATTTTATGATACTCTTCGTATTCTTTAGGCTTATATTCCTTAGTTGTAATTGCTGTTATTAAAACAGTTAACAGTAAAATTCCTCCGCCAAAATAAAAGGCCCAAATAACGGTTGCTGCAACTTTTTCTCCATGAATCGGGATATTTGATACACCCAGCCATGTTAATAAAAATGGAAGAAGAGATCCGATTACTGCACCTGCATTTATTAAAAAGCTTTGCACTGAATAACCAATATTTCGCTGTTCATCATTTACCATATCGCCAACCAATGCCCTAAACGGTTGCATAGTCACATTAAAAGAAGTATCCATAAAAAGGAGCATAAATCCACCAAAGAAAACCGGTGGCAACAAATAAGCAAAGAATTCGGAATTCGGCATAAAAAACATAGCCAAAGCAGAAATTATTGCCCCTCCTAATATGAAGGGAATTCTTCTCCCTAAACGAGTCCAGGTTTTATCGCTTGATAATCCAATAATTGGCTGGACTATTAAACCAGCTAAAGGTGCTGCCAGCCAGAAATAACTTAAATGCTCGACGTTAGCTCCTAAGGCAGATAAAATTCGACTTGTATTTCCGTTTTGTAAGGAATAACCAATTTGAACACCCAAAAATCCGAAACTCATGTTCCATATTTGCCAGAAAGATAACTTTGGTAATGATTTCATAATTTCTAATACTAATCTTAATATATTTATAATGTGAACTATCCTTTTATATTTGTTTCAAAATAAAAAACCAAAAAATAGAGAATAGCATTTTATGAGTTCACCTGTAATAGATAAACAATGCAATAATTAAAAATGAAACAACCTTACAAGGAACTATAAGGCCGACGATGAAATTTGATTTTATTGATTTCTATACCCCTGATGAAAAACATGACAAATATAATCTTCAAAATGAAGAATACCAAGGTTTTTTGTGATAATAATTATGTAGATGAAAGGTTATCAATCCTCAAACGGTTGCAAAGGAATTATTTTCTTCTATCTGTCGATTCTCTTTTTACCAGAGTGGGTATTAAAACTTTTGTTTTAAAGCTGTCGGCAGAAATATCATTTTCAATTTTATTAAATAAAAAATTTACGGCTTCAGTGCCCATTTCATAACCTTTTTGCTCGATAGTAGAAAGCGTGGGGCATGCAATAAGTGCGTTTGGCCCATCTCCAAATCCAATTACTGAAATATCATCAGGAACCCTTTTGCTCATTTTTTTTATTACCTGCATAATGGCTATTGCTGTGGAATCGTTAACAGCAAAAATTCCATCAGTATCAGGAAATTCTTCCAAAAATTTGCCAGTTTTTTCGAAGGCCAATTCCTGAGTATCGCAATGCAAAACCAACTTTGGATCAAAAGGAATACTGTTTTGCCTAAGAGCTCTTTGATAACCTGAAAATCGCCCTTGGGCAATCAGAAGATTTTGGGGAGCCGCAAAATGGGCTATTCTTTTACAACCTATATTAATAAGGTGTTCTGTCGCTAAAAAAGCACCTCCTTCATCATCGATGATTACTCGGTCGGTTACGATGTCGGGACAAACCCTATCGAAAAAAACCATTGGAATTCCCTGTGTAATAAAATTTCTGAAATGATTAAAATCTAATGTGCTTTTCGATACAGATATAAGTACACCATCGACCCTGCTTGAAAGCAATGCCTGGGCATTAATAATTTCACGATTATAATTTTCATTACTCTGACAAACCATAACATTATATCCCCGTTCATATGCATAATCTTCAATACCACTTATAACAGATGAAAAAAAATGATGAACTATTTCAGGTATAATAATACCAATAGTATTAGATTTATTTCTTCGTAAACCTAAGGCCAATAAGTTCGGTTCATATTTCATTTGCCGGGCAGTTTCCTTAACCAGTTTTCTTGTTTCCTTATTAATATCCGGATGGTCTTTTAATGCACGGGAAACGGTTGAAACTGATATATCCAGGGCTTTGGCAATATCTTTTATCGTTACCTGGTGTTGCTTCATTTTAAAAAATACTTCTGGTAAAAATAATAAAAAATAAATGCAAAGTAAGGAAATGAAAGCTTTTAATAAGGATATTTTATAAAAAAATTAAAGATGCGATTATTAAAAAATTCCTGATAGAAATAAAAATATCATGTTATATAACACATACTTTATTAGCAAACGATTGTGAAATCGATTGTGAAATCGATTGCAATAAAAAAATTTAGTAATTTGGTTTATAGCAGCTTAAACTATACAATACCATGATTTTGTTTGTTTAAATTTGTACACCCGATGTTGATTTTGAACAATTAAACTGATGAAAAACTTAATATTTTTATTGAGATTAAGGTTTATTGTTTATTATTCTTAATTATACGTTAATTAAATTGTTATCACCTAAAATTTATAAAAACTAACAATTATGAAATTAAAACTACTCAACACATTTTTATTGGCTGCAGCATTTATGACTTCTTTTGCACAACAGGGTTCAATTATTAGTATTAGCGGAACCGTTACAGATGTAAAAGATGGCAGTCCGATGCCAGGGGTAAATGTTATTGTTGATAAAACCAGTCAAGGTACTATTACTGGAATTGACGGCAAATACTCCCTTAAGATTGACAATGCCAATGCGACTCTTGTTATTTCATTTATAGGGTACACTTCCCAAAAGATTGCATTAAACGGACAAACTGTCGTTAATGCGGCTTTGCAGGAAGATGTAATGAAACTCGATGAAATAGTAGTAACCGGATACGGTACCAGCAAAAAGAAAGATATTACAGGATCTTTGGTAACCCTTAAAGCCGATGATTTAAATCAAACAGGAGCAATAACTCCTGAACAAATGTTTCAGGGCAAAGTTTCAGGTGTACAGATTGTAGCCAACAATGGAGAACCTGGTGCCGGAATGCAAATTAAAATCCGGGGAGCAAGCTCAATAAGGTCGGGACAGCAACCATTATATGTAATAGATGGAATTCCTTTTGATATGCAATCTACATCTCCGGATGGAATTAATGGAAATGCATTGGGAGGAGCTCCTGCAACAAGTCCGTTAACTTCTATTAATCCAAACGATATAGAATCGATTGACATTTTAAAAGATGCTTCTGCAGCTGCAATATATGGTTCCAGGGGTGCAAATGGCGTAATTATCATTACAACAAAAAAAGGAAAGGAAGGGGTAAGTGAAGTAAACTATTCTGCTACGGTTAGTTTTTCAAAATTACCTAAAAAACTTGACGTTCTTTCCGGCTCTGAATGGGCAAAATATCGCAAGGATAGCATGGGCATTACAGATTATAATTTTGGTGCAAATACAAATTGGCAGGATCAGATTTACAGAACAGCAATTAGTCAGGATCATAGCCTTTCATTATCAGGTGGATCGCCAAGAACTACTTACCGCACTTCATTTAATTACTCCGACCAACAGGGGATTATTGATAAAACGGAATTGAAAAGATACTCAGGACGTCTAAATATGACCCAAAAAACATTGAATGACAAGTTGCTTTTTGAAGCAGTTTTAAGTGGCTCTCAAATTGTTGATGAGCGGGGACCTGTCGGAGCAACAGGCTTTGAAGGTGATTTAATATTAAATGCTTTGCAGGCCAACCCTACATGGCCGGTACGGGACTCTCTCGGAAATCCTTTTCAGGGAAACGGTGTTTACAATTTTTTTCCTCAGGATAGAAATCCGGTTGCAATGCTACAATATACAAGTGACTTAACCAGGGAAACGAACCTATTAGGTAAATTATCTGCTACCCTTGAAATAATTAAAGATTTAAACTATAAGGTGAATTTCGGAGTCACATATAATAATTCAAACAGATTTATAAATCAAAGCCAAAAATTAAGTTATATGGCATTTGTAGGAGGGGAAGGACAAATTAATAACAGGGAACTTTACAACTATGTAATTGAGCATACTTTAAATTATAACAAGACCCTGGGCTCTCAAACAATTGGCCTGTTAGCTGGATATTCCTATCAGGATTTTAATGTCAGGACTGGTAATATGTCAGGTGGCAATTACGCTACCGATGGCATACTTTATACAAATTTAATTCAGGCTGGTTCATCCCAAACCAACTGGAATATAAGCTCCTCATTTGATAACTACAGGATGCAATCGTACTTTGGCAGGGTCAATTATGATTTAATGGAGAAATACCTTTTTACAGCAACAATACGTGCGGATGGTTCCACTAAATTTGGCACAAATAACAAGTACGGTTATTTCCCATCTTTTGCTGCCGGATGGAGAATGTCTGAAGAAAGTTTCATTAAGGATCTTAATTTATTCAGCAATTTAAAATTAAGACTGGGCTGGGGAGAAACCGGAAACTCTGAAATAGGTACCAAAAACTCTCAATACCTCTATCAAAATGATGATGCAAGTAAAGCTATTATTGGCGGTACGACAATACTTGGCCTGAAGGTTGCAAGAACACCCAACCCAGGCATTAAGTGGGAGACAACTACTTCAAGCAATTTGGGAATAGATTTTGGGGTGCTCAAAGGTAAATTATCCGGAACTGTAGATTTATATCAAAAAACTACTTCTAATTTATTGTTGACTACTCCGTCCGCTCCATTGTCCCCAACCTCTGACATAGTACGGAATATGGATAGTGTTAAAGTTATAAATAAAGGAGTTGAATTTAGCCTTACAGGTGTTATTATTTCAAAAAGCAAACTGTCATGGGATATAACCGGAAATATTTCATTTTTAAGCAATGTGGTTACAGGTTTAAATAAAGCAATTTATGGCACCGGTTCTGCCCAGGGTCAAGGTTTAACAGATGCATGGGTTGAAGTTATCGCAAACAACCAACCAATGAATGAATTTTATGGGGTTAAAATGGATTCGATTGATAAAAAAGGCAATGTCTGGTACATTAAGAAAAAGGGTTATAAAAATCCCCGCTCCGCACCTGATTCTCTTACTTACCTCGGTAATCCCCAACCAAAATTTATCTGGAGTATTACCAATAATTTCAAATTTATGAGCTTCGATTTAAATGTTTTTATTGATGGAATATATGGGAATAAGATATTCAATAATACAGCCTTATTACTCGATAAAAACAACCTTAACCAGTCAAAAAACACACTGAGATATTTGTTTAATGATAAGATACCGACACTTACCTATACACCAACGGTTTCTGATCGTTATGTGGAAGACGGCTCATATATGCGATTGAGCAGTATAACTCTGGGTTATAACCTGAATATTAAATCTAATCCCTGGGTAAAAAAGGCAAGGGTTTATTTTTCAGGTTCAAATTTATTGGTCATGACCAAATACAAAGGATACGATCCTGATGTGAGCAATGGAAATGGATTAGACAGAAATGGAGTCAATTCCTTTGGGATAGATATAACCAGTTATCCAAAAGCAAGAACATATGTTGTAGGATTAAATGTTACGTTTTAATTTAATTAATATTAAAATTTAAAGCCATGAATAAGAAAAATATAATATATTTTATCGCAATGTCTCTGATTTCGGTAATTACCTTACCGGATTGCAGTCTCAAGGAAGATATTAAAGATGAATTGACCCCATCTGTGATACAATCTGACACCGGCCTTTTAAAAAATGTAGTTGCTGCACCTCTTGGCCAGTTGAGAAATTTATGGTGGCGCCAGGATTTTTGGGGTTTCCAGGAAGCAACAACTGACGAATGTATGTTCCCGACAAGAGGAACCGATTGGTTTGATGCAGGAGTTTGGGTTGCTGATAATACACTTCAATGGTCACCGGCAATCCACAGGGATGTAATTGACACTTGGAACGTTTTAAACACTGCAATTTCAAGTGCAAATACTGCATTGGCAAATATTGGAAAAGAAAAATTAAATGAACTGCCAAGTTACACAAGATACCGGTCACAGGTAATATTTCTGCGTTCATTTTATGAATATGCTTTACTTGATCTCTACAGGACATATCCTACAAGGGACCCGTTTAATTATGACTTTTTAAAAGCACCTGCAATTTATAAAGGAAAAGCAGCGTTTGATCGGCTCGTAACCAATTTGGCTGTAATTGTACCAAAAATGGTTGAACGAAAAGATGCTTTATATGGCGAACCGAACAAGGATGCCGGACTTATGCTGCAGGCAAAGCTTTATCTTAATAAAGAAGTTTATACAGGGGTCGCAGGTTATGATTCATGCCTGATTTATGTAAATCAGATTATCAATTCGGGAAACTATTCATTATCCACAAATTATTTCAATATGTTTGTTCCCGATAATGACAAGAATTACAGACAACCCGGTGATGAAGCAATTTTTGTAGCTGTTTATAATGACGATCAAAACTATGGAGTGGATGATCATTATCAATGGGTAAGACAAACTTTTCATTATAACCAGACCATTGGTTCAAAATTCGGTAACTGGAATGGATGTTGTGCTACTCAAAGCTATTTAATGAATACCTGGATTGCTGGTACCGATACTGGTACGGATGTTCGTTGGAAAGATAATTCAATTAAAGCTGCAATGGGTGTAAATTTAGGATTCAATTATGGACAACAATATGATCCGAAATCTAAGAAAGCATTAACTGACCGAAGTGGAAGACCTCTGATATTTACATTTGATTGCCCTTTATCAGGCGCTGCGGAGTCCCAGGGAGTAAGAGTATTAAAATATCCGCCAAAAGCTGCACCAATAAGTCCAGCCCGTTTTGCAAACGATTATTTGATATGGCGTTATGCAGATGCTCTTTTAATGAAAGCTGAATGCCTTGTGAGGGTTAACAGCGATGTTGCCGGAGCATTGGCAATAGTAAATCAGATTCGTACCCAGAGAAAAGCTCCGGTAGTTACTGCTTCTTCAACAACTGAAATGTTAAATAAAATATATATTGAAAGAGGTCTTGAACTATTCTGGGAAGGACATCGCCGCCAGGATATGATTCGGTTTAATACTTTTCTGTTAGCAAAACCAGAATGGTCGACAACAACAAATGCCGATCCAAAAGCATTAATATTACCAATTCCTCTAAGCGCTATTTCAGGAACACCCGGAGGCGTTTTAGTGCAAAACCCCGGTTATTAAAATAATAAACATAATTTTGAAGATATGAGCTATTTAAAACCCTAAACTAAATGCAAATAGTTCGATTGGAGAAAAGAGATAGTGGATTTTTTTCACTATCTCTTTTAATAGTCAGCAATCCTTTAAATTTAAAATATATGCGCCGTTTACTTTTCACCTTTCTTATATTTTCTACTGCCACATGTGACTTTGCACAGGTGGTTACAACAAATCCTTCCTTCCCGTCCGATAAACAACAAATAACAATTACTTTTGATGCAGCACAGGGAAACCAGGGCTTGAAAGGATTTACAGGTGATATCTATGCTCATACAGGTGTAATTACAGATTTGAGCACTGATCTAAGTGATTGGAAATATATAAAAGCAGCCTGGGGTGTAAATATTCCGGCATGTAAAATGACCTCAATTGGCAATAATAAATATACATTGGTAATTTCTCCCGATGTACTTAACTTCTATGGCGTTCCTCAGGACGAAAAAATATTACAACTTGCTTTTGTATTTCGTGATGCCAGTGGAAATACTACAGGACGTGATGTCGGAGGTAAAGATATTTTTGCTGATGTTTATCAGTCCGGTTTAAATGTAAAATTTATTTATCCCACCGATAAATATCTGATAACAGATTCAGGAAATGTAGTTCCTATTAATGTAAGTGCAACAAAATGCGACTCAGTTGCTCTCTATGACAATGGTGTGAAATTAATTTCCATTGATACTTCAAATAATTTATCATTCAATTTAAAAATAAATAATACCGATAACCAGGTTATCGTTGCAAAAGCCTATGATTCGTCAGGTATTGCCGCTGATACTTTTACAATTATTATTAAAGGAAACACAGTTCATGCTACATTACCATTGGGTGTCCATGATGGAATCAATTATATTGATGACCAAACAGTAACTTTTGTGCTTTTTGCTCCTTATAAAAAATTCGTTTACCTGCTGGGCGATTTTAATAACTGGGTTCCCGACAACAATTTCATGATGAAAAAGGATAGCGACCGGTTTTGGATAACTTTAAACGGTTTGACTTCAGGAAAAGAATATATATTTCAATATTTCATAGATGGGAATATTCGTATTGCCGATCCCTATTGTGAAAAAATTTCCGATCCTTCATATGATAAAAATATTCCAGGCAACATATATCCTGATCTAATAAAATACCCGGCATTTAAAACCAATGGAATAGCCGGAGTAATTCAAACAGCTCAAACACCTTATAATTGGCAGGCAACTACATTTTCACCCCCTGATAAAAATAAATTAGTAATATATGAATTGCTAATAAGAGACTTCACAGCAAACAAAGATATTAAAACCGTTACGGATTCTCTGCCATACCTGATCCGTCTGGGAGTAAATGCAATAGAATTAATGCCTTTTAATGAATTTGATGGAAATGACAGTTGGGGCTACAATCCATGCTTTTATTTTGCTCCTGATAAAGCTTATGGAACAAAGGAAGATTATAAGAAATTTATTGATGTTTGCCATCAAAACGGAATTGCCGTAATCCAGGATATGGTCCTCGATTTTTCAACCAATAATTCCCCATTGGTTCAAATGTATTATGCAAATGGAAATCCTTCAGCACAAAATCCGTGGTACGACACTATTTCACCGAACACTTCTTATGTTTTTGGAAATGTCTTCAACCATGCAAGTCCTTATACCAGAAAACTTACGGACAGTATTACTTCTTTTTGGATGAGCGAATACAAAATTGATGGTTTCAGGTTCGACTTCGCAAAAGGCTGGACCAATACTAAAGGTGAAGGTACACCTTATGATCAGTCGCGTATTAATAACCTTGAACTCGCAGCAGACCATATCTGGAAGCAAAATCCTAAAGCTTATGTAATTCTGGAACTCTTTACAGCCAATTCTGAAGAAACTGTGTTGGCCAATTATGGAATGCTGATTTGGGGAAACATGAACACGGCTTATTGCCAGGCAGCGATGAGTTATAATGATGCAGGGGGGTCATGGAATCTTTCCGGAATATTCTATAAAAATCTCGGTTGGAACAAACCAGGTTTAGTTGGATACATGGAAAGCCATGATGAACAACGGGTAGGTTACAAATGCATAACCTGGGGTAAAAAATCCGGTTCTTACGACATCAAACAAGTACCAATTATGACTCAACGTTTACAACTCGATAATTTATTTTTTATCCCCGTTCCTGGTCCAAAAATGATCTGGCAGTTTGGTGAATTGGGATATGATATTCCTATTGACAGTTTTGGCCGTACCGGCGATAAGCCTGTTAAATGGGATTATTTTTTCGATCCGGATCGAAAGGAAATTTATAATATGGTGCGTACGTTAAACAAAATTAAATTGGAAGATTCCATATTCAATACAACAAATTTTAAAATGGATGTGGCAGGAAATGTAAAAAAATTATATTTCAGCAATAGTAAAGAACAAATTGTAATTGTTGGAAACTTCGATGTTGTTTCGGTACCGGTTTCCATAAAATTTTCATCAACAGGGCTGTGGTACGACGTTTTTAATAAAGACAGCATAACACTTTTGGATTCGACTTACAATCTTAACCTGAATCCCGGAGAATATAAATTTTATTCTACAAAGATGTTTAAAACATATTTATCTCTTACTAATCCAAAGATTGACGATAAAGTTTCTGTTTTTCCCAACCCATTTAATGACCATATTACTATAAATGGAATTAACAATATAAAATATATTGAATTGTATAATGTCATGGGACACATGTTGTTTAAATCTAATACACTGAATAACGGCCAATTAACCACAAATAATCTTAAACCGGGATTTTACTTTTTAAAAATCATATTAAAGAATGGTTCGCAGCAATCAGTTAAATTAATAAAGTAGTTTTTTTTTAGTTAGTTTGTTTTGTCTATTCTTTGAAAACCCTGTTATCAAATGATAACAGGGTTTTTTTTGTATTGCTTATTACTATAATTAAATAATTTCATTTTCTTTATTTATCGTCTGAACTCATGTTAATTTATTTTTCTTAAGAATTCATAATTTATTTAAAAGTATCTTTTATCATTTTAAAATATTACTCAAACGTTCACCTGATTTTAAGATATTTTCACATTCAAAAAACAACATTAAATAAATCTTAATGTTAATTTGAATATTAATGATCCTCTTTATGAAAGGTATTTTAAAATTCACGCCTGAAAAGTAATGGAGTATTTAAAATTAATTATTCCTTTTAAAGATTCGAAATTATTTTAAATCGCATTTGATGGAAAAACAAATCAAAATTATTTTCTTCTTTTTACTCCTGAATTTATATTTTATCCAAATTGCATTGTCAATTAATGAAAAAGATAAATGTACTGTGAGTGGGTATGTGAAAGACGCAAAAAACGGTGAAGCATTGATTGGCGCCACTGTTTTTATTAATGAAATTCAAACTGCCGGGATAACAACAAATGCTTATGGCTTTTATTCACTTACAATTGCCCGAGGTAATTATACCATAATAGCCCAGTTTGTAGGGTATACACCAATAACGCAAACTTTAAAACTGGATCAGAATAAAAAAATTGATTTTGAACTTAGTGAGAAAGTTACAGAATTAAATGAAGTTATTGTAACATCAACCCGGCAAAAACAAAATGTTGAAAAACCGGAAATGGGCGTGAATAATTTAAGTATTAAGGAAATTAAAAGTATCCCTGCCCTATTTGGTGAAAGGGATGTTTTAAAATCTATTCAATTACTGCCAGGTGTATTGCCTGCAGGAGAAGGGAATAGCGGCTTTTTTGTCCGCGGTGGCAGCGCTGATCAGAACCTGATTCTTTTGGATGAGGCAACCGTTTACAATGCTTCGCATTTATTAGGCTTCTTTTCTGTTTTTAACCCCGATGCTGTTAAAGATGTCACCTTATATAAAGGTTCCATGCCTGCAGAATATGGCGGAAGGTTATCTTCTGTACTGGCAATGACCATGAACGACGGAAACAGTAAAGAATACCATGTGAACGGGGGTATTGGGCTGATAGCTTCGCGGCTTACAGTTGAGGGTCCGATTGATAACAATGGTTCTTTTATTATTTCAGGACGACGAACTTATGCCGATATTATTGCCCACGGTTTATATGATATTCACATTTTAAAAGATACTTCCCTTAAATCTGCAACTCTTTATTTCTATGATTTGAATGCAAAAGCAAATTACAGAATTACTGACAAGGATAGGGTTTACTTATCGGGATATTTTGGGAAAGATGTTTTAGGAATTCTTCAGGGCGGCATCAATTGGGGCAATACTACGGCAACCCTCAGGTGGAACCATTTGTTTTCTGATAAGTTATTTTCAAACACTTCATTGGTTTACAGTAATTATAATTATACAATAAATAATGGTGATTCACGAAATACAATTAATATAGTTTCTCAAATTCAGGATTGGAACCTGAAGGAAGATTTCCAGTTGTTCCCGAATGAAAGAAACCAGGTAAAATTTGGGTTCAACTCAATACATCATACTTTCATCCCGGGAACAGTGGAAGATACAAGTTCAAATATTACACGTCCCACACTTCCGCATAAATATGGCTGGGAAAATGCCATTTATTTTTCACATGAAATTAAAATGACCCCGAAAATAAATTTTATTTATGGACTTCGGCTTTCAATGTTTACATTAATGGGACCGGGAACT
>Ga0265316_10003868_pt1 | contig 15016 bp, 13 predicted proteins | sample 4522metaG_FD_202092 | JGI IMG/M metagenome (GOLD analysis project Ga0265316, IMG submission 202092) | Rhizosphere microbial communities from Carex aquatilis grown in University of Washington, Seatle, WA, United States - 4-5-22 metaG | ecosystem: Host-associated > Plants > Roots > Rhizosphere >...
AAATCTGTATTCAACATCGACAACAGAGAAATGAATGGGTTCCTTGATTATATTTTCCAGATAATATTCAATTACTTCATGGTAATAAATAGGAGAAATATGTTCTCCTGATATTACAGAGCTTTTCTCAAACAGATATATTGTTAGAGGAAATACCTGGTTGTTGTTCAACTCAATATTTTCCTCACCATTGTAATAAAACATGAAAATTTTTACAGAAGGCAGATATAAGAAATAAACCTGGCCCTGAAGTTTCTCCCTGCTGATAAACTTGATATCAGGGAAAATATTTACTTTACCAGCTATTAAAAGGTTTTTTTTATCCCGGATCTGGTGAAGGTTTTCAAATATAAATTCACATAATGATTGATATTCTTCCGTTTTTATACGAAATTCTGAAGCAATAAAATCTATGGTATCCCGTAAATGATGATCGGTTTTGAGTCCGTAAAAATGGTTGATCTGGTAGTACTTGATGAACTGTAACAAATGAATTACAATGGAAATACGTTGTTTTATAGGAAGATCTGAACAAATAGAACTACAAATAACTTTTAAACCCTGGTGTCCATCATTTTCATCCTTTAATTCTTCTGGTTTATTTAAATATTCCTCATGGAATTTTTGAAAAAGTTTTAGATAATAGTCGAATTTTTGCAGATGCAATTCTTTTCTGAGAAGTTTTTCGATAAAGCTCCTGGTATGCTCATATATTACTTCCGGATGCAAAACCTTAATATATGCAAACAGTCTCAGCAATGATATCAATAGTGTTTCATTCATAAGTCACTTCTGATTTTATTAAACATTCGTTCATTGCCTGGAACAGTTCATTAATATTTATCGGTTTTTTGATAAATGCATCGCATCCCGAATTAAATGCTTTTTCCCTGTGTTCGGGAAGCGAATAGGCTGTTTGGATGATTATAGGGATTTCGGGATGAATTTTTTTTATTAACCTGGTGGATTCGTAACCATCCATAACAGGCATATTAAGGTCCATTAGTATCAAGTCTAATGACTTTTTTTCCTTTACCAGGTCCAGCGCAACCTTTCCGTTCTCAGCTGAAATAACTTTTGCACCTAAATCCTTAAGTATAAATTCTAAATACAGCCGGTTTGATGCAATATCATCTACTATTAAAACTGTTTTGTTTGTTAAATTTGTTTTTATTTCTTCCTTTTGTTTGGCTAAAGGGAGTACTTGTTTATCCGATTGTTCAATAACTATCGGTAAAGTAATATAGAAGGTTGAACCTTTTCCAGGTTGCGATTCAACCCAAATGGCCCCGTTCATTTTTTCGACAAAACTTTTACAAATGGCAAGCCCCGAACCAATTCCCCCGAATTTCTTAGATGATGATTCTTCGACCTGTCTGAAAAAATCAAAAATAAGTTCCTGTTTTTCAACCGGTATTCCGATACCTGTATCTTTTACATAGAATATTATTTTTTCTTTATTTTCCAAACGATAACTGACTTCAATTTTACCACTGTTTGTAAACATGATGGCATTTCTTATTAATTTTCGGATAATTTCCCCGAACATATCATTATCTGCCATAATCACGGTACTTTCTTCCGGGATTCCATCGAATACAGAGAATGTCAGACTTTCCTTATCACTTTTGAGTATTTCGTCATTGATAATGAACCGGGCTTTGTTCAGTATATTGCCAAGTTCAATATTTTTAATATTCATTGAAATATTTTCTGACAAAATGGAAGAAATAATGAAGAGGTCTTCTATGATATCCAATAGCTGGTTACCTCCTTTATTGATGATTTTTGCGAAATCTAAAATCTGTTGTTTATCGTCTATACCGGTTATCAATTTTGAAAATCCGAGTATGCCATTGAGGGGAGTACGTAATTCATGAGAAAGATTAGTAAGAAATATGGATTTAAGCCTGTCGTTCTCTTCCGCCTTTTCTTTGGCTATCCCCAGTTCTTTGTTTATTTGTATATATTTTTCATTTTGCGCTTCAATCAGCACATTTTTTTCTTTAAGGTCTACCTCTGCCTGCTGTCGTTTAATCTCAAGCTCATGTTCGTTTATGGCCCTTTTAATTGCGGGAACCAACCTTTCAAGCTTATTTTTGAGCACATAATCTGTTGCACCGTTTAACATCGCGTTAATAGCGGCATCTTCTCCCATGGCGCCTGAAACAAAAATAAATGGCATATGGGAATATTTTTCCCTTGCTACTTTTAATGCTTCGTTACCATTATAATCGGGCAGACTGTAATCTGATAATATGATATCGATACTTTCAGTTTCCAGGATACTTAAGAAATCTTTTTCGTTGTCTGCTAAAAAATACTCATACTCTTTAATACCACTTTCAATCAAAGACCGTATTAACTCGGAATCTCTTAAAGAATCCTCAAGGTGCAGTATTTTTATTTTTTTATCCATATAATCAGGCGACAAAAGAGTTTTAAAAATTCAATTTCATTAGGTATTTACAGGTGGTGGTTGATTTATGACAGCCCAATATTGTCCCAAAATTTTTATTGCATCAATAAACTGAACAATATTTACAGGTTTAACCACATATGAATTAGCTCCATGTTTATAACATTCGACCATATCTTTTTCTTCACGGGATGATGTTACCATGATCACCGGAATTAATTTAAATTTAGTATCGGAGCGGATGTATTTTAACACTTCTATTCCAGTCATCTTTGGCATTTTTATATCTAACAGGATAATTGCGGGATTGCCAAACCTATTAGCAAATTTGCCACGTTTGTATAAATAATCTAATGCCTCTTCACCGTCTTCTGCAACATCAACCTCATTAGCCAGGTTTTTTTCAGCAAGTGCGGCGATTACCAGTTCGACATCTTTTTGACTATCGTCCACAATAAGAATTCTTTTTACTTCTGTAATCATAATTTAACTTTTTTATTAAATCCTGGCTGCCGGCTATTGGTCTTTGGCTAAAAACTAATAGGTATTGGCTTAAGGCCCTTAATATTAATTATTCGGTACATTGAAAAAAAATGTGGCACCATTTCCGACTTCACCTTCAGCCCAGCATTTTCCGCCATGCCGTGTTATTATCCTGTTCACATTGGCAAGTCCAATCCCGATCCCTTCAAAGTCCCTGGCTTTATGCAGCCTTTGGAAAACACCAAAAAGTTTATCGGCATACTTCATATCAAAACCGGCCCCGTTATCTTTAATAAAATATATTGTTTTATCGTTCTCGATTTTCCCGCCAATATCAATTATTGTTTTTTCTTTATTCCGGGAATATTTCAAAGCGTTGGAAATAAGGTTTACCCAAACCTGGTTGATTAAGTTTTCGTCTCCCATTGCATCCGGAAGTTCAGATATGTTAAATTCTATATTCCTGCCATTGTAATCATCGCTTAAAGATTTAAACAACCGTGTCACCATATTTTTTGAATTAATTTTTGTCCTTTGCAATTCGGCCCTGCTAAATCTTGAAAATGTCAGTAGTGCATCAATAAGGTTTCCCATTTCACGGGTTGACTCTGAAATGGTATTCAAATATCTTAATCCTGTTTCATCGAGTTGGGATGAATTATTTTTACTCAACAGGTCGACAAAACCACCAATATGTCTTAATGGCGCCCTCAGATCGTGAGAGACTGAATAGCTGAATGCTTCGAGTTCTTTATTTGCGGTTACCTGTTTTTCTTTTTCTTCGTATTGTAACAAAAGTTCTTTGTTAATTTGAATGTATTTTTCGTTTTGTGCTTTTATTTCCTCGTTTTTTTCTTTAAGATCTATCTCTGCCTGCTTACGCTGAATTTCAAGCTCATGTTCTTTCATGGCCCTTATAATTGCTGGTATCAATCGATCGAGTTTATGTTTGAGCACATAATCCGTTGCACCGTTTAACATCGCGTTAATAGCAGCATCTTCTCCCATAGCGCCTGAAACGAATATGAATGGCATGTAAGAATATTTTTCCCTGGCAACTTTTAATGCTTCGTTGCCATTGTAATCGGGAAGGCTGTAATCTGATAATATTATGTCGATATTTTCCGTTTCCAGGAAATTTTTGAAATCTTTTTCGTTATCGGCCAAAAAATACTCATACCCGATTATTCCACTTTCTATCAAAGAGTGTATTAGTTCGGAATCTCTTATGGAATCTTCAAGATGCAGTATTTTTATTTTCTTATCCATAGATTCAATCGTTAGTAGCGATTAAAAAAATAATTTTATTGTGCATGTTCAGGTGGTGGTTGATTGATGACTGCCCAATATTGTCCCAAAACTTTAATTGCATCGATGAACTGAACGATATCGACAGGCTTGACCACATAAGAATTAGCGCCAAGTTTATAACTCTCAACCAGGTCCCTTTCTTCGCGGGATGATGTTACCATGATCACCGGAATTAATTTAAAATTAGAATCGGAACGAATGTGTTTAAGCACCTCTATTCCATCCATCTTTGGCATTTTTATATCTAAAAGGATAACAGCGGGATTGCCAATTTCATTAGCAAATTTGCCGCGTTTATACAGATAGTCTAATGCCTCTTCACCATCTTCTGCAACAATAACTTCATTGGCAAGATTTTTTTCAGCAAGTGCAGCAATGGTCAGCTCGACATCTTTAGGACTATCGTCCACAATAAGGATTCTTTTTACCTCTGTATTCATAATTTGATTTTTTTATAAATGGTTATTAGTTGTTTGGTATACTAAAGAAAAAATTTGCACCATTGTTGACTTCACTTTCCGCCCAGCATTTTCCTCCATGCCGTATAACAATCCTGTTTACATCAGCAAGCCCTATCCCAATCCCTTCAAATTCCCTGGTTTTATGAAGCCGTTGGAAAACGCCGAAAAGTTTATCAACATACTTCATATCGAAACCTGCCCCGTTATCTTTGATATGAAATATCGTTTTGTTATTTTCCATTTTACCTCCAATATCAATTATTGCTTTTTCTTTTTTCCGTGAATATTTCAAAGCATTGGAGATAAGATTGTCCCAAACTAATTTGATTAATATTTCGTCACCCTTTATATCCGGCAGTTCTGATATATTAATTTCAACATTCCTGCCCTCTAATTCATCGCTAAAAGTTTTTAGTATACGGTTTACCATATTTTTCGAGTTAATATTAGTCCGTTTCAGTTCGGTCCTGCTTAATCGTGAAAATGTCAACAATGCATCAATAAGGTTTCCCATTTCATGGGATGACTCTGAAATAGTGTTTAAATATCTTAACCCTGTTTCGTCGAGCTGGGATGAATTATTTTTTTTAAGTAAATCAACATAACCGCCGATATGTCTTAAGGGTGCCCGCAAATCGTGTGAGACAGAATAACTGAATGCTTCGAGTTCTTTATTTTCGGCTACCTGTTTTTCTTTCTCTTCGTATTGAATGACAATTTCTTTTTTGGCAATGATTAACTCTGCTGCACGTTTTTCTTTCTCTTTGTTTTGAATCCAATAATTACCGACAGCTACTAACAAAAGAATGGTGCATACCATCATTAAAATAAACATGCACACTGAAAACAGGCTAAACATTTTCACTCTGCGCTCGTTTGTTTGTTTTCGCTGGGTAAGCAAGGTGGCTTCTTCCTGTTGAATAGCATCCGTAATTAAGCGCAAATGATCGGTATATTGCAAGCCCTGTTTGGTGGAACTATATGCTATGGCTGGTGCTAATCCTTGTTTGCTTCTTAATTCAACCGAATGTAAAGAAAAATTCAAACGCTTGTGCATATAAAAATTTAATGAATCTATACGCTGTTCCTGCCTTGGATTATCCAGTGTAAGTTGCCTGAGTTGATCGATGTATTTGAAGATTGTTTTTTCGGAAGTATATAATGGTTCAAGAAATGTACTGTCGTTTGTAATAACAAAACCACGTGAAGCAGTTTCTATATCTATGCCAAGTGAGAGTATTTTGCCCGATTGATAAATAACCTGCTCGGTGTGTTGCACCCATTTTTCAGAGTTATGAAGTTTTTGGTTGCTTTTATAAACGGCATAACCTAAAATCACATTGCCTGCCAGAATTATGGAAGAAAAGAGCAAGAGTTTTTGTATAATACTAATTTTCATTTGAACTTTTATTAGTGTTACATCATCTGATATTTTTTTGCTTTTTGTACACAGATGAAGGCCCGATAACGCGTTAAAAAATTTACCTGATTAACTATTTACAGGCGGTGGTTGATTTATGACAGCCCAATATTGTCCCAAAACTTTAATTGCATCAATGAACTGAATAATATCAACAGGTTTGACAACATAAGAATTGGCGCCAAGTTTGTAACTTTCAACCAAATCTCTTTCTTCACGCGACGATGTCACCATGATTACCGGAATTAGCTTCAGTTTAGGTTCGCTGCGGATGTGTTTAAGCACTTCTATCCCATCCATCTTAGGCATTTTAATATCTAAAAGGATAACAGCAGGATTGCCATTTTCATTAGCAAATTTGCCACGTTTGTACAAATAGTCTAATGCCTCTTCTCCGTCTTCAGCAACAATGACTTCATTGGCAAGATTTTTTTCAGCGAGGGCAGCGATTGCCAGCTCAACATCTTTAGGACTGTCGTCCACAATAAGTATTCTTTTTACTTCTGTTTGCATTATAGTAATTATTTAAATTATTTTGTCTAATGGTTGTTAGGTTTTGGCTATTAGCTTTTTTATCATTTTTCTAATTTTCTGGTCATAAGCTAATAGCTAACTACTAAAAGCCAATGCCTTTTGTTTTTTAATTATTCGGTTTACTAAAGAAAAATGTGGCACCTTTATCAACTTCACCTTCCGCCCAACATTTTCCACCATGCTTGGTTATAATCCTGTTCACATTGGCAAGCCCAATCCCAATCCCTTCAAAATCCCTGGCTTTATGAAGCCGTTGGAAAACACCGAATAGTTTATCTGCATATTTCATATCGAAACCGGCCCCGTTATCTTTTATATAAAATACTGTATTGTCATTCTCGATTTTCCCTCCGATTTCTATCACTGCTTTTTCTTTTTTCCGGGAATATTTCAAAGCGTTGGAGATAAGATTAACCCAGACCTGTTTAATTAAATTTTCATCACCCATGCCATCGGGAAGTTCTGATATAATTATTTCGACATTTCTACCGGTTAATTCATCGCTAAAAGTTTTAATTACCTGATTTACCATGTTTTTTGAATTAATTTTAGTACGTTGCAGTTCGGCCCTGCTTAATCTTGAAAAGGTCAGCAGCGCATCGATAAGGTTTCCCATTTCAATGGATGATTCTGAAATGGTATTCAAATACCTTAATCCTGTCTCATCGAGTTGGGATGAATTATTTTTAATAAGTAAATCGACAAAACCGCCAATATGTCTTAACGGGCCTCGCAGATCATGGGAAACGGAATAGCTGAATGCTTCGAGTTCTTTATTTGCTGCTTCCTGTTTTTCTTTCTCTTCGTATTGAATGACAATTTCTTTGTCGGCAATAATTAACTCTGCTGCCCTTTTTTCCTTCTCCTCGTGTTGAAAGACAAGCTCTTTATCAGCAATGATAAGTTCTGCCGCCCGTTTCCCTTTTTCTTCGTTTTGATAAACAAGTTCTTTGTCTGCTATGATAAGTTCTGCTGCCCGCTTCTCTTTTTCTTCATTTTGATATACAAGCTCTTTATCAGCAATGATAAGTTCTGCTGCCCGTTTTCCTTTTTCTTCGTTTTGAAAAGCGAGTTCTTTATTGGCAATAGTCAATTCAGCTGCCCGTTTTTCTTTCTCCCTGTTTTGAAAGGCAAGTTCTTTGTTGGCAATGATTAACTCTGCTGCCCGTTTCTCTTTCCTTTTGTTCTGAAAGCCAAGTTCTTTGTTTGCTATGGTCAACTCTGCTGCCCGTTTCTCTTTCTCTTCGTTTTGAAAGGCAAGCTCCTTGTTTGCCATGATTAACTCATCTGCCCGTTTTTCTTTCTCCCTGTTTTGAAAGGCAAGTTCTTTGTTGGCAATAATCAATTCTTCTGCACGTTTTCCTTTCTCTTTGTTTTGAAAGGCAAGCTTTTTGTTGGCAATGATTAATTCTGCTGCGCGTTTTTCTTTCTCTTCGTTTTGAAAGGCAAGTTCTTTGTTAGCTATGATTAACTCTTCTGCACGTTTTCCTTTTTCTTCGTTTTGAAAGGCAAGTTCTTTATTGGCCATGATTAACTCATCAGACCGTTTTTCTTTCTCCCTGTTTTGAAAGGCAAGCTTTTTATTATCTATAATTGACTCTGCTGCACGTTTTTCTTTCTCTACGTTTTGAAATGCAAGTTCTTTGTTGGCAATGATTAACTCTGCTGCACGTTTTTCTTTCTCTACGTTTTGAAATGCAAGTTCTTTGTTGGCAATGATTAACTCATCTGCCCGTTTTTCTTTCTCCCTGTTTTGAAAGGCAAGCTCTTTGTTAGCTATGGCTAACTCAACTGCCCGTTTCCCTTTCTCCTTATTTTGAATGGCAAGTTTTTTGTTGGCAATGATTAATTCTGCTGCCCGTTTTTCTTTCTCTTCGTTTTGAAAGGCAAGCTCTTTGTTGGCAATGATTAACTCGTCTGCCCGTTTTTCTTTCTCTTCGTTTTGAAAGGCAAGTTCTTTGTTGGCTATAATTAACTCATCTGCCCGTTTCTCTTTCTCCCTGTTTTGAAATGCAAGCTCTTTGTTGGCAATGATTAATTCTGCCGCGCGTTTTTCTTTCTCTTCATTTTGAAAGGTAAGTTCTCTGTTGGCAATGATTAACTCTGCTGCACGTTTTTCTTTCTCTTCGCTTTGAAAAGCAAGTTCTTTGTCTGCAATGATTAATTCTGCTGCACGTTTTTCTTTCTCTCCGCTTTGAAAAGCAAGTTCCTTGTCTGCAATAATTAATTCTGCTGCGCGTTTTTCTTTCTCTTCGCTTTGAAAAGCAAGCTCTTTGTCAGCTATGATTAACTCTGCTGCCCGCTTCTCTTTCTCTTCGTTTTGAAAGGCAAGCTCTTTGTCAGCAATGATTAACTCTGCCGCACGTTTTTCTTTCTCTTCGTTTTGAAAGGCAATCTCCTTGTTAGCAATAATTAACTCATCCGATTTTTTTCTTTTACCCATTTTCTACCTTCACAAAGTTGTTTTATTTTAAAATTATCCATAACTCATTTACTTTTTGCAAGTTCACGAGCCTGGCTGACCCAATTATCGCGTACTATACGACCAGGGGAAATTTCTAATATCTCAGTAATGGTTTCCACATCTTCAGGTGTAAGCTTGCTGATTTGATCAAAAGTATAGATGTCGAGCAGGTTGAGCCTTTCCTCGATCCATAAACCAATTCCCTTTATCAAGGTTAAATTATTAGCCTGGTGTTTGTGGGCAACCCCTAACCTGTCGTAGTAAATCCTTCCTTTTCTTTCCCTGATTCGTTTAAGCAATTCAGATTTTTTACCTGCAATCTGAACAAGTTCTTTAGCCTGATGTATCCATTCATCTCTTTCAATTCTGCCGGGAAAGTATTCAATAGCTTCGGTAACTGTATTAACATCCTCTTCAGTAAAATTACTGATCTGTCTGAACGTATAGATATCCAGTGCATGAAGTTTTTCCTTAATCCATCCTCCGATTCCACTAATGATTGTCAAATCGTCAGCTTCGTCTTTATGGGCAATTCCTATCCTATCATAGTAAATGTATTCTTTTCTTGCCCTTATTCGTTCCAGGAACTCCTTCCTCTTTTCTTCACCATGCACAAGTTCTTTGGCTTGAATAACCCATTCGTCCCTTTCAATCCTGCCGGAAAAATACTCAATGGCATCATTAATAGTACTTATATCCCGGGCAGTGAATTTGCTAATCTGATTAAAAGTAAAGATATCTAATGCATGTAGTCTCTCTTCAATAAAAGGACCAATGCCGCTGATCATCTTCAGGTCGTCCTTTTCAGCCTCAGTGGCTGTTCCAAAACTATTATAATCCAATAAATGCTTACGTTGCGCAATATGAACCAAAGCTTCATCTTTTTCATACAACAGTTGTTCCGTTCTTGTATTTTTTAATGTCATATCATCTGTTTCATGAACAGCTTCAGTATGAAGCGCTTTAAGAGCTTTTACTTCCTGAATTAAATGTTCTATTTCATCGTCCTTTTCACGAAGACTTTTATACAGGTTACTGTTTTCGGTTTTAAGATTGACGGTTTGGTTTTTCAATCCATCCCTTTCGGATTCAATAACTTTTATTCTACTTTCATAAATCGACTTATAATAAAGCCATGAAGTTAAATACCCAATGATTGCGGCAACAAGTAATAAAGAAAGTATTTCAAGTGTTGCTTCGCTTTTCGTTTGTGCTAAAAGAATTAATAATGTGTTCATGTTTTTATTTTTTTATGGTTATTTCGGTTCTCCTGTTATTGGCTCTGCCTGCCGTTGAATTGTTATTGTCAGCAGGTTCTTTTTTACCTTTGGATTCTATGTTAATCTTGTCTGAGTGCATTCCCTTGCTTTCAAAAAAATGCTGCATGCTTTGGGCACGTCTAAGTCCCAGGGCCTGATTGTATTCATCGGATCCAATTGCGTCGGTATGGCCGGTAATATTTAGCCTTGCTTGTGAGTTTTGATCCAAATAAGCATTTGATTCATCAAAGTACTTATCTGTCTTTGCATCAGAAGTGAAATCAGATTTGTCAAATGCAAAATAGATTACCAGGTCTTTAGGGATTACTGCCTGTTCCTGAATATCAGGCTTACGTACTGTGTCACCAGCAAGGGCATCCTTATGGTTGACCGTGTCAATTTGCATGGTTGTTGGTTCATAGCACAATCCTTTTATCTTGCATACATAGATATATGTTGCTAAAACTGACCATGCAACAAATGCAAAAAATCCAATTATTAAAATTCTCATTGTTTTATATAATTTAAGTTAATTAGACTGTAGGCAATTAGACTGTAGACTTTTAAGTTTACCGCAATGTTCAATCAATATTAAATTAATTTTCACCTTGCGTGTATCTTCCCATATCCTAATAGTCTATAACCTATCTGCCTTTTTTATTTACCTGATGTGATGAAAGTCTTTCAAATTAAAACCATCCGGGTTATCATTAGTGATCTTGCGGTAATCATAGTAATAAAGATTGCCTTCGACATCTAAAATCATTTCAAAGCATTTTCCAGCCCCGGTATTCCTGGCCGGGCCAACATGAAAATTGAACAAAGCATTGGTCGGGTTTGAAGAGAGTTCTGTCTGAATCTCCGAAGAAGTAAGCAGTTTAACATAGTATGGATAAACTGCGCTAATTTTTTCAGTGGAATTGGCATCCGGGGCCATCATATCTTTATTAAATAATAATACTTTACCTTTAAAACCTGCTGAGCCGTTGTAATATTTCAACCCTTTCAGTGAAATAATCAGACGTTTTGTCTCAATATTTTTTGCATGTTTCTGCATGAATTGAACAAGAGCAGGTATGGCATATCCATAATCCATATTATTATTATTGTCGTCCGAATATGAAATCGGGATGCTGCATATTTCGGGCATGTTGGTCATGTCATTTGCTACATCTCCCAACACTAGGCTCAGGTAATTATAGCTTACGCCTCCGGGATCTTTATCGTAGACACCTTTCATCAGCACTAAAAAAGAATATTTCGAATCGAACCGTCGTTTTTGGAATTCCTCCTGATCAATAAATTCAAATTCGGTAGATTTCCAATATTTCTGAACGGCATCTTTAATAATTAAATTGTAAGAAATGCTTCCACTTTCAAGCACCACACAAGTTTTTGAGTTTATAAACATCCCTATTTGCTGTTTCGACGCCATCGGAGGATCTGCCATTATCCCCAAACTTAAAAACCCAAAAACAAAAATGTAAATACATTTTTTTAATACCGTACCCGGCATAAATCCGTTTATAGTCCGGGTTAAAATTGTCTTTTTCATGGTAAAATATTAATTATCAATAAGCTGAAGTCTGTTAATAAATTCCTAAACTATTAAAAGATTATTCCACTTATTGATGGTACAAAGGTGAGCCGATAAATTCCCGGAACTGTTACATAACTTTGGGAATAAGTTACATCATTCACACTTTTAAAATATTGCAGCTTGAAGTATTCTTATGGTTATCAGTTATTCATAATCATTTTTGATTGTCTCAAATAACGTTCAAAGGCCGATTGAAAAATCAGCCTTTGAAAAAGTTGGCTTTAATGCCTGTAGTTTATTTCAAAAATATATTTGCCCGTCAACCTTTTCTATTCCTTTTTTCTTTCGGTCCCCTTTTACATTCTTTTAAATCAAACCTGACGCGTTGGTCGTCGGTTAGAATTTTACGGATATCCTGCTTGTGTGCCGCACATTTTTTCATCATTTCAGCTTTAACAACAAGTATTTCATCTATGGTTTTGTCGATGGCACTTAAATCTGCATTGTCGGCAGTTTCAAGGGTTTTAAGGTGGCTTTTTTTCTCGCATACCTGGTTTTTCAATTGAAGCATTTCTTTTTGATGCGAAGTTTTCAATTTCTCAATTTTCTGTTTCTGTTCATCCGATAATCCTTTTATACCGCAGCAACTTTCTTTTTTACCATCTTTGTTGCACATTTCTTTTTTCTCCATGCCTGCCATTTTCCCTTCTTCTTTTTTATCTCTTTCTTTATTCCCCTGGGCAAACATCGATGTGCTCATGCCTATAAATATTAATGCAAGCATCATCGTCATAATTTTTTTTCCTGTAATTTTCATATTATTTGAATTTAAATTTGTGAATGAATTTTCACGGTACAAAAGTGAACCCTTACATTCAGGAAAGTGTTACATAACTTTGGGAATAAGTTACATCATTCACACATCAAAAGTAACGAAGACAAGCAATTGTAAATTTTATTATAACCTGTTTCGTTAAATAGAGCTAATATTACATTTCGAATGATGATTGGTTAATTCCACGACATGGATGCCGTGGTCAATCAGAAAACCAACTTTAATGTGCAGAAGTCATTATATTATTCTCTTTAATTTTTCTTAATCTTTAATTTTATATACAATGAGAATTTTAATTGAAAAAGATGAGAATGAAGCAGGCCGATGGGTTGCCGATTATGTTATTAAAAAAATAAATAATTTTAAACCTTCAGCCGAAAAGCCTTTTGTACTTGGATTGCCAACAGGTTCATCGCCTGTTGAAACATACCTGGAGCTTATCAGACGACATAAAGCCGGCGACATCTCTTTTAAGCATGTGGTTACTTTCAATATGGACGAATATGTCGGTATTCCTGAAAATCATCCGCAAAGTTACCATTACTTCATGCACGAAAACTTCTTTAACCATATCGATATTCCCAAACAAAATATCCATATCCTGAATGGCAATGCAGCCGATCTTGAAAAGGAGTGTATGGATTATGAAAAGAAAATTGCTGAAGCCGGGGGTATTGAACTTTTCCTGGGCGGTATTGGCGCCGATGGCCATATTGCCTTTAATGAACCCGGTTCATCTTTAACTTCACGGACAAGGATTAAATCGCTTAGCTATGACACCGTTCATGCAAATTCAAGGTTTTTCAGCAACGATATGTCCAAAGTGCCCACGAAGGCGCTTACCGTTGGCGTAGGAACTGTCATGGATGCCAGGGAGGTTTTGATTATTATTACAGGGTACAATAAAGCAAGGGCGTTGCGCGAAGTAGTGGAAGGCGGAATCAGCCATATATGGACAGTATCCATGCTTCAAATGCACCGGAAAGGCATAATAGTTTGCGACGAACCGGCAACCATGGAATTGCAGGTTGAAACCGTGAAATACTTTAAAGACATTGAAAGTATTGCAACCGATGAAAGCTTTTACCAAAAAGCGGCAAACAAGGGTTAATATTATTTTTAAGCGCCGGCAATAATAGTACTGAATAGGAGAGGAGGACATAAATTTCTTTTGATGACCGCACCTTCTGCCTCTATAACCTTGATTAATCTTACGTTACCTAATAAGTATTTTGTTCAAGCGCTATTTGTATTAGCTATTAAAAATAACTTTATTAATTTTATAGAGTAAATTAAATTTCAACCGTTCTCTTCTTTATGAGACGCTGTTGAGAAGCAAATCTTAAATAACACATGAATAAATTCGGAGGCTCATGGACAGAGCAAAAAATTCAAATTGTAGAAGATTATGCTAAAGCATATCTAAAAGTAATGAAATATAAATCTTATTGGAAATTACTTTATTTTGATGGATTTGCTGGTACCGGTGAAATTGATACTGACGATAATGACTTTAAAATTGAAGGTGCAGCAAAACGAATATTAAATATCAACGAGCCTCGTCCATTTGATATGTATTATTTTGTTGAATTAGATTATGAGAAATCCAGTAGTTTAAAAAAAATGATTACTGAATCATATCCTGATAAAAAGGATGTTTTTGTTGTTCTAGCTGACTGTAATGACAAACTAATTGAACTATCCAAATTCTTGAAATCGCCTAAAGGTAAAAACTATAAGGTATTGGCATTTATTGATCCATTCGGAATGGAATTAAATTGGAGTTCATTGGAAAATCTTCATAGGCAAGATATAGATTTATGGATATTGGTACCTACAAGATTAGGCGCCAACAGATTATTAAAAAAAGATGGTAACATTTCTGATCCATGGATAAAACGTCTTGAAAAATTCTTAGGAATTACACAAGAAGAAATAATGAATAAATTTTATAAACAATATACAACCCCAACTTTATTTGGCCCTGAAGATATTATAGAAAAGGATAAAAATGCTATTGGAAAAATACATGAGTTATATAAAAGTAAACTTAATACAATATTTAATTTTGTTTCAGATTCTTTCGTAATGAGAAACTCAACCAATGCAATAATGTTTCACTTTTTAATGGCGACAAATAATGCAACAGCTTTAAAAATAGCGAATGATATAATTAAACCAAAATATAAACTTTGATTATAAAAATTACTTAATTTTTAAACTATTCCCATACAATGAATTACAAATAGTATTAATTTTAACGATATAATTAAGATATTTGGCTATTGAA
>Ga0265316_10003870_pt1 | contig 15012 bp, 6 predicted proteins | sample 4522metaG_FD_202092 | JGI IMG/M metagenome (GOLD analysis project Ga0265316, IMG submission 202092) | Rhizosphere microbial communities from Carex aquatilis grown in University of Washington, Seatle, WA, United States - 4-5-22 metaG | ecosystem: Host-associated > Plants > Roots > Rhizosphere >...
GAAATAAGCGAACTACTTGCGTTAGTTGGGTTAACCCCGATTTAGAAATTGTTTCAAACTCAAACTTTGAGGTTGATTTACAATTTCTTAATCGATTGTTCATTTCTAATGAGCAATTTGGGTTTAATACATATGAATTCCATCAGTTCGCTCATTATCAATGTAATACTTAAAGGTTATGTGTGAATTATATAACTTTTTCTAATAATTGTGTAACACTTTTGTGTAGGATGTGATATAAATTTAATTTGATAAAAGGATTTATAAATATAAAATAACTAGTCTATCGTAAACATTAATAATTAAGAATTCCTCATGTAAATTAAGTCCCAATTTTGAACAACTTAATCCCTAATGGATATGGTCAAAAGAAAACTGTCCAATTTATTAATCAATATTAGCGAAGAACTTGCTTTTCAAAACAAAGAGAAAGTTAAACGGGCAAAAGAGTTAATCATAGCCAACAAAGAACTTGTCTTTCAAAATAAAGAAAAAGAAAAACGGGCAAAAGAACTAATCATAGCCAACAAAGAACTTGTCTTTCAAAATAAAGAAAAAGAAAAACGAGCAAAAGAACTAATCATAGCCAATAAAGAACTTGCCTTTCAAAATAAAGAGAAAGAAAAACGGGCAAAAGAGCTAATCATTGCAAACAAAGAACTTGCCTTTCAAAATAAAGAAAAAGAAAAACGGGCAGAAGAGGCACGCCAGGAAACCGAGTACCTGGATAATTTATTTGACTATGCGAATGCTCCAATTATAGTCTGGAATACGAAATATGAAATCACAAGGTTCAACAAAGCTTTCGAATCCCTGACCGGAAGAATTGAAAAGGATGTAATTGGTAAATCACTGGAAATTCTTTTCCCGCCTGCCCTAAAAGATAGTTCGATGAAACTTATAAAGAAAACACTTATGGGGAAGAGAATGGAGGTTGTCGAAATTAATATCTATCATATTGATTGTACTGTCCGGACACTTCAATGGAATTCAGCAAATATTTTCTCCAGGGATGGGAAGATACCTATTGCTACAATCGCACAAGGCAATGATATTACAATACGAAAACATGCAGAAGAAGAAATCAGAAAATTAAATGAAACATTAGAGCAGAAAGTTATTGAACGAACGCAACAACTTGAAACTGCTAATATAGAACTCGAATCATTTAGTTATTCGATCTCACACGATCTGCGGTCACCCTTAAGACATATTGGTAGTTTTGTCGAATTATTATTCAAAAACAATTCTTCTCAACTCGATGAGAAGGGGTTGAGATATTTGAACCTTATTTCAGAATCATCCCATGAAATGGCTGATTTAATAAATGCATTATTGACATTTTCAAGATTAAGCAAGGTTGAACTGCAGCGAACAAAAATTAATTCAAGAAATGTAATAACCCGTGTACTTAATGCTTTCAGCGAGGAATTGTCAGGTAAAAATACTGAAATCAATATCTCAGAACTTCCCGATGTTAGTGGTGACGAAGCATTAATCAACCAGGTTTGGGTAAATCTTATTTCCAATGCTTTGAAGTATTCCCGAAATGCAGAAAAAGCAATAATTGATATTGGAGGTGAAATAGAGAACGATAAAATAATATTTTATATCAAAGATAACGGTGCCGGATTTGACATGCAGTTTGCAGATAAACTATTTGGTGTTTTCCAACGGCTGCATAATGCCAGTGAGTTTGAAGGGATCGGAATTGGGCTAGCGAATGTAAATAGAATCATAATGAGGCATGGTGGGAAATGTTGGGCATCAAGTGAACCTGGAAAAGGTGCTACTTTTTTCTTTAGTATTCCGAATATTGAATTAAAAAGAGAGATAGGCAAGTATCCGAAATTAATAGCAAATAATAAAAAATCAATAAAAAATAAAATAACAAGCCTCATAGGTTGACAAAATATCAAATTCAATTTATTTTTTTTGCAAAAACGAAACAAAAATAATGCGTCTAAAACCCAATTGAATAATACTAAGAACCTAAAGTCATGAAAAATTTCATTTCCAGTAAAAATAAACCGGTTAAAGAATCGTCAGATGATTCTCAAATTCTTAAATCACTTAAAAAAAATAAAAAAATACTGATTTATGAATTGCTGAAGGAATCAGAAATGAGCTACCGGCGGTTGTTTGAAACTGCACAAGATGGTATTCTGATTCTTGATTTCGAATCCGGAAAAATTGTTGACGCAAATCCATTCATTCTTAATATTATAGATTGTCCTTTAAAAGATATTCTTGGAAAGAAACTATGGGAAATAGGACTTTTCATAAATAAGGAACAATCTGAACTTGCTTTTTCTGAATTAAAAACTAACAGCTATATTCGTTTTGAAGACATGCCTGTTCAGAAAAGAAACGGACAAATAAATGATGTTGAATTTATAAGCAACGTTTATTGGGTAAACGATATAAAAGTAATTCAGTGTAATATCAGGGATATTACAGAGCGAAAGCAGACAGAAAGAAAACAAGAATTAAGTAACAAAATCTTATCAATCCTCAGCAGTCAGGATAATTGGAAAATGCTGATAAATGACATCCTTGTTGAAATACAAAAACATACAGGAATTGAAGCTGTAGGCATACGTTTGAAAGATAATGATGATTATCCATATTATGAAGCAAAAGGATTTTCGAAAAATTTTATGGAAGCAGAAAAATACCTTTGTTCGTTGGATGAAAAAGGCGAAATTATTCGTGATATAAAAGGAAATCCACACCTTGAATGCATGTGTGGCAATGTAATTTCAAAACGCACTGACCCTGCTTTTCCTCATTTCACAAAAGGAGGCAGCTATTTTTCTAATTACTTATCATGTCCTGTTTCAGCCGGTTCTTCAGGTGAAATACAAATAAAAACATGTAACAGGTGTATTGCTGAAGGTTTTGAATCTATTGCTTTGATACCGCTCTATTCTGCAAAAGAAATAATCGGTTTACTTCAGCTGAATGACAAACGTGCAGGTATGTTTTCTTTAGAAATGATACAGTTTTTCGAGAAAACAGGTAATTCAATAGGAATTGCATATAACAGAATTAAAAATGAAAACAAAATAAAAGAAAATGAACAAAACCTAAAAAAGCAAAATATCAATTACCTTAATCTTAACCTGGAATATTCAATTCTCAATGCGGAATTAATAAAAACTTTAAATAGCATCCAGAAAATAAATGATGAACTTATCACTTCTAAAATTAAAGCTGAAGAGTCAGACAAGCTTAAATCGGCGTTCCTGGCTAACATGAGCCATGAAATCCGAACTCCCATGAACGCGATTATGGGATTTGCTGAGTTTCTTTTACAACCAGGATTGAAAAAAGAAAAAATTGATGATTTCGTGCAGATTATTAATTCAAGCAGCCTGCAGCTTCTTTCTGTTATAAGTGATGTGATAGATATTTCGAAACTTGAAGCGGGCCAAATAATTGTCGATTCAGAACTGATCAATCTTAACACTTTATTTAACGAATTATTTGTCATATATAAAAAAATAGTAGAGCTTAAAAAATTGCGTTTTTATTGTTCCCTCGAAAACTCCAATGATTTTATAAACATAAAATCGGATAAAAACCGGATTAAGCAGATATTTTGCAATTTGCTGAACAATGCTTTAAAATTCACTTCAAAAGGCGAAATAGAGTTTGGATATAAAATAAAAGAGAATTTTATAGAATTTTATGTTCAAGATACCGGTATTGGTATAGCCCCTGAAAATCACACACTAATTTTTCAACGCTTCAGACAGGTAGAAATAACAGATGGCCGCGAATATAGTGGTAATGGTCTGGGGCTATCAATCTCAAAAGCTTTGATTGAAAAACTGGGCGGCACAATTACAGTTAATTCAGAACTGGGCAAAGGTTCGTATTTTGCTTTTACCGTTCCCTATGAACCAATAATTGAAAATAATATCGAAAATGAACCGACGACCATAACTGATCAACATAATTGGAATGAAAAAACCATTCTTCTTGTTGAAGATGAAGCACACAATCATGCTTATGCTGAAGAATTGCTTAAGGTTACTCATGCCAGAATACTCCATGCCTGGGATGGAAAACAAGCACTTGAACAGGTAAAAACTCATCCAGACATTTCACTCGTAATAATGGATATAAAAATGCCGGTAATGAACGGATATGAGGCAACGCGACATATTAAACAGATAAGGCCGAAACTGCCAGTTATAGCACAAACTGCCTACGCGTTGAGTCATGACAGGAAACAAGCCCTTGAAGCAGGTTGTGACAATTATATGCCAAAACCTCTTGATAAAGTTCTCTTTATGGAAGTATTAAATAATTACCTCTCTTAACTTAATTCTACTTTGACAGATTTCAAAATCAACCAGTTTTTATCCTTAATCCCTAAAGGGAACTGGTTGATTTTTCAGCTTTCTCCCTTTTGGGTTTGGGGTAAAAAAGCTGAAAAATCTCAGAAAAACCTAATCTGTCGAAGTAGAATTAAAAATACCTCTTCTAAAATAAATAAGTCCAAATTATTTCATCGTGTTCAATTGTATTAATATGACTACGATTATTAATGGCAATGTGTGAATGATGTAACATATTACCAAAGTTGTGTAATAGTTATTATGACAGATGTGCTCAACTTTGTTATTGTGTTGATTCATTCATTTTCTGCAATATTTTTTTGCAAAATAAAATAATAATAATGAAACTAGAAAGAGTGCTCCCAATTATAGCTATGCTTTTGATTGTAATAATGATCGGTTGTAAAAAAGAAAATACTACCGATATTAATCCTACAGTTACATCAACAGATCCTCCCAACAACATTACAGGTGTACCGCGCAACAAGGTAATTGCATTTACCTTTAGTAAGGCTATGGATTCCCTGACGATAAATACGTCTACCTTTATTTTAATGCAAGGAACAACTGTAGTATCTGGTATGTTATCTTACTCAGGAACAACAGCAACTTTTACACCTGATATTACCCTGGCTGTTGGAACCATTTATAACGCCAGAATAACTACCGGGGCAAAAGATTTAGCAGGTAATGCACTTGTCGCTGACATTATATGGAGTTTCACTACCGGAGGCACCACATCAACTCTTGCAGTTGTAAATCTTGAAGCCTCTGGAAATTACGTGATCCTGGCAAAAACAGCAATCAATAACAGTTCTACTTCAGCTGTTACAGGAGATTTGGGTCTGAGTCCGGCAGCAACATCATATATCACAGGATTGGCCTTAACAAATGCTACCGGATATGCAACCTCTGCACAGGTTACTGGAAAAATATATGCAGCTGACATGGCCGCTCCTACAGGAATTAATCTGACCACGGCTGTTGAAAATATGATTACCGCTTATAACGATGCTGCTGGCCGTCCTTCCCCTGATTTCTCAGAATTAGGAACCGGGAATATTGGCGGAAAAACGCTTGCACCAGGACTTTATAAATGGACAAGCACTGTTACATTACCCTCCGATGTTACTCTATCGGGTGGCGCAAACGATGTTTGGATATTCCAGATTTCCAAAAACCTTACAGTGAGCTCTGGGGTGAAAGTTACCCTAAGTGGAGGCGCTCAGGCAAAAAACATTTTCTGGCAGATAGCAGGTCAGGCAACTTTAGGAACAACATCTCACTTTGAAGGAATTATTTTATCAATGACAGGTATTACATTTCAAACAGGTGCATCTATGAAAGGCAGGGCATTGGCACAGACTGCTATTGTTCTTGACAGCAATGCTGTTACAAAGCCATAAACATTAATGATATTAAAGTCCCGAAAGAAGCTGCCCAATAATAGCCAGCCTTTTTTCAACAAATGCAAATAATAACCTTTAAAAATAATATTATGAAAACAAAAACAAAAAAATTATGGATAACCGCAATCGCAGCCTTATTAGTGACAGCATTTATAAGCAGTTGCAAAGATGAGAATGTGGCTACCGTTCATGTATGCCCTGCTGTGGTATCTACGAATCCCGCAGATACTGCTACGCTGGTGCCACTTACCCAGATAATTACAGTAACCTTTAATGAAGAGATGGACCGTGCAACTATCACGCCGGCATCTTTTACTTTACAAGATTTGACACCAGTTACACGTAAAAAAATAAGCCTTGTAACTGGTAAAAAGTCAACTATATCTTTACAAGGGATAACATCAGTCGCAGGAATTATTTCATATGCTGGTAAAACTGCATCTTTTATACCTTCCGGACCACTTTCAACCAACACAACCTATACAGGTAAGGTTACAGCATCGATTAAAGATTTAAACGGCATTGCCCTGCAAGCTGATTACGTATGGACATTTAGCACAGGAGCAACCATTTTGCCAACAGTGATTTCCACCAGTCCTGCAGACACTGCTAAAGGAGTAGCTCTTGCTAAAACAATTACTGCAACCTTCAGTGTAGCAATGGATCCGTCGTCCATTAATGATACAACATTTATCATAAAACAAGGGGTGACGAAAGTGGCAGGAACAATTTCTTATATTGGTAAAACAGCATCCTTTAAACCTTCCGGTAATCTTGAATCAGGTAAATCTTATACGGCAGTGATTACAAATGCAGCCAAGAATGTAGCAGGCACGAATATGGCTAATGACTATGAGTGGAACTTTAGCACGGGTGCTGTGGTTTCGCCTATTTCGCCTACTGTTATTTTAACCGACCCACTAGATCTGGCACCAAACGTTGTCCTAAATAAAATAGTCACCGTAACCTTTAGTATAGCAATGGATTCGTTAACTGTGAATTCAACAACTTTTACCTTAAAACAAGGGACCACAGCAATTCCGGGAACATATTCACACACCGCTACAACCGCATCTTTTAAACCAAATAGTAATCTTTTATCAGGTACAACCTATAAAGCTACCGTTACTACCGGAGCTAAGAACGTACCGGGGACACCTATGGCGAATGATTATGCATGGACATTTACAACAGGAACCATTGTTGCACCTACGGTGATTTTGACCGACCCGTTAAATCTGGCCACAAATGTAGTTCTTACTAAAATAGTTGTTGCAACTTTTAGTATGCCAATGGATTCATTGACCCTAACAGCATTAACCTTTACTTTAAAAGAAGGAGTTAATACAGTCCCGGGAACATTTTCGCATACAGCCACAACTGTATCTTTTAAACCAACCAAAAATCTGTTATCGGATGCCACTTATACAGCTACTATTACAACCGGAGCTAAGAATCTTGCCCATGTTTCACTTGCGAATAATTATGTATGGAAGTTTAATACTGTAGCACATTTAGGTCCTAAAGCTGTTGATCTTAAATCGGTTGCACGGTTTGGAATTATAGCAGGTGTGGGAGTTAGCAACAATGCTGGTCCAAGTGTTATTAACAATTTGGATGTTGGGATATACCCGGGCGTACGTTCTTCAATCACCGGATTCCCTCCTGCCACTATTGTTGGTGGAGCAATGTATGCATCTGATGATGTTGCCCCTCCAGGCGTGGCTGCAATGTTATTGCAGGCCCAAACTGACTTAACCGCTGCATATATTTATGCTGCTGGAGCAACTGCACCTGCACCCGCCACAGTATCAGGCGATTTAGGTGGCCAAACTCTTGCCCCTGGCATTTATAAATCAACATCTACACTTGGAATAAACACCAGCAGTCTAGGTAATCTGACTCTTGATGCTCAAGGTGACGTAAATGCCGTCTGGATTTTCCAGGTAGCATCTGCCTTTACGACCATAGGCGGTGCACCTTATCCTTCTCCGTCAGGTGGCAATGTTATCCTTACCGGTGGTGCCCAGGCTAAAAACGTCTATTGGCAGGTTGGCAGTTCAGCTACCATTGGAGACTATACCTCATTTAAAGGAAACGTATTGGCCTTTTCATCCATAACCATGGGTGCATATTCAAAGGCAGATGGCAGAATGCTTGCCAGAAATGCAGCAGTAACATTAACCAGTACAAACATTATCAATAAGCCATAAATCATGAAAAATATGAAATCTAAAATTAATTTAAAAAAGGGATCGCGCATGGCGTGGTCCCTTTATAACCTGACCATTAAAAGTGTTGTTTTAAGCGCTTTAATTTTAACAGGTATTTATTCGCCACTTAAGGCGCAGTCGGATCAATTATCGAAACCGACATGGTGGTTTGGTGTAGCTGCTGGTGCAAATTTAAATTTTTATGAAGGCACCACTCAACAATTAAATTCAGCATTACTCGTTCCTTCTGCTTTTGATAAGGGCTTCGGTGCAGGGCTATATCTTGCGCCTCTTATAGAGTATCAACATCCTGATTCAGTATGGGGTATTATGCTGCAGGCAGGCTATGACAATCGCCAAGGTTGGTTAGAACAAGTACATACACCTTGCAACTGCCCAGCGGATTTATTCACTGAAATCAGCTATCTTACAATAGAACCAAGTTTACGCATAGCGCCATTCAAATCCAATTTTTATTTGTATGCCGGTCCACGCCTGGCTTTCAATTTGGAAAAATCATTCACATATAAGCAAGGAATCAATCCGGCATACCCTGATCAAGCTCCCAACCCCGATGTGAAAGGGGATTTGAGCAGCATGAAGAATATGCTAATTTCGATGCAAATCGGAGCTGGATACGACATTCCGCTATCGTCAAGGAACAATAGGATGCAGTATGTACTCTCTCCATTTGTTTCTTTTCAACCTTATTTTGGCCAGTATCCCCGTTCAATAGAAACATGGAACGTTACCACATTAAGAGTAGGATTGGCCTTTAAGTTTGGGCGTAGCCATATTAAAACAGCACCTGAAAAGGAAGTAGTACCAATAGTACAGACAAAAGAACCTGAAGTCCTGTTTTCTGTTTATGCTCCCAAAAATATTCCGATAGAACGCAGAGTAAGGGAAACATTCCCAATTAGAAATTACGTGTTCTTCGATCTGGGATCAACAGATATACCGGATCGTTACGTTTTGATTACGAAAGATAAGGTAAAAGAATTCACAGAAGACAGACTTGAAGTGTTTGCACCTAAAAAATTATCCGGTCGTTCAGGACGACAAATGATTGCCTATTATAATATTCTGAATATCCTCGGTACCCGAATGGTGAGAGATGCCCAAACAACTATTTCCCTGGTCGGATCATCTGAGAAAGGTCCGGAAGATGGAAAAGCAATGGCAGAGTCGGTTAAGAAATACCTTGTAGATGTATTTGATATTAATGGTTCAAGAATCGCTATAGAAGGGCGAATTAAACCTAAAATACCATCTGAAAAACCTAGTAGCAATGAACAACTTGATCTACTTCGTGAAGGAGACCGCAGGGTATCAATCGAGAGCGCTTCACCATCCATACTGATGGAGTACCAGACCGGCCCTAATGTCCCTTTGAAGCCTGTAGACATAGTTGCAGTGCAAGAAGTACCACTCGATGCATATCTTGCTTTCAATGTTGTGAAAGGAATAGAAGAACTAAAGTCATGGTCAATAGAAATCAAAGATGAAACTGGAATATTGCAAAATTTCGGTCCTTATACCCAGAAGACTGTGACCATGAAGGGAAGGGCAGTTTTGGGCACCAAACCTGAAGGCAATTATAATGTAAATATGATTGGCATAAGAAACAACGGTAATAAAGTAAATAAGGATACTACCGTGCACATGGTACTTTGGAAACCGGCCGAAAACGAAGAAGGTATGAGATATAGTGTACTTTTTGAATTCGATGAGTCAAAATCCATTAGTACATACGAAAAGTACCTCACCGATATCGTAACACCAAAAATTCCTAAAAATGGAAAGGTTATAATACACGGCCATACTGATATTATAGGAGATGCTGCACATAACCAAAAGTTGTCAGAAGCCCGGGCTAATGATGTAAAGAAAATTATTGAAAATGCTCTTTCGAAGGCAGGCAGAAACGATGTTACATTTGAAGTATTCGGATTCGGTGCAGATGAAAACTTATCACCTTTTGAAAATAAATTTCCGGAAGAACGCTTTTATAACCGGACGGTTATCATTGATATTATTCCTCCAAAGTAAGTTTTATAATTAATTAAATATACTTTTTAAAAAGAGGCTATCTAAAAATAAAATTAGATAGCCTTTTTTTAGTGTTTTTAGTATAAAAAAATTCAATATAATCTTTTGAAATTTTGATGAAATATGTTTGTAATAAATTATAAAAACCGATTGATCTTAAAATAAAATAACGCAGCATTTATTAAAGTTTGTTAAAAATAATGTCAACCATTATTGATTCAAACAATCAATAAATCCATCAAATCTTACAAAAATATTCTGTAATTCTTCTAAATGATTTAAAATTATAGATTATGTAATGTGGTTTATATTAATTTCATTTTCAATTCGTTGCAACGAATGTATTTTTCTATTGCATGAAAGTATAAGTGTGAATAATGTAACTTATTTCCAAAGTTGTGTAAAACAAAATACTATTTAGTTATCGAACTTTATCTAATTGTGAAAATTCCTTCACAATTAGTAAATAAAATAAAATAAAATGAAAACACAATTACTCAAAGTATTAACAGCAGTAATATTGCTTTTAATACCTACTTTAAATTTTGCGGTACAAGCTCCTCCTTTAGGAACTGCCGCAGATTTTGCCCTATTCACTAATGCTGGGGCGGTGACAAATATAGGTACCTATAAGTATCTAACTCATGTTACTGGCAATGTAGGTTCTAACACTGCATTACCAACAAATTTTGGAAATATAAATGGTGTGGTAGGCGGAAGTGCGGCATGTGCAACAGATATGCAGATTGCATTTGATTCACTGAGTGCTGCAATACCGACTGACACTCTTTTAAATCCTGTTATTGGAAACGATACTACCCTTCATGCAGGTGTATATTTCATACCAGGCGCTGCAACACTGGACTCATTCCTTACTTTGGATGCGCAAGGAAATGCCAATGCTGTATTTATTTTTAAGATGCCAGCGTCACCGGTATTTGCATTTAGTACAAGCGCTAATTCAAAAATAAAATTGATTAATAAGGCATTGGCATGCAATGTGTTTTGGCAGATTAGTGGTGCAGTAAATATTGGTCCTGGAACTACAATGAGGGGAACTATTATTTCTGCTAGTGGTGCAATTAATATGACTGTTGGCGATACGCTTGAAGGAAGAGCGCTTACTATTGCCGGGGCTGTTACTGTTGATAACGGGAATATTGGAGCATTGATATATACACCTAACGGGTGCGGAAGCCAAATTCTTACTGGGCCAAAGCCTCCTACATTTGTTGAATCAAAAGATTTTGCAGTATTTGCTGGTATAGGGCCGGTTACTGACGATGGCACATCACATATTACAGGTGATGTTGGAACGAATGGTTCTTCCGATTTAACTACAGGTTATGATCCTTTAAAAGTAACAGGCACTATTCATCCCATCCCTGATGATACTACAGCAGCGGCTGCTGCCGATCTACTTAAAGTTGTTGATACTCTCAATGTATCTCGACCTTTTAATATTGAGTTGTTGGATCCTTCAGAGTTTGGGTTCAACTTAGTACTTACACCTCATACTTATGAAATGAATTCAGCTGTATCATTTAATGATACACTTTACCTCAACGCAATGGGTAATATCAATGCTATATTTATTATCAGAACTAATGGTGCATTTGCAACAGTTCCAGGTGCAAAAGTCATTTTAATTAACGGAACACAGGCAAAAAATGTATTTTGGATGGTTAATGGCGCAGTGAGCATAGCTTCCAATTCGGTTTTCAAGGGAACTATTATAGCCAACAACGGTGCTATCGACGTACTCCCAGGAGCTAAGCTTATTGGCAGAGCACTTACTACTAATGGTGCTATAACAACCACAGCAATGACTGATGTCATTCCTTCTCCTCCTAAAATTACAACGGAACCTGTCAATAAAACAGTTTGCGCAGGAGATTCAATAAGTTTCACAGTAGTCGCAACTGGGTTAGACCTCACTTATCAATGGAGAAAAGGAGTTACAAATATTCCAGGCGCAACATCTGATACGCTTACAATTAATCCTGTAAGTATCTCCGATGCTAATCCATCCTACTATGTTATTGTAAGTGGGGCCTCTACGCCTAATGATACTTCAATAAATGTTTCTTTAACAGTTAACACTGCTCCAGACATTACTACAGCACCTGTTAATCAAACAGTATGCGATGGAAGTTCGGCAAGTTTTTCTGTGGTCGCAACCGGCACAGCTCCCACTTATCAGTGGAGAAAAGGAGTAACCAATATTTCAGGCAAAACTTCTGCAACGCTTACGATTGATCCTGTAGCAACTACCGAAGCTGCAATCAACTATAATGTTGTTGTCTCAGGGACATGTGCACCTGCAAAGACTTCATCAAATGTTTCTTTAACGGTTAACACTGCCCCAAGCATTACCACACAACCTGCCAATCAGACAGAAGTTGTTGGAAGTTCAGCAAGTTTCTCAGTAGTTGCAATAGGGACAGGTCTTACCTACCAATGGAGAAAAGGAACTGTAAATATTACTAGTGCAAATTCTGCAACGTTAACAATTGATCCTGTAGCATTTACTGATGCTGCAACCAATTATAATGTTGTTGTTACCGGGACATGTTCACCTGCAAAGACATCAGATGATGCATCATTTATAGTAAATACTACAGGAATTGGCTCTACTAGTGAAGATAAAGTTGTATTTTATCCGAATCCATTCAATATATCCACAACCCTCATGATAAATGATGCATCGCAAAATAACAAATGGGAACTGAGGATATACAATGTTTTGGGAAAAGAGGTATTAAATATGACCATCAGGCAACAATCAACCGTTCTTAAAACGAATATTCTTCCTTCAGGATTATATTTCTATAAAGTGATTGGTAATGATAAAACCATTCAATCAGGCAAACTGATTTCTAAATAGGAAATAGTTCAAAAAGTAAAAGCTCTGACGATATCGTCAGGGCTTTTTGTTTTTTTCAGGCCCATAATATAAATGTGTGAATGATGTAACTTATTTCTAAAGTTGTGTAAAGATTTCCGGGATAAAGAGAAGCATCTTTATACCTTCAAAATTCAGTTGCAAATTAGACTTAATTGACAACAAAATTCAAGCAGAAATTAGTTAAAAGCTTGAAAGCTGAAAACATTGAACATAAAATATATTGTTTTATCTGGACAATTAATATTTATCAAAAAGCATTATTCTTTTAATATTCAGAAACGAGCATCCCATCATAGTTGGAAAACTGAACTTGCAGGTTCAGTGAAATTAAAAATAAAGAAATCCACCATTGCGGAAACATGCGAGTTTCATCCGACTTTAAAGTGTTATATTATTTTCGGATGACATATAATTAGGCCTTCTTTTATAAGGACTCCTAGAAAGATTGCATTATTTATTAAAAAAAAATGTCAGCTACATAAAATATAAAAATAAATAAAATGAAAACTAAATTAATGAATGCATTAGCAGCAGTAATTCTGTTGCTAATACCAAATGTGAATTTCGGACAAGCACCTACTTTAGGGGCAACTTCCAGCTTTGCATTATTTACTGCCGCTGGAGCAGTAAACAATGGTGGATCATCAAATATAACCGGCGATATTGGCAGTTTTACAGTTACACCCATCGGTTTTCCTGGGTCTGGAACAGTAACGGGGACAATATATAATGTAGGTGACCCTATTTTGACACAAGCTGCTGCAGATGTAGGCACGGCATATAGTCATTTGTTCTCACTTACTCCCGATACTATTATTGGAACTACATTAGGAAGCGGACAATCTCTTCCGCCAAAAATTTACTCCCTGGGAGCTGCTTCAACAATAAATGGAGTTTTAACTTTAGATGGGCATGGGGATCCTAATGCTTTATTTATATTCCAGGTAAGCGGTGCTTTATCGGCAACCGCATCTGCAAATGTTAAACTGATTAATTCAGCCTCTATATGCAATGTTTATTGGCAGGTTGGTGGCGCATTTACTTTAGTTAGCGGTTCTATTTTCACTGGTACTATGATTGCTAATGGAGCTATCAGCCTAAGTGGATCTACACTAAACGGACGAGCACTCACAACGGCTGGAATAATAAGTACTTCTGCAATTACTGAAGCTATACCAACCAGCTGCGGAGTTATTTCAGTAGGGATCCCGGTTTTTACAATGGGTGCAAATTCAACACGTTGTCAGGGAGCAGGAACTGTAACTTATACAGCTACAGCAACCAATTCCACCGGAATAACATATAGTTTAGATGCAACCTCTGCCGCTTTTGCTGGTAATAGCATTGTAGCAGGTACAGGAGCAGTAACCTATGCAGCAGGATGGAGTGGAACAACTATAATTACCGTAAGTGCAGCTGGTGTTAGTGGACCAACCACAGCTACGCATACTGTAACCATATCAGTAGACAATACAGTAACTTTAAGCTCGGCAGTAGGAACCGATGCACAGACAAAATGCATTAATGCAGCGATCACGAATATCACTTATTCAACCACTGGTGCGACAGGCGCTACAGTCACCGGTTTACCGGCTGGCGTAGCAGGCGCATGGGCTGCCAATGTAGTCACGATAAGCGGAACTCCAACTGCTTCCGGTATATTTAACTATACAGTTACTTTAACTGGTGGTTGCGGTACCATAACAAAAACTGGTTCTTTAATTGTATCAATAAATACGGCCTCTCTAAGTTCAGCTGTAGGCACCGATGCACAAACAAAATGTATCAGTTCTGCAATAACAAATATCACTTATGCCACCACAGGGGCAACAGACGCTACTGTCACCGGTTTACCGGCTGGCGTTACAGGCAATTGGGCTACCAATGTAGTTACGATAAGCGGAACACCTTCTGAGTCTGGCACTTTTGACTATACAGTTACTTTAATAGGTGGTTGTGGTACTATTACAAAAACCGGAACAATTATCATATCGGCGACCAATACAGCAAGCTTAAGTTCAGCTGTAGGCACTGATGCACAGACAAAATGTATCAATACCGCTATCACAAATATAACGTAT